>PVMM01000027.1_pt1 | contig 22653 bp, 20 predicted proteins | sample 1853381 | NCBI WGS metagenome assembly PVMM01 (sample SAMN08533509, study PRJNA380276) | Human gut metagenome, whole genome shotgun sequencing project. | isolation source: participant 1, synthetic long reads | host: Homo sapiens | collected 2017 | reverse complement strand
TGCCGGCTTCCAAGTATTTCTGCATTGCTTTTACTCCTTTAGCATCCTCACCCTCTCCGTCATTGCTACGCAATGCCACCTCTCCCGAGGGGAGAGGCCTTGGCAGTCACCACAAAGTTTCTGGTTTTGCCAAGGGCTCCCCCTTTGGGGGAGCTGGACGCGAAGCGGCCTGAGAGGGCGAGCTGCCTAATAATACAAAAAGGCCCCTTGCCTTGCGGCAAAGGGCCCGTAGGGTGCTCAGTCGATCTCAACAAGGACCTTTTCATCGACCCGCACAGCAGCCGCGCGCATCACCACACGAATGGCTTTTGCGATCCGGCCCTGCTTGCCGATGACACGGCCCATATCTCCCTCTGCCACGCTCAGGTGGTAGACGATGGTGCCGTCCTCGCGGGGCTCGTCCACCGTGACCTTGACGGCTTCCTTGTCCTCCACGAGACCGCGGGCAACTGCCAGCAACAGCTCCTGCATGAGTCAGCCCTCCTACTTACAGAATGTTGGACTTCTTCAGCAGAACGCGGACGGTATCGGTGGGCTGTGCGCCGTTGGCGATCCAGGCCTTGGCCTTCTCAGCGTCGATCTTCACCTCAGAGGGCTCCTGGTTGGGATCGTAGGTGCCGATCTCCTCGATGAAACGGCCGTCGCGGGGGAAGCGGCTGTCAGCAACAACAACACGATAGAAGGGAGCCTTCTTAGCGCCAACGCGGCGCAGACGAATCTTAACTGCCATGGTAAATATCCTCCAAAAATGTTTGTGCCCCGTTTGGGGTTTGATTAAATCTATCTGTACAACCCCTGCGGGGTGTATACCATTGTTATTTGAAGCCGCGGAAGGCATTGGGGTTGCCCATCATGCCGCCCAGGCGGCGGGCAAAGCCCTTGGGGCTCTTCTTGAACTGCTTCATCATCTTCTGCATCATCTCAAACTGCTTGAGCAGCTTGTTGACATCCTCCACCCGGGTGCCGCTGCCCGCTGCAATGCGGCGCTTGCGCTTGGGGTTGATGATGGAAGGCTTTTCACGCTCTTCCTTGGTCATGGAATAGATCATGGCCTCGATGCGGTCAAAGGCTTTCTCGTCGACCTGGCTGGCATCAATGCCGGACATACCGGGCATCATGCTCAGCATGGCACCTGCACCGCCCATCTTGCGGATCTGCGCAAACTGGGCCAGCATGTCGTTCATATCGAACTTGTTTTCCATCATCCGCCGGGCGGTCTCTTCTGCAGCCTTTTCATCGGCGGCATCCTGCGCCTTCTCAATGAGGCTCAGCACATCGCCCATGCCCAGGATGCGGCTGGCCATGCGGGAGGGATGGAACACTTCCAGATCGTCCAGCTTTTCGCCGGTGCCCTGGAACTTGATGGGCTTGCCGGTGACGCTCAGCACCGAAAGTGCCGCACCGCCGCGGGTATCGCCATCGGTCTTGGTCAGAATGATGCCGTCGATGCCCACCGTCTCGTTGAAGGTCTTGGCAACGTTCACAGCATCCTGGCCTGCCATGGCATCCACCACCAGCAGTGTTTCGTCCACAGGGACAGCTTCCTTGATCTGCACAAGCTCCTGCATCAGGACCTCGTCGATCTGCAGACGACCGGCGGTATCCAGGATCACGATGTCGTTGCCGTAATCCCTGGCGTGGGCCAGCGCCTTGCGGGCGATCTCCGGGGGCTTGGCACCCGGCAGTGTGAACACGGGCGCACCTGCCTGCCCGCCCACCACCTGCAGCTGATCAATGGCGGCGGGGCGGTAGATATCGCAGGCCACCAGCATGGGGCGGCGGCCCTGCTTGATGAAGTATTTGGCAAGCTTGGCTGCGTGGGTCGTTTTACCGTTGCCCTGCAGGCCGCAGAGCATGATGATGGTCTGACCCTTGTTCTTGACGATCAGGCGGGGGGCTTCCTCGCCGCCCATCAGAGCTACGAGTTCTTCGTTGACGATCTTGACCACCTGCTGGGCGGGGGTCAAGCTCTCCATGACCTCCTGACCCATGGCGCGCTCGGAGACCCTGGCACAGAAATCCTTGGCAACCTTGTAGTTGACATCGGCTTCCAGCAGGGCCATCCGCACCTCGCGCATGGCGGCTTTGATATCGGCCTCGGTCAGCTTGCCGTGGCCGCGCAGCTTTTTGAACACACCGGCAAGGCGGTCGGTCAAAGATTCAAATGCCATGTTCGGTGCTCCTCTCAAAATAGTAATGGTGTCAGCTCTCGTTGACTTCGTCGATGGAGCGGATCAGCCCCAGCATCTTGTTCAGCGTTGCTGCATACTCAGTGGTGGTGAGCCTGGCATAGGGGCCGGTGCACTCGAACCGCGCGTCAATGACCAGCTGTTCCAGTTCCTCCAGCTTTTCCTGCACCCGGCGGTAGCGGCCTGCAAAGCCGACCTTGGCTTCCAGCTCTTTCAGGGTGGTCTCGCCATGCTTGATGGCATCCCGTGCGCCCTGACGGGTGATCCCAAAGTTTTCCCCGATCTCACTGAGGGAGAGGTCGTCGTTGTAATACTGGTTCAGCATCTCGCGCTGCTTGGGCGTGAGCACCTCGCCATAAAAATCGAGCAGATAGCCCATTTCAAAGTCTTTTGCCATGATGCGTTCTGCCCTGACCTCCGTTTGTTGTAAAGTTCATTTGCTTTACATACGGAGTATAGCAGACATTCTTTTCCTTGTCAAGGCTTTTTTCCATCACTCTGCTGATTTTTCGGCAGGTTTTTCTCCATTTTGTCCAATTGCGGCTTGACGCTGGGCACAGGATGCGCTACCTTATAGATATTAAACCTCTCAGTCAAAGCCCGATGCTTTGCCAGCTCCCCCAACAGGGGAGCCTCCGGCATGGCAGACAGTTCTGTGCTGGCTGCTCAGGTTTTTGTAAGGGAGGAATTTCGTGGCAATTTATCCAAACATCTACCAGACCCTGGTTCCCTGTCCGATCGTGGAGCTGCGGGGCTATCTTGCCGCCTGCGGGCTCAAAGGGCGGCTGTATGCTTACCTTGATTATAATGGGCCCACCGGCACGTCCCGCGATTCGGTGGCCGAGGGGATGCTGGCCCTTGCGGCGGAAAAGCACAGGCTGCTCCCGGGCCAGCCCATCATTGAAGCGGCCTCCGGCTCCTTTGCCATGGCACTGGCCCTTGCCGGGCGGACGGCGGGCCACCCCGTGGTGCTGACCATGCCGGAGGATGCCCCGGCCCTGCGGCAGGAATACCTGCTCCGGCTGGGGGCGCAGATCCTGCATTCCCCTGCCCAGCGGGGCCTTGCGGGGGCCCGGGCGCTGGCAGAGACCACCGCCGCCGAAAAGGGCTGGTATTATATGAACTGGCTTGCCAACGACGATAACCCCGAATACCATCGCCGGGTGACCGGCCCCGCCATCGTGCAGGCCATCTCCCGGGAGGGCCGCAGTCTCGTGGACACCATCACCGTCGGCGTGGGCAGCGCGGGCACCATCACCGGCGTAGGCGAGACCATCAAGGCCTGGACCAATGATGTCCGTATCGTGGCCGTGGAGCCCTTTGAAAATCAGGCTCTGGGCGGCGGCTTCACCGGCGGGCACGGCATCCCGGATATCGGCTACGGCATCGTGCCGGGCAATTACAACGCCTATGTTGTGGATAATGTAGCCGCCGTTACCAGCACCGATGCCAACCGCGCTGCACAGCGGGTCCTTGCCACCGACGCCATTCCCGCCTCCCCTGCCGCCGGTGCAGCCCTCCACGCCGCCGCACAGCTGATTGCCACCGGCACCAGCCGCTCGGCGCTGGCCATCTTCAGCGGACGGCAGGTACTAAGCTTTTAAGGACAATTTTTCCCTCTGTACAACCTCTCCGTCATCTTCGCTGACGCTCGATGCCACCTCCCCTAGTAGGGGAGGCCTTGGCAAAGGATTCATTTTTCGCTATCATCGCCTATGGCTCCAAAACCAGAATCTGCCGTAGAGTAAAGCATTACACCAGCAGGGCCTAATGGAGCAAAGCGCCAGACCCCGAAAATGTGACGGCCTGCCAAGGGCTCCCCTACTAGGGGAGCTGTCGCGGCGAAGCCTGCGACTGAGAGGTTGTACAAAGGCAAAGCTTTCCCCGAAGAAATCAATTTTATTTCAATAGAAAAGAGAGTTCCAAATGACCAAGGATATGACGACCGGCCCGATCACACCGCTGCTGGTCAATTTCACCATTCCCCTTGTGCTGGGCAACCTGTTCCAGCTGACCTATAACGCCGTGGACAGCATCATTGTCGGCAAATTCGTGGGCGAGGATGCCCTTGCCGCCGTGGGCACCTCCAACCCGCTGATGACGCTGGCGATTTTGTTCATCAACGGTGTCTGCCTGGGTGCAGGCATCCTTGTCAGCCTGGCGTTCGGGGCAGGCAACACCGAGCTGGTAGAGCGTCAGGTCTCCACCACCGCCATTGCAGGCTCCGTCTTTTCCCTGGTGTTCTCGCTGACCTGTGTGATCCTGGCAAATCCGCTGCTCCGTCTGCTGCAGGTGCCGGAAGAGATCCTTCCCATCGCTGTGAACTACCTGCGCATCGTGTTCGGCGGGCTGCTGTTCACCTTCTTTTATAATTTCCTCGCCGCTACCATGCGCGCGCTGGGCGACAGCAAAAGCGCGCTGTACTTCCTGATGATCAGTTCGGTGCTGAACATCGGCGGTGACCTGTTCTTTGTTGAGGTGCTGGATTGGGGCTCCGAGGGCTGTGCCCTTTCCACCGTGCTGAGCGAAGCGCTCTGCTGCGTGTTCTGCCTGATCTATATCCGCTGGAAGGTCCCTGTGTTGCAGCTGGGCAGGCGCTGGTTCATTTTTGACTCTTCGCTGCTGAAAAAGACCATCAGCTACGGCTGGACCAGCGCCATGCAGCAGGCCACCGTTCAGCTGGGCAAGATCGCCATTCAGGCCATCGTGAACACCATGGGTGTCAACGCCATGGCAGCCTTTGCCGCCGCAGGCCGCATCGATGACTTTGCCTATGTGCCCCAGCAGAACATCGGCCACGCCACCACCACCCTGATGGCCCAGAACCGCGGCGCAGGCAAAAAAGAGCGTGTCCGTGTCAGCTTCTTCTGCGGCCTGAAGCTGGAGTTCCTCTACGCCATTTTTATCACCGCTGTCTGCTTCTTCTTTGCCGAGCCCATCATCCGGCTCTTCGTCACCGATGCCGCCGTGGTGCATCTGGGGGTGCGCTTTTTGAAGCTGGTCTCCCTGTTCTACCTGATGCCCTCGCTGACCAATGGCATCCAGGGCGGCTTCCGCGGCCTGGGCGACCTTAAGATCACCCTGAACAGCAGCACGCTCAACATGGCAGGCCGTGTGGCGGCCGCTGCCGTCTTTGTGCTGCTGATGAAGATGGATATTGAGGCCCTGCCGTACAGCTATGTTGTGGGCTGGATCCTCATGCTGGTCTATGAAGCCCCCATGATGGTAAAGTATCTGCGGAAGGGCGAACTGTAAGCCCGACACCGCCCCGGGCAGACCCGTGCTCTCACTCTGCCCGCTCGATCTCCCGGTACAGCCAGTCCAGTGCATCAGAGATGCCGCCCAGCTGATCGATGAGCTTCTCCTTTACGGCCTTTTTGCCGTCCAGCATGGTGCCCACGTCCATCACCAGCTCACCGGTGCGGAGCATCAGCTCCGAGTAGCGCGCTGCCGTAATGCCGCTGTGGCCCGCCACAAAGCCGGTGATGCGCTCCTGCATCTGCTCGAACCACCGCATGGTCTGGGGCACGCCCAAAATCATGCCGGAGTGGCGGACCGGGTGCACCGTCATGGTCGCCGTGGGCACGATAAAGCTGCGCCGGGCGCTGACGGCCAGCGGGATGCCGATGGAGTGGCCCCCGCCCAGCACGACCGTGGCACTGGGCTTTGAGATGCTGGCAATGAGTTCTGCCAGCGCCAGCCCAGCCTCCACGTCCCCGCCCACGGTATTGATGAGCACCAGCAGGCCCTCTACAGCGGGGTCCTCCTGCACTGCCACCAGCTGCGGGATCACATGCTCATACTTGGTGGTCTTCTGGCCCTGCGGGGCCTCCACATGGCCCTCGATCTGGCCGATCACGGTCAGGCAGTGGATGGCATGGGGGCCGCGGGTGCGCCACACCGTGCCCAGATCCTCCAGCTGCTCTTTCTCCAGCCGCTGCTGTTCGGTGGTTTCCTTTTCATATTCCGGCATGTTGGCTCCTCCTCAGGGTGTTTTTTTCAGTGTTCCCGGGGATCGAAGCAATATGCGGCGGCTAAGATTTCTTAACTTTGAAAAAAATTGGCCCAGAGGATTTGACATTCTGTCTCATTGCAGTATACTTTATACTAAGAATAAGATTGACAAGTATATATCATTATTGTTCAGAAACTGTCTTAATCGCCGGTGCACCTTGCAGGGCGCAAAGAGACCGGCATTCCCTTTGGATGAAAGGAGAACCATTTCCATGAACAATCCCGGCAAAGCTTCCCTTCCGGTGATCAAGCGCCTGCCCAAGTACTACCGCTACCTGCGGACACTGAAGAACGACGGCATCACCAGCATCTCCTCCCGCGAGCTGGCCGCCCAGATGGGCACCACGGCTTCTCAGGTGCGGCAGGATTTCAACTGCATCGGCGACGTGAACGGCCGCCAGGGCATCGGCTACTCGGTGGAGAACCTGCTTTCCATCCTGGAGCATCTGCTGTTCGGCAACGGTGACCTGCTGCCCACCATCCTCATCGGCTGCGGCCGGTTGGGCAAGGCAGTCAGCCGCTTCATCACCACCGACACCAACGGCTACAAGCTGATCGCCGCCTTTGACAATTCCCCCAGCGAGGTGGGCAAAGAGATCAACGGCATCCAGATCTTACACGTTGACGAGCTGGAGGCCTTCTGCGCAGAGCATAAGCCTGAGGTGGCTGTGTTCTGTGTGCCCCGCAGCGGTGCGGAGGAGCTCAGCGGCCGGCTGGTCGAGCTGGGCATCAAGGGCTTCTGGAACTTCTCCCACTATGACCTGTCGGTGCCCTACCCCGAAGTGGTGGTGGAGAACGTCCACCTGGGCGACAGCCTGATGAGTTTGGGTTACCGCCTGCGCAATCAGGACTGATCTATCATCTATTCATAACGTATCACAGAAAACAGGCAGCCCTCTCCCCCCGAACGAGCAGAGAGGGTTGCCTTTTTATGAGGAGAGCAACTATGGCGAAGCTATACTTCCGATACGGTGCCATGAACAGCGGCAAAAGCACCGCGCTGATGCAGGTGGCCCACAACTACGAAGAGCAGGGGATGCGGGTGCTGATCCTGAAGCCCCAGGTGGACACCAAGGGCGGCGGCGAACTGGTCAGCCGCCTGGGCGTGCGCCGCAGGGCCGACCTGCTCATCCCGCCCGAGGTGGATGTGTTCGAGGCCGTGCGCGCCGCTTCTGCCGGGGCGCAGCCGCTGGCCTGTGTTCTCTGCGACGAGAGCCAGTTCTTTACCCCGGCACAGGCCGAGCAGCTGTTCATGGTCACGGTAGACCTGAACATCCCGGTCATCTGCTACGGCCTGCGGTCAGACTTCTCCCTCAAGGGCTTCCCCGGCTCCACCCGTCTGCTGGAGCTGGCCCACACCATTGAGGAGATGAAGACCATCTGCACCTGCGGGCGCAAGGCCACCTGCAACTGCCGCAGGGTCAATGGGGAGTTCGTCTTTGAGGGCGAGCAGGTCGCCATCGATCTGGAAAACGATGTGCAGTACGTCAGCATGTGCCCCCAGTGCTATTTCAAGGCACGGCGGGCGTTTTACGCCAAACGGAACGCACAGTAAGTGTCGATCTCCGGCAGGCACAGGAGCCCTCTCCTGCGTGAGAGCTCAGATCTCCCAAAAGATTTTTACAGTTTTCAGAGCGCTGCCCAGCCGGGCGGCGCTCTTTTTTGCCTGCCGCCTTCCAAAGTGATATATCAGTTGTATCCCACGGCGAACGTTTTTTGCACAATTGATATATCAGTTTATAAAACAGCGATATCGTCACTTTTTTCACATGTTGTATACAACATTATACCGTCAATTTCGCAAAAAGTTACAAAACCATTGCAATTTTAGAGGTTCTGCCACACTCTCTCGGTCCGTTTCTATGCAATCTATCCAATTATGCAGATTGCATATTTTTTCGCTCCAAGTTTATTCATTTCGGCAATGCCGTCAAATCGCCGCAAATCACGAGAGCAATATTTGTTCGTTTTTTGTCCGTATCACTTCAATTTACATCTTTCTTTTTCCCATCCCTTTTGTTATCATATTTGTATACAACGAGCCTTGTGCAGAAAGGCCCGCTCGATGTTTTTTGATTTATTAGGAGGAGAACAACAATGAGCAAGGCAATTTCCCGTCGTGATTTCCTGAAGGTCACCGGTGCTGTTGGTGCAGCTGGTCTGCTGGCTGCCTGCGGCGGCAATGGCGGCGCTGCTTCCAGCACCGCTTCTTCCGCAGCCGAGGCTGCTTCCGTGGCTGGCCTGAGCAGCGATCCCGTTACCCTGACCATGAGCTGGTGGGGCGGCGAGTCCCGCCACAACGCTTACCAGGAGGCCCTGAAGGCTTTCTCTGCTGAGCACACCACCATCACCGTCAACCCCACCTTCGCTGCATGGTCTGGCTGGGAGGACACCATGTCCACCAAGTTTGCAGGCGGCGTGGCTGAGGATGTCTGCCAGATCAACTGGAACTGGCTGTACAACTACTCCGGCAACGGCCAGACCTTCCTGGATCTGAACAGCGTCACCGATTACCTGGATATGTCCCAGTGGGACGACGCAAAGCTGGGTGCCTGCAACGTTGCAAATGCACAGCAGTGCGTGCCTATCTCCATGACCGGCCGTATCTTCTACTGGAACATGACCACCTTTAACAAGGCTGGCATCACCGAAGTTCCCGCCACTGAGGATGACCTGTTTGCAGCAGGCAAGGCTTTCCAGGAGAAGCTGGGCGATGATTACTATCCCCTGCACCTGGGCGCATACGACCGTATGATCCTGATGGTGTTCTACCTCGAATCCAAGTACGGCAAGGACTGGGCAGATCCCACCACCTCTACCCTGAACTACACCGCTGACGAGATCGCCGAGGGCATCGACTTCATCAAGAGCCTGGTCGACGGCCACGTCATCATGCCGCTGCCCACCTACTACGGTGCAAACGGCGACGGTGCTACCCACCAGTCCAACGAGTGGATCACCGGCAAGATCGCTGGCATCTTCGAGTGGGATTCCGCTGCTTCCAAGTACCAGGACGCTCTGGACGAAGAGAACAAGCCCGGCTTCACCGTTGGTGAGGAGATCAAGTTCGGCGATTACAACGGCGGCTTCTCCAAGGTCTCCATGGGCATGGCCATCACCAAGACCTGCAAGAACCCCGCTGAGGCTGCTACCCTGATCGAGTACCTGTGGAACGGCGACGGCGCTGCCATCATGGGCTCCGAGTGCGGCATCCCCGCTTCCAAGGCTGGTCTGGCTACCGCTCAGGCTGCCGGTAAGATCAACGAGCTGGTCGCTGAGGCAAACGGCAAGGTCATGAGCTTCGTTTCCTGCCAGCTGGATCCCCTGTTCGAGTCTTCCGATCTGAAGGCTACCGGCACCGGCACCTATCAGGAAGTGTTCGATACCGTCGACTACGACAACAAGAGCGGCGCAGATGTTGTTGACGTTCTGCTGGACGGCATGTCTGCTGTTGGCTACACTGTCTGATCTTCTTTTCTGACCTGAGTTAAATTACATATCAGGGGCATCGTCCACCCGTAGGCCCGATGCCCCTTTTTTCTCAGGCACAGGTTACAATTTTCTGACAAATCTGTTGCCAAAGTGTGACATAAGGTTTGTTGCACTGATTTTCACCAAAGGAGGATCCCCGGATGAAAGAAAGCAAAGCGCCCTCTCTCGGGCGTACCCCCGCACAGAAGTTCCTGGATAAGTGGCAGGGTCTGATCTACCTGATCCCCTGGATCATCGGCTTTATCGTGTTCAAGGCCATCCCCTTCGGTCAGTCGCTGTATTACAGTTTCACCGACATGAACTTCTTCAACGGCATCCACCAGTACGGCGTGATGAACTACGTCACCGCCTTCTCTGATGCCAAAGTCACCAAGGCTCTGGTCACCACCTTCAAGTACGCGTTCATCACCGTGCCCCTGAAGCTGATCTTTGCCCTGTTCATCGCATACATCCTGAACTTCAAGATCGCCTGCGTGAACCTGTTCCGTACCGTTTACTACATCCCGTCCATTCTGGGCGGTTCCGTTGCCATCGCCGTGCTGTGGAAGGCCGTTTTCCGTGATGATGGTCTGGTCAACACCATCATCCGCGCCATCACCTTCGGCCACGCACAGGGCCCCTCCTGGCTGAGCGACCCCAACTATGCGCTGTGGATCATCTGCTTCCTGCGCATCTGGCAGTTCGGCTCCGCCATGGTGCTGTTCCTGGCCGCCCTGAAGGGCGTGCCCGCAGACCTGTACGAGGCTGCCACCATCGATGGTGCCGGTAAGTGGAAGCAGTTCTTCTCTATCACTGTTCCCATGATCACCCCCATCATCTTCTACAACCTGGTCACTCAGATCTGCCAGGCTTTCCAGGAGTTCAACGGCCCCTTCATCATCACCAACGGCGGCCCGCGCAACTCCACCACCCTGATCTCCATTCTGGTTTACAACTACGCCTTCAAGTCCAACCAGATGGGCATGGCTTCCGCTCTGGCCTGGATCATGTTCGTGATCGTCTGCATCCTCACGATCATCGCCTTCACCAGCCAGAAGAAGTGGGTCTACTACTCGGATGAAAGGTAAGGTGTGACAGTATGGGAATGAAAGCATCCAACGCCATTGCGACGTTTTTTAAGTATCTTGTCCTGATCCTGGTGGGCCTGATCATGATCTATCCCCTGCTGTGGATGGTCAGCGCTACCTTTAAGGACAACAGCGAGATCTTTGCAGGCATCGGCCTGTGGATCAAGAACCCCACCCTGGAGGGCTACAAGAACGCGCTGAACAACTTCGGCGGTTCCATCAACATCCTGCAGGCCATGCTGAACACTTATTCTTATGTTCTGCCCAAGGTCATCTGCACGGTGGTCTCCTCCTGCATTGCAGCCTACGGCTTTGGCCGTTTCGACTTCCCGGGCCGGAAGATCCTGTTCAGCATCATGCTGGCCACCCTGTTCCTGCCTCAGGTCGTTCTGAACGTTCCTCAGTTCCTGCTGTACACCAAGTTCGGCTGGGTCAACAGCCCGTTCTATCTGGCCATCTGGGTCCACACTGCATTTGCAACTGAGACCTACTTTGTTTACCAGCTGGTGCAGTTCATGCGCAATGTCCCGCGCGATCTGGACGAGGCTGCCGCCATTGATGGCTGCAACTCCTTCCAGACCCTGTACAAGGTCATTGTCCCCATGCTGATGCCCGCTCTGGTGTCCTGCGCACTGTTCCAGTTCATGTGGAGCTGCAACGACTTCATGGGCCCCCTGCTTTACGTGCAGACCCCTGCAAAGTACCCCATGTCTCTGTTCGTCAAGCTGTCCATGGACGGTGATACCGGCTTTGCCTGGAACCGTATCCTGGCCCTGTCCCTGATCTCCATCCTGCCGCAGCTGATCGTTTTCTTCTGTGCACAGGATCAGTTCGTCGAAGGTATCTCCGCCGGTGCTGTCAAGGGCTAAGCACCCCCTCTGCGGACAGAACCATTGACTTTCGATGAATAAGCAACGCCCCCTGTGCACAGCACAGGGGGCGTTGTTCTTATCCACGGTGGCTCTTGCGGTATTGCAGCGGCCCTGTTCCCATCGTCTCGCGGAACACGCGGCGGAAATGGGCGGCGGAGGCAAAGCCGGTCTGCTCGGCCACCGCGCTGATGTTCAGGTCGGTGCTCTCCAGCAGACGCTGGGCAACCTCGATGCGGCGGCCATTGATGTAATCCACAATGGACTGGCCCGTGACCCGCCGGAACAGCCGGCTCAGATAATAGGGTGACAGGTAGAACCGCGCAGCCACATCTGTCAGGGAGAATTTCTGCTGGTAGTTGGCTGCAAGGTAAGCGCAGATCTGCTCCACCGTCTCGTTGCGGGGGCGGATGTCCTGCTTTTCACTGCGGCACTCCTGCTCCACATAGTGCAGGATGAGGGTAAGATAGATCATGCCGGGGCTTTCCGGCTCGCTCTCGGCGCTCTGCATCATGCCCAGCAGGGTGCGCAGGCGGCCTGACCACTGCACCGGGCCGTACAGGGCCGTTTGTGCTCCCGGCTCGAACAGCGCCATGAAATCCCGCTGCATCAGGTTCTTGAGCACCGGGAGAACGCCCGCCGGGAACCGGCAGCCGAGGAGCTCGGGGGCAATGTGGCCCGCCTGCTGCAGCAAGCCCCCGCCGGGGCCCAGCAGCAGCACGCAGCCCGGGTTCACCAGCAGGCTCTCGCCGCCCCGCACCAGCGTAAAGCTACCGCCGGACACCAGAATGATCCGGCAGATCTCCTCCTCCTCGGCCAACTCATACTGGCCGGTCTGGAACCGCAGCGCCTTTGCCGTTACCCGGCCGCTCCATTTTTCCCGTTCCGCTTTCATCCGCACACCCCATTCAACAGTTTCTTTTTCTCAGTGTACCATGCCCGCCACCTGCGGGCAACCCATAAATCTTTCCACATCCAAGGAGGCATCCTGTTTATGAAGCTTTCCCTGATTCGTTCCATGACCCGCAGTGCCGTGTTTGAGCTGGAAAACGGCCTGTGCTATCGTCCGGCGCATCCCTTCACCGTTCAGCTGAACGGCGAGACCGTTTACACTGCCTGCAAGACCAACGTGTTCTCCCTGTTCAGCCTGCTGCCCGGCACCCCTACACCGTGGCCGTACAGGCCGAGGGCGAGACCCTGACCCTCGATTTCACCACCGAGGCCGAGAGCTTCTTTGTGGACGCATCCCGCTACGGCCTGGTGGCCGACGGCGAGACCGACAACACCGGCAAGCTGCAGGCTGCCCTTTCCACCTGCCCCAAGGCGGCACGGTGTATGTGCCCGCCGGCCGCTACCGCACCGCCAGCCTGTTTATGAAGAGCTGCACCACCCTCTACCTGGAAAAGGGCGCTGTGCTGCTGGGCGACAACGACCGCACCCACTACCCCATCCTGCCCGGCGTCATCCCCAGCGAGAACGAGGTGGACGAATACTACCTGACCGGCTGGGAGGGCAACCCGCTGAACAGCTTTGCCGGCCTGCTGAACATCACCCAGGTGCACGACGTCGTGGTCACCGGCGAGGGCACGCTGGACTGCGACGCCCAGAACGGCGACTGGTGGATCAACCCCAAGGATCAAGCGCATCGCATGGCGTCCCCGCGCGGTGGCCATGGTGGACAGCGAGAAGGTCTGCCTGCACGGCATCACGGTGCAGAACAGCTACTCCTGGACCATCCACCCCATCTTCGTCAAGCACCTCGACCTGCTGAACTTCAACATCAACAACCCCTACAACGCCCCCAACACCGACGGCATCGACCCCGAGAGCTGCGAGTACACCCGCATCATCGGCGTGAACATCCATGTGGGTGACGACTGCATTGCCATGAAGGCCAGCAAGGTGTTCCTGGGCATGAAGCTCAAGAAGAGCTGCGAGCACACCATCATCCGCAACTGCCTGCTGGACAAGGGCCACGGCGGCATCGTCATCGGCAGCGAGATGAGCGGCGGCGTGAAGGACATGGTGGTCACCCAGTGCCTGATGGACCACACCGACCGCGGCCTGCGGGTCAAGACCCGCCGCGGCCGCGGCAACACCGCCGTCATCGACGGGCTGGTGTTCCGCAACGTGGAGATGCGCGGGGTCAAGGCTCCCTTCGTCATCAACATGTTCTACTTCTGCGACCCGGACGGCCACAGCCCCTATGTCCAGTGCCGCGACGCTATGCCGGTGGACGAGTACACCCCCAAGCTGGGCAGCCTGACCATGGAGGACATCGTGGCCACCGACGCACAGTTTGCGGGCTGCTACTTCGACGGCCTGCCGGAGCAGCCCATCGAGCGCGTCTCCATGAAGAACGTCACCATCACCTTTGACCCCAACGCCGAAGGCCGGTCAGGCCGCCATGGCCGACAACCGCCCGCTGGTGAAGAAGCTGGCCATCTACGCCGAGAACGTCAAGGAGATCGACCTGCACAACGTCAAGATCGAGGGCTACGAGGGCGAGCGCCTGCGCTTTGCCAACGTCGGCCATTTTGAGGAGGACTAATGCCATGACCCATGAAGAGATTCTGTCCATGCTGGGCGATTATGTGGACTACCTGATCGCCAATTCCAGCGCCGAGGCACCCATGTGGAACATCGAGAAGGTGCGCAGCGGCAAGCCCAACAAGTGGAACTACATCGACGGCTGCATGATCACCGCCTGCCTGAGCCTGTACAAGACCACCGGGACGAGAAGTACCTGGACTTTTCCAAGGATTTCATCGACTCTTTGTGCAGGAGGACGGCTCCATCAAGACCTACGACCCCAAGGAGTACAACCTGGACAACGTGAATCAGGGCAAGAACCTGTTCATCCTGTACGACATCTTCGGGGACGAGAAGTACCGCAAGGCCATCGACACCATCCGCAGCCAGCTGCTCACCCAGCCCCGCACCAAGGAGGGCAACTTCTGGCACAAGGACATCTATCCCTGGCAGGTCTGGCTGGACGGCACCTACATGGCCCAGCCCTTCTACATGGAGTACGAGACCCGCTACAACAAGATGCAGGGCTGCATCGACAGCTACAAGCAGTTCATGAACATCAAAAAGCACATGCGGGACGAAAGACCGGCCTGTACTACCACGGCTACGACGAGAGCCGCCAGATGTACTGGGCCGACCCCGTCACCGGCTGCAGCCCCAACTTCTGGCTGCGGGCCATGGGCTGGTTCATGGTGGCCATGGTGGACGTGCTGGAGCGGATGGACGAGCAGCTGTACAACGAGTACCGCGGCATCATGGCCATGCTCAAGCAGACCATCGAGGACGTGCACAAGTTCCAGGACGAGGAGACCGGCATGTTCTGGCAGGTGATGGACCACCCCGGCGTGGAGGGCAACTACCTGAGACCAGCGGCACTGCCCTGTTCGCCTACGCGGTGCTCAAGGGCGTGCGCCTGGGCTACCTGCCCAAGCGGATGGCAGCCTGGGCTGAGAAAGCCTTCTACGGCACCTGTGACAAGTACCTGTCCAAGAACCCGGACGGCAGCCTGCAGCTGGGCGGCATCTGCCTGGTGGCCGGTCTGGGCGGCAAGGACCACCGCGACGGCTCCTGGCCTACTACTTCAGTGAGCCGGTGGTCTGCAACGACGCCAAGGGCGTCGGCCCGCTGGTGCTGGCCTACACCGAGATGATCGCCCGCAAGAATGACTTCCCATAAGCAAAAAGCGCCCCGCACATGGTACAGACTGTGCCGGGGCGCCCTTGCTTTATCTTTTTACAGGGTCTCTACGCGGTCAAACAGGGAGCCTGCGGCCTCCACCGCGTCCCTGCTGCCAAAGGTCACCTTCACACCGGCAGCCATGGCATCGGCCAGACCGGCGGCCTGCTCTTTGAGCAGAGCTGCGTCCACGGCACACAGGGCCTTGCGGTCGGCAGCCTTCATTGCTTCGGTGATGCCGCAGAAATACTGCCGGTCCAGCTCCCGTGCCTCGGCGCGGGGCTTGCGGGGCGTGTCCAGCTTGGCCACGGCACCCACGATCAGGTCGTTCAGGTCCTTTTCGGTGTAATCGCGGGCGGCCAGCTCCGCCGGGCCCTTGGCAAAGGTGTCGTAGCTCTCGGTCAGGTGGGGGTCCCGGTAGGTGTACAGGTACTCCACACCGTCCGACGACAGCATGCCGGTGCCGTAGGCGCCGCCCACCTCGCGGATGTTGTGCCACAGGTATTCGTAGCTCATTACGCGGGCCAGCACCTTGCGGTCGCTGCGGCGCTCCATGGGCCACACCTGCACCGCGTAGTTCACGCCGCCGTCAATCATAAAGGCCTCGTTCACCGGCGGGGTCAGCGGCTCCACATAGGGCTGCGCCGCGTCGCGCTCCTGCGCCGCAAACCGGCTGCCCGGCAGCAGGGTGCGCAAGGTGTCCAGCGCCTGCTCCGAGCCGTGCAGGCTCACGGTGAGCTGGGCGTGCTGCAGCACCTGGGCCCGCAGGGTTTCCAGCTTTGCACCAAGGCCTGCCCAGTCGGCCTTTTCCAGCAGATCGCACAGGAAGCGATAATAGCTTACGCCGCTGCATCGCTCGCTGGCCGCGTTCTCCACATTGTAGTGGGCACTGGCACGGACCGCCGCATAGGCGTTGCCCTGCTGGATGAACTGCTGTTCCATGTTCAGTTTCTGCTGGCTCAGCACCCGGGCAAAGGCGGCTTCCGCCGCCGGGCCGGTGAGCTGCGTGTCATACAGCCACTCGCCGCCCAGCTCCACGGCCTTTTGCAGGCTGCGTTCCAGCAGGCTCAGGCTCATGGTCAGTTTGGCATGGCAGGGTGCGCCCTCCTGCCGGCCGGTCCAGAAGTCCAGCAGTACGCGGCTGTCGCCCAGCCAAGTGCTGCGCAGGGTGTTCAGCTGCTGGGCCGTGTGGGTCGGCGTGTCCAGCTCGTCCAGCACATCGGTGAGCAGGTCCAGATACGGCAGGTCCTCCGGGGCCACATGGCCCAGGTCATAGTAGAAATTCAGGTACAGGCTGCCCGCCGAGGGGTGGCGCAGCACCGTGGCACCGGCCACCTGCTCGGTCTGCCCGGCCGCGCTGGGGGCACCTTCGCCCAGGTCAGCCACGGTCAGCGGGTGATCCAGCACCAGTTTGGCGTCGGTTCGGGCCGGGGCCTGTGTCCCTTCCTGCTTCTTGGGCAGGGTGGGCACCTGCAGCACCTGCACCGGAGCCGGGGCAAACAGGCTGCGCAGCAGCTCGTCGAACCAGCCGTCCGCCATCTTGCTGCGCAGGGAGGCAAACAGCTTATCCGTGTGCAGCAGCAGTGCGGGATCCCCGGTGTGCAGCCAGCCCGTGGAAGCGTTGATGGCGTCCAGCACGCCGTCCGGCAGGCTGCCCGGCCGCTCCAGCGAGGCAAACTCTGCCGAATTCAGCGAGGCCAGCAGCAGCTCCTGCGGGATGCCCCGGGCCAGTACGTCATCCACTGCCTTGCGCACCGCCGGGGCAAACTTGCGGGCGCTCTCTTCGGTGGCACCCCGCAGCACCAGCTCCAGCGTGGGCTGCAGGGTGCTGTCATCAAAGCCCATGTCGATGTCCGCACCCAGCTTTTCGGCCAGCAGGGCCGCTTTCAGGGGCGAATTGTTGGTGCCCAGCAGCGCGTCCAGCAGGATCTCCACACCCAGCTGCCGTTCCCGGTCCGCAAAGGCACCGGTGTACCAGGCCAGTGCGCACTGCACCTCGTCCGGCTCCGGTTTCTCGGTGTAATAGGGCAGCTCCACGCAGGTGCCTGGCTGCTCGTCCTGCACCGTCAGGCGGGGGCGGGTGGTGGTCCTGGGCATCCGGGACAGGTAATCGCGGTCCAGCATTTCCAGCTTTTCGGCCATGTCCATCTTGCCATACAGGGTGATGCAACAGTTGTCCGCGCTGTAGTGGCGGCGGTACACCCGCTGATATTTCTCATAGGTCAGCGCCGGGATGCTCTCCGGGTCGCCGCCGGACACAAAGCCATAGGCCGTGTCCGGGAACATGGCACGCTCCAGCGCATTCTGCAGCTGAGCGTCCGGGGTGGCAAGGGCCCCCTGCATCTCGTTGTACACCACGCCGCTCACAGTGCCGTCGGCATCCCGGTGCCAGCCCTCCTGCTCGAACACAGCCCTGTCCACCATGGCCAGCGGGCAGAACACCGCGTTCAGGTAGACATCCATCAGGTTTCTGAAATCCGTCTCGTTGGGAGTGGCAAAGGGGTACACGGTCTTATCCGGGAAGGTCATGGCATTGAGGAAGGATGCCATGCTGCTCTTGAGCAGCTGCAGAAACGGCGAGGTGACCGGGTATTTTTCGCTTCCGGCCAGCACCGAATGCTCCAGAATATGAAAAACGCCGGTGTCATCGGAGGGGAAGGTGCCGAACCCGATGCCAAAGGCCTTGTTGTTGTCCTCATTTTCCACCAGCAGGATGGTGGCCCCGCTCACGTCGTGGGTGAGCACGGTCAGGGTACCGTGCTGCTCGGGGCAGTCCTCTGTGCGGACGAGGGTATAACCGGGAACCTGCTTCATCGCTTTATTCTCCTTTGTATTTTTGGTCTGGCCCTATTGTATCATTCACCGTTCCAAAACACAATTGCCGGTTTGTAAACAATAACCCAAAAAGGCTCCCCTGTGCATGCACAGAGGAGCCTTTTGAAAAAACGTGTGTTACACCTGCTTGGCGTGTTCCGTCCGGCACGACACCCGGAACAGCACAAAGCCGATGACGAACAGTACCGCGATGCTGCCCACGCCCACATTGGCACTGCCGGTAAGCTGGCTGCCCACACTGACGATCATGGTGCCCAGGAAGGATGCCCCCTTGCCGCAGATGTCGAACAGGCCGAAGTATTCGCCGGATTTTTCCGCCGGGATGATCTTAGCAAAGTGGCTGCGGCTCAGTGCCTGCACACCGCCCTGGAACATCCCCACCATCACGGCCAGCACCCAGAACTGCCACTGCTGGGTGAGGAAGAAAGCAAACACCGCAATGCCGGTATAGGCCGCGATGCACACCGGGATCAACTGGCTGGAGGGGTATTTTGCGCTCAGCCGGCCGAAGATCAGCGCCGAGGGAAAGGCCACGATCTGGGTGACCAGCAGCGCCAGCAGCAGGCCGGTGGTGTCCAGACCCAGGGCCGTGCCGTAAGCCGTGGCCATATCAATGATGGTGTACACACCGTCGATGTAGCAGAAGAACGCCAGCAGGAACCAGAACACCTGCTTGTCCTCATAGAGGTGCTTCAGGGTGTGGCCGATGCGCACAAAACTCTGCCGGATGGCGTGCTGCTCCACCTCCACATAGTTGACCTGCCGGTAGCGCCGGAGCAGCGGCAGGGTGGTGACCAGCCACCACGCCGCCGTGATGAACAGTGCAATGGTCAGGGCGGTCATCTGGCTCATGCCGATGGCCCCGCTGCCCAGCACCAGCGCCAGACACACCACAAAGGGCACACAGCTGCCGATGTAGCCCCAGGCATAGCCGCGGGAGGACACCATGTCCATCCGCTCCGGGGTGGTCACATCGCCCAGCATGGAGTCGTAGAACACCAGACTGCCCGAAAAGCCGATCTTGGCCACGATGAAGATGACCAGGAACGGCAGCCAGGTGCGGGCCGCGCCCATGGCACAGCAGCCCAGCACACCCACGAACAGGCAGAGCATGAAGATGGGCTTTTTGAAATTCTTGGTATCGGCCAGCGTGCCCAGAATGGGCCCCAGCACGGCGGTGATCACCGTGACCACCGAGCTTGCATAGCCCCAGTAGGCCAGATAGTTCACCTTGCTCACGCCGCCGGCCTCCGCCAGCGCATTGAAGAAGATGGGCACCAGCGTAGCGATCATCAGCACAAAGGCCGAGTTGCCCACATCGTACAGGATCCACGCACGCTCCAGCGGCGTGACCTTAAATTTTTTCTTTTGCATTCTTGTTCCTCTCGCACCGCCGTGCGGTGCACTCTCTTTTCCCAGTTGTCTGAACGGCAGGGAGTTTCTCCGACCTCCTGCTGGCCGCCCCTCAGAATTCCCCGAAGGTGTGGTCATAGGCCTTGTCCAGCGGGGTGTCCGTGTCCAGCGTTTCCGCATAGGCTTCGATCAGCCGCACCGCCAGCGGAATGGCCTGCTGGTACAGGGCATCCAGTTTCTCATTGCTCTCGGTGCACTGCGGGTTGGGCTGCGGGTTGGCCACAAGGCCGTGGAGCACGTCGTACTTGCCCACTGCCTTCATGCCGGTGAGCACCACCCAGCGCTTGACCGCGCCGGAGGGCTGCAGCAGCCGGTGCATCGCGATCATCCCCTTGAGGGCGTCCAGCACCTGCAGGCCGGTCAGGCCCTCGTAGAAGGGCGCGATGACCCGGGCATTTTCCGCCGTGGGCCGGATATGGCTGGCCGTGAAGAAGCTCTTCGGGTCATGGCCGTCCCGGCGCAGCAGCATGTCGTCGAACTCGGTCTCGATTTCGCAGTGGCTCACCCCGCTCTGGCGGGTGTAGGCCTCCACATAGGGGTGACAGGTGCTGTCCAGCGCAAAATGACACACGAACCCCAGCACATAGGCCAGCGCGGCGTCCCGGTCCTTTGCCTGTTGCACCACGCCCCGGGCGCGCTCAAAGAACACCCGGCCCGGCTGCTCGTGCATGGCGTTGCCCAGGGCACTCACGGGGTTGGACTTGGCTGCATGATAGTAGAACAGCAGATCCGGCCCGTGCAGGCCCACGTCGAACAGGGCCCGGTTTTTCCCAATCTGATCCTGCAGGGCTGCGGGCAGCTGCTGCAGAACATCCGCGCCGAAGTGGCGGTGCGCATAAGTTGACGGCATATGATCCCCTCCTGTTTCCGTCGAGCGCAGTGCGCTCATAGTTTCAGTATAGCAGAAAGTTTCCCGACCTTCTACCCTTTTGTGTCTGATTTCTGTAAAAAGTTTGAATGATTCTTACTGCATTTGCCGGGTCGTTTCTGAAAATATGGGCTCTGCACGCAAAGCGCAAAAAAGCACAGCCGTTCTCAGAACAGCTGTGCCTTTCCGGTATCAATTCTTATAGGTTCTCGTAGCCCTGGGGCATCTCGTTCTTGCGGTTGCGGTCCATCAGGGTGCGCAGCGCGTCGCTGGCGCTCATGCCCTCCTTGACGATGGCGTTCACCGTCTGCACGATGGGCATTTCCACGTTGTACTTGGCGGCAAGCTCCATGGCGGCGGGCAGGGCGTTGATGCCCTCCACCACCATGCCCACTTCCTTCACGGCCTGCTCCGGGCTCTCGCCCTTGCCGATGAGGATGCCGGCGCGGTTGTTGCGGCTGTGCATGCTGGTGGCCGTCACGATCAGGTCCCCGATGCCGGCCAGGCCCGCAAAGGTGTGGATGTTGCAGCCCATGGCCACGCCCAGGCGGGCGATCTCGGCAATGCCGCGGGTGATCAGGGCCGCGCGGGCGTTGTCGCCGTAGCCAAGGCCGGTGGAGATGCCCACGCCCAGGGCGATCACGTTCTTCAGGGCACCGCTCAGCTCCACGCCCTTGATGTCGGGGTTGGTGTACACGCGCATGCAGGTGTTGCTGAACACATCCTGCACAAAGCGGGCCGCCTCGTCATCCGGGCAGGCCGACACAATGGTGGTGGGCAGGTCCAGCGCCACTTCCTCGGCGTGCGTGGGGCCGCTCAGGGCCACCAGCCTGCAGTTTTTGGGGCCGCCGTCCCTGTTCAGCTCGTCGGCGATCACCTCGGTCATGGTATATAAGGTATCCGGCTCCATGCCCTTGGCCACATCCACAAGGATCTGACCGTCCGGGATATAGGGCCGTGCCTTGGCGGTGGTGCCCCGCACGAACACCGACGGCACTGCAAACAGCAGCACATCCTTGCCGGTGCACACTTCCTCGATGCTCTTGGTGAACTGCAGCTCGGCCGGGATCTTCATGCCCGGCAGGTTGGGGTGCACCCGTGTAGTGGAGAGGTTGTCCACCTCCGCCTCAATGGCCGACCACACCTGCACTTCGTTGCCGCTGACGGTCAGCATCCGCGCCAGCGCCATGCCCCAGGTACCTGCACCCAGAACGCCAATCTTCCGTTTCGTCACGTTTGTGTCCTCCGTTTGCACCGGCAGCCGGGCCGCCGGTGAATTTGCGCGGCACCGGCAAACCCGGTGTGCACGTTGTTATGCCCATTGTACACGAAAGCGCCTGCCGCGTCAACCGGCTTGCCGCATTGCACAAAGTTCCCGCAGCGGCTGGGCCGTTTTTGTTCACAATACGCGATTTTTGCAAACCATTTGCACCGCCGGACGTTTCATGTTATAGTATTCTGGTAGGTTTTGTAGGAATTTCCGCAAACCCCTTGACTTTGAGTATACTCGAAGTTGTATAATACATTCACCGTTGTTTTCTGAGAGTATTTGAGGTACTGTGATCGTTCATGTTTGAAGCACTTTTATCCAACCGCACGGTCAGCGTGCTGGTGGAGGCCCTGCCCCGCATCCTGACGGCCGGCCTTACCATGACCATCCCGCTGACGCTGGTGTCCTTCTTTTTTGCCATGATCATCGCGGTGGTGGTGGCACTGGTGCAGTACGCCAACGTGCCGGTGCTGCGGCAGATCGCCCGGTTCTACATCTGGGTCATCCGCGGCACACCGCTGCTGGTGCAGCTGTTCATCATCTTTTACGGCCTGCCCAGCCTGGGCATCATGCTGGACGCCTTCCCCGCCGCCGTCATCGCCTTTGCCTTCAATGAGGGTGCCTACTGCGCCGAGACCATGCGCGGCGCGCTGGAAAGCGTGCCCCAGGGCCAGCTGGAAGCCGGTTACTGCGTAGGCATGAGCTGGGTGCAGATCATGCGCCGCATCGTGCTGCCGCAGGCTTTGCGCACCGCCGTGCCCGCCCTGTCCAACTCCCTCATCGGCATGATCAAGGACACCTCGCTGGCGTCCAACATCACGGTGGCCGAGCTGTTCATGGCCGGTCAGCGCGTGGCGGCCCGCACCTACATCTTCCTGCCCATCTACTGTGAGGTGGCGGTGGTGTACCTGCTGTTCTGCACGGTCAT
>PVMM01000639.1_pt1 | contig 22707 bp, 18 predicted proteins | sample 1853381 | NCBI WGS metagenome assembly PVMM01 (sample SAMN08533509, study PRJNA380276) | Human gut metagenome, whole genome shotgun sequencing project. | isolation source: participant 1, synthetic long reads | host: Homo sapiens | collected 2017 | reverse complement strand
GGGCAAGATTACGAAAGCCCGCTCCCCGCAAGGACTGACGCCAGATAGTTCCTGTCCATGGCTGCTTTTCGCATCTTACGTCTTAACCCTGCCTTGAATACCTTATCATTCGTCAAAATATTAATAGCAATGTGCCGTATCCCTGAAAATAATTCCGCTGCATTTCCTCTTCTTATTCTGCAGTCGTCTTCATTCATTACCACGTCCAGACGCCAGTGCAGCTTATTCTCCACGTGCCAGTGGTTTCGGATTGCTGTGGCGAACTTCTCTGCGGTTAAATCAGCAGAACTGATATAATATCTGACCGTCAATTTCTGGCTCTTTCTTTTGTTCTGCTATTATAGACCGAAAGGAGACTGCCACGCATAATTTCTTCAGCCCTTTCCATTCAAACGTGAAATCAATAAGTTCATCAGGGACATCGCAAACAATATGAAGACGGATTTCTTCTCTGCCGTGACTCTTTTCACTCATTGCGTAACTGTCATGCTCTGGATTATTTAATTCTTTCAGCGGAAATTTTTCCTCAAAGGCTTTATTTAGCCGCCCCTGGTTTCCTTTTACCGCGAATAAATAATCACCTCCCTGTTTTTGTATCTTTTCTGCAATATCTTTCTGGCGCCCATCGCATCAGTTGTGATGATTTTTCCTTTAATATCCATCATGTTAAGAAGTTCAGGAATGGCTGTAATCTCATTGGATTTCTCATCCGTCTTGATCTGTCCGAGGACCAGACTGTGCATTGTTGAGTCGGGATGTGTTTCCCCAAAATCCTCTATATCTTCCCAGCCTTCTGCACCAGAAATAACGGCACAAATAGTCAACAGTAGAATATCCGATAATTTATGTTCCACTTTCCAGGCTTGTCTGTAATCGGGGATAATAGAAATATGTTCCATCAATTTTTTAAGTTCCATTTTGTTCTCCTTAATTATGTAAGGAGTATTTGATCATGTATAAGCAATAAAAAACAGCTTCAGGTAATGAGGAATATCTCAATTTTTAAACATAAAATGCGAATTATTTAGTACAAAAAGTGAACTTTTGATGATCTTTCCCTAATCTCACATAGGATCAGATCTCGTCTGATCGTTCCCCCTGCGCTCACTACCATGGCTCTTTACCACAGCAGCCGGGGTTGTTTGGGACCGACTTCCGACAGCAGATCCCGGTGGGCCTGCCACCATCTCTTCACAAGCTTATGCTTATTACATGCAAAACGTCCCGTTTTGCATCTTTGTGCCTACGGCACACCGATGATCTTTCCCTGTGATCTTTCCCTGAATCTGCCCCTGAGAACCTGAATCAAACGTCTGACTCGCAGAACCATCTGTTTCTCGCGCTCTGTAGAACTTCATGAAAAAGTCATCGGTGCTTTTATCGAAAAATACATGTTCTACTAATTGAAGTCATCATCAAAAAATTTAATTAATCGAATCATACCTATAACCTTTTAATTTTACTTTTTTGTCTTCAACATTAAACACAAAAACCTCTTGGACAATTCTTTTTGAATATTCTGAGAAATATATCAATGTAATTTCATCGTTTGAAAATAATCCGCGAGTGATTTTTTCAGTTTTAAGGGTTGATTTTTTATAAGTCCCAAGATCTTTTTCTTTTGCTTCGTTCATTATGTCGATAAATTTTTTTTCAGATGTGGCAGTCTGAAAATCACTTGAAGTGATTTTATATATATCACTGTATTTCCCTGTCTGATATAAACCACGAAAGATATTAACTTCTTGTCTAGCTGGCTCTATGTCCACTGGAGAACAACCACACAATAAAAATAAAACTAAAAATATATATTTTTTCATATTTCCTCCTGTTAATTGACCCAGCATTCTTGCCACGTTCTACAAGCCAGAGTCATAACTGAAGCGTCAACACCTGCACCGATACCAACAGATTCTGTCGATGATTCTGGATTATCAACATCCACTACATAAGTATACGCAAAATGCCCCCCAACTCCGCCGCCAACCGTTACACCTACTGAATTGCTGACTCCCGATGTAGGTAAAGACTTGGTCTCAGAATATGTGATAGCCGCATTTATCCCACCACCAATTCCTGCATGTCCGCATGCTGTAGCATAAATACAAATATCAGATAACATTTCACCTTTCTTTTTAGCAAACGCAACGCCAAGTCCTGCATGACCACCTAATGATATTAGATCTCCACTGCCAGTAATATCAATTGATGATGTTCCATATGAATCATCATGCCAAACATCATATAATAATTGATATAAATTATACAAACCCAAAGGATCCATCCTTATTATCGGATTCAGTGGGTAATTATACAGGTTCCATCCCCCCGCCAGCCCAATGGGGTCTTGTGTAATATACCTCCCCTGTAGCGGGTCATAGTACCGGTTCCGGTTATAGTACAGCCCTGATTCCTCATCATGCTGCTGCCCCGGCAGACGGTATGGCTGGTGCAGGTAATACGGGTTCTCTTCATTAAGCTGGTTGCCCCATTCATCATACTCCCCGCGCCACGCCGTATTGCCGTCTTCGCTGATGAGCGCCAGCGGCAGGCCCCGGTGGTCGCAGTGGTAAAAATGAACTTTTCGCGCCGGTGTGTATTCCGGCTCCACCTGTCTGGCCAGTTGCTCCACCGTCAGCCCGCACTGCGCAAGCCACGCCCGGCTTTCACTGCTCACGCGGTCTGCCCGGATTTCTTCCTCCAGCCTGTCCAGCAGCCGCACCAGTTCAGCCGGAAATACCACGCCGTGCCCGTCCTCGCTCCCTTCCTGCTGCAGCTTCTCCGCCAGGCTGCGGCGCTGCGCTTTCTCCCGCTCGCCGTTGTCTGTTTCGATGCGGATGAGCGGCGCGAAGCTCCCCGGCTGATATACCGTCTGGATACGCGTGGTGTCGGTCTGTACCGTCGTCAGCCGGTCGCCGTCCCACCCGTACCACGTCATCTCCGGTTTACGCGACAGCGACATCCACCCCGTCAGGTCACGCTCCCGCCGCCATACCCGTTTCGCCATTCGCCGTCCCAGCGGGTCGTAGAGGTAGCGGCTCTCGACCAGTGGCTCGCCATGCTGTATCCGCGTGTAGAACACCAGGCGGTGCTGGCTGTCGTAGTGGTAGTGGTGGGTCCGCTCGTCGTCCGTCCGTATCACACCCGCCGGGATGCGGTCCGTCTTCTCCGTCAGCCTGCCGTATTCATCGTGGCGGTAGACATAGTGCGCATCCTCCGCGATGCGGTTATCCGGCCACACTGTGAGTGTACTGTCCGGGTGCAGCTCCGGGTCCGGCAGCCGGTTGCCCGCCGGGTCCGTGGCATACGGGATGCGGATGTCCAGGTCTGGTGCGAGGGTGCGCACACTCTCCAGCCTGCCCGTGGCGCTGTAGCCGTATTCCCGCGTCTGTCGCGGGCCGCTGATGCGCACCAGGTCGCCGTTGTCACTCCACCCGTAGTCACGGTCATATACCAGGCTGTTCAGGTGCTGGCTCTGTAACTGGCCTGCGGGGGTGTATGTGCTGGTCAGTTCGTATGCGGCATTACTGCCTGCCATGCTGCCGAAGCTGCGCACCGTCTCACGGTGCAGCCTGTCCCGCGTATACTCGACCAGCGGCGTCCCGCCCAGCTTCATTCCCGCCAGGTAACCGCTGCCATACGTCAGCCACTCCACCGGCGGCAGGCTGTCCGGCGTGACGCGGTTTGCCAGCCCCTGCTCGTTGTATGCGTGTTTCGTCTCATGCTGCCACAGCAGTTCCCCCGTCTCCGGGTTCTCCACCGTCTGGCATTCGCCGGTCAGGCGGCCTTTATCGTCATAGCCATAGTGGACGGCAACACGGTGGCCTTCGCTCAGGTGGCTGATGTCTGTCAGCCAGCCGTGGCCATCATACTGCCACTGCTCTGCCGGTTCGCCGTTCACCGTGCGGTGAGTGATACGGTCCGATTCATCGTAGTACCAGAGGATGACAAGTCCCTCATCCTCACTCTGTGTGAGTTTTCCGGTCAGGTCATAATGATAACGTTGCGTCCGCCCGTCAAAGCCGCCCTGCTGTACCAGCCGGTCCAGCGCATCGTAACTGAAGACGCTGTGGCTGCCGTTCTCGTTGGTCAGGCTGATGACACGTCCGGCAGCATCGTACTCCATACTGCGCGTCAGCCCGCCCTGCGTGGTGCTGACCGCCTTTCCCCACGCATCGTACTGTGTCTCGCTCCGGTTGCCGTCCGGGGTGATAACGGCAGTCAGGTCGCCTGCGGCGTTGTATTCATACCGCGTTTCACGGCCCTGTGCGTCTTTCACCGAGGTTAACCGGCCACGGTTGTCATAGCGGCGGTAAAGGCTGATGCCTTCCTCGCGGTGGACCGCCGTCATCTGGCCGAAGCGGTCGTATTCATAACGGGTCTGGTAGCCCGAGCAGTCGGTGAACGCCAGCAACTGCCCGTAGCGGCTCCAGGTCATCTGCCGGGTGCTGCCCGTCGCATCTGTTGTCGTGGCCGGTAATTCACTGTGCGGATTATCATAAGCATACCGGATGACGTCCCCACTGCGCGATGTCTCCGATACCAGCCTGCCCGGTTCATCATATGCCCGGCGGCTCTCCAGCCCGTCCGGGGACACCACCGCCGTCAGCTGGTTCCCGTCGTTATAGTAAAATTTCGTCTCCCGCCCGTCCGGTGTGGTGATGTCCGTGATATCGCCGGACACCACATTCAGACCGTACTCTGTCCGCCGTCCCGCCGCGTCCGTCTGCGCCGTTAGCCTTCCTGCCGCGTCATACCCGCTGTGCGTGACGCTGCCGTCCGCCAGTTCTTTTTTCACCACCCGCTTCAGCCCGGCCCCGCCTTCTGTATGCAGCACCTCACGCCGGTTCAGGCTGTCCGTGACGGTGATGCGATCCTGCTCATACTGGTAGCGGTAACTCAGGCCTGCCGGGTTAAGTTGCTCCACCACCCGCCCCGCATCGTCGTAGCGGTAGCGCATCTCCGGCCTGCCTGCATAACGGTGCGCCACCATCCGGCCCGGGTGCTGCGCGTCATACGTGAAAGCGCGCACCTGCGTATTGCTGCGGTCATATACCGCCAGCAGTTCACCGGCTTCCGTATATGTGTACCGCACCAGTGGCGCAGCGGGCAGGCTCTCCGGGTATGCCGGGTCGTGCATCAGCCACACCGCCGAAAGGCGGATACCCCTGTCGGGGCCGTATTCGGTACCGGGCAGTGTGTCGGGGAACGCTGAGGCTGAGAGAGGGCGGGAACTGTCAGAAGAAGATAGCGAAGAGGTGCGGGCCTCTTCCGCACGCTGCGCCTGCGTGGTCAGCACCAGACGGAACTCCCGCCCGGCACCGTCCGTCACGCCGGTGATTTCCCCGGTCAGGTCACCGGCGGCCTCACGCCGGTACGTCAGCGTCCGCCCGAAGCGGTCCGCCAGCCCCGTCAGCTCCCGGTACGGCGGCAGCGGCGCTGGCAGCACGTCCTCAGCACCCGGCACCCGCTCTGACCAGCCGAGTATCCACCACGGCCCCTGTGCGCTGTTGGTCGCCAGGTAAAGATGCGGGCTTAACCGGATATCCGGCGGCAGCGCCCCCCACAGCCGCGCCAGCGTATGGCCGTCCGGCTGTGCTGCCTTACCACCGCGCACCAGCCACATTGACTCACTGCGGCTGTACACCGCCTCCCCCGGCAGCAGCGGCTCAAAGTGAATGCTCCGCCCGCCGTTGTCGTTGAGTATCAGTCCGTCATCACGTAGCTGTAAGCGGATATCAGAAGGCGCTTTCCAGCCGGGGCCGAAAACGCCCACCGGTGCAGGCGTCTTCGTCCGGTAGCTGCTGTAGGTGCGGGAGAGAATGAACGGCAGCGGGCCGGGCAGCGCAAGGTCCGTCTCGCCGGGCAGCACCTTCGCCCCCAGCAGCGGATTTACCGGGTTGCCCGAAGTCATCCCGCCCGGACACACCGAGCACGCCACGCCGGTGGGCGCGCCAATTCTTACACCTGCCGAACCCTGGACAATGGGACCGCCATACTGAGTCATATCTCCCTGACGCGCCGCTGGTTTTCCGCTCATGATTCAAATTCCTTCTTCTGTTTATTTTTAATGCTGGTTTGTTACTGAATTCCGAACAGGTACGGGATCAGTACTCTCTCATATCCGGCGTATCCTGCTTTTCATCAGGGGTCTTCGGTGGGGATTTCGAGGCTGCACAGTTCCAGTTAATCAACAGTGAGTCACCATTAACCTGCTCCTTACCCTGCAAATGAATTTTTGTGCCGTTGAGAAAAATTTGTCCGTCCTTCGTCAGCACCAGCCTTGCCTTACCACAGCAGAGCTCCAGATGCTCACCGGCGGAGTAAATCGCGGTCTGCCCGGTATCATCCTTTTTCGTTTTACCAACGGTGAAGGTAACGTTATTTCCGACTTTGACGTCATAACCCAGCCCGACCCTCAACGATTTATGCAAACCGATCTGCGAGGACTGCATCAGAGCCACCGAAGTGTTCATAATGCCACCTACCGTCGTCTGGTACGCCACGCCCACGGTCAGCGCACGAACAAGTCCAATCGTTTCCACCTGAACAGAACCCACGTTAATGATCTGGTTACTGCCCACCGTCTCTATCTGGTTAACGCCCACCGTCTGTATCTGATTGTTGGTAACCGCAATCATCTGATTGTTGCCAATGGTCTCAGCATGGTTGTTTATCACATCCGTGGTGCGGTTATTCAGCACCTCGGTGTTCATGTTCTTCTGCGCGTGGATGTAGACCTGTTCTTTCCCTGTCGCATCGTCAAACTTCAGTTCATTAAACCCGCTGCCCTTATAGGTTTTCGAGCGGATCGTCATCTGCGTCTTCGTCCCCGGCAGGCTGCCGGGTGTGCGGTTTTCATGGTGGTAGGTACGCCCCATAATAATCGGCTGGTCCGGGTCGCCGTTGAGGAAGTCCACAATCACCTCCTGACCCACACGCGGTATCGCCAGGTGGCCAAAACCGGTGCCTGCCCACGCCTGTGCCACACGGATCCAGCACGAACTGTCTTGGTCTGCCGGGTTATAACGGTCCCAGTTGAACTTCACCCGCACGCGACCATGTTCGTCGCAGAAGATTTCCTCGCCTGCCGGTCCTGTCACGACAGCGCTCTGCGGGCCGTCGACCAGCGGTTTCAGCAACGGCTGTGGTCGCCATGTTCTGTCTGCCGGGATCACCGCAAAATGGTTCTCCAGCGCCGTCCCCGCTCCCTGCCGTCCTGGCACCGCCTGTGGCTGTTCGCCGTGCAGTTCACTTGCCACCACCTGCCATTCCCGGTTCAGGTTCGCCTGCGGATGCCCCGTCAGCACAATTCGTCGTCCCGGCCATATCTCCGGCGAGCGACTCATTCCCCGCGCGGTTTCTGCATTGTTTCGCCAGCCGTCCATCTGCCAGCGGGCAAAGTTCTGCCCGTGGGCCCCCTTGAAACGTCCGGGGTAGTCATACACTTCATACTGTGTGCGCTGGTAATCCTGGTGCTGGCCTTCCTGATCAAAACGTCCGGCCCAGCCGGGGCGTTTAAAGGTGTAGTCTTTGGTCACCACGGAAGAAGGGCGGATTTGTGCGCTGTAGCGGAACTGGCTGATGCAGAGGGTGCTCACCTCGGTACGGGTGTTCGGGTTCCATGGGATTTCAAAAGATTCGGGCAGATGGCGGACTGTGTCGCACAGCACCAGGCTCTGGTCGGTACTTTTGTAAGCATGCTCCTCATAAAAGAAGATGCCTTCCTCCGCCGCCATCCGGCACAGGAAATCGTAATCAGTCTCACCGTACTGGACACAAAACTCACGGGAAGGATGCGGCTCGCTGAACAGCGGACTCCATTCGGTCACCCCGTTTTCCTGCAACATCGTGCCGAGGATGCTTTTGATGTCCTCGTTCTGGAAGATACGGAAGTTCTGGCGCAGACCGGCACGCCACAGCGGCGGGTGCACCTTCATGCTGTACAGCATCTGGTTTTTGTCGTTCTCCCCGAGTTCAAACCAGGTCACCACGCCTTTCACCCGGCGCTGTACTTCATCGCCCTGCCATATCGTCAGGTAGGCCATTTTGTCCAGCACCTGCGCAAATTCAAGGGAGAGAAACTGCTGGCTGACCAGGGAGAGATCGAGGGAAAAGAGCGAAGAGAGTGACTGGTTCAGATGAAAGGAAACCACCGCAAAAGCATCCGGCGGCAGGCCGTCCACTTCCAGTGTGAAACGTAATCCGGTTGACATAGCAACCTCCGTGAAAATGAATAATAATCCGCACATATTGCATGTACAACATGTCGGGCGGATGAGATAAGCGAGTCGACATCTGGCGTTACCGGGGAATATCAGAAAAATGTCATGGTTATGTGATGATTTAGTCTGGGATTTTACTTCAGAGAAACGGGTGTCTGTTTAGTCAACAAAATAATCACAAACGCAACGGATGGGTTCTCGACGTTATTCACGACAGGCTCGTACATTACAGCGAGTAATAAAAAACCTGATATGCAAAGTCAAACCAATATTCATAATGTCTTTTTATTCACAACAATAAATAATTCAATAATAATCATTGAAATGAATGATGGTTTGTATAAGGAATATACGCTACCGCCCCACCCTGATAACATGATCTGCACATTGCCATCTTAACGTCGTTAAACACTAGCTTAATAGTGGATATTTCAAATTAGGAATTTATTAAATTCACCTGATGAATATAATAAGCAAATAGCATAGAAAATAATGACAACTCCCCCGAGGGGACCATTTCCAAAGCACTGCACCACCACCTGGTGCCGGATGATCTTGCTTCAGTGGTAAGAGTACCTGATGCATTGTTCCCAAAATGGTGTTTTCCCCTGCCCCTCCAATAATGTGTAGCTCTCACTTGATAATCTATTGATTAGGTTATATTAAGAATCAACATTTAAAATACATCCATTTTCTTGAATAAATCAACATGTTTATTAATCAATTGCTGTTTTAGCTCTGACTCATCAAGCTCTCCATATTTGTCCTACAGATAATTGCGAATAAATACAGAGAACGCCATTTATCCTTTTAGCATACCTGCCGGATATTTTTATTTGTATTAATATTAATTGCATCTCCAACTCCGAGCATATCCATCATTAAAAACTTTTTGAGATTATAGAATACCTGTGATAACAAGTGAAACATCTGCACAATGTGAATAGTTAGTTTCTTTTCAGAGGAAATGAAATAGACAAGCTGAATGAAGGGGAGAGTGATATAAATCAAAAAACATAACATGAATTTAATTAATTACACCCATCATTGTGGATAAAGTTACTGAATAATAAATAACATAATCTTCTGGTATCCCACTCAAATAATTTCATTCCTTTTTAATACTTCTTGTAATTTCGGTAACTGACATACAGCATCAGCGATCGCGCTGATATTCTGCGCATTATCCTGAAACCATTCATGCCCCGGCCCCCATGTGCGCATGGTGCAGAGATAACAGTCCACCAGCGTTAGTTGCTCACCAAAGGCATAAGGTTCAGCGGTCAATTGTGAATTCAGCCAGATATAAAGCGATTTACGATATTCAATAACATTCTTCTTTAACTGTTCAGGTGCGTCAGGAGCCCAACGCTCAGGGTAATCGGCGAAAGTGAATGTTGGATAGACATTAGCAACCAGCCAGACCAATAGCCGTTGAAACTGCTGACGTTCGGCGCGCCCAACCGGTGGCGCAAGGTCCGGGCGACGATCGAGAACCATCAATGCAATCGCCGCTGTCTCCGTCATAATCTCGTCATTTTCCAGCGCCAGTGTCGGAATCTGACACAACGGGTTCAGGGTTTTCAATAACTCGCGTGAAGTTCCCTCGTGGTCAAAACCACTGACATCAACGAACTGATAAGGAATATCAGCCAGTGTTAGCATCAGCTCACTGATTGTAGAGCCCCATCCGGGTACGCCATACACCTTAATCATATGCCCCTCACAATCTTTTAAAGATTAAGTGTAGGGCAGTACACAGGTTAACCAGCAAAAGGATTTGTCATTTTTTCGTCAGTTGTATTAATCCCCTTCAGGATTGTAAGGGGATGTTTTGCATCGTTTATCGATAACGGGTAGGATGCTGCGCCGATAGTTTTATACCCATAAAGAATAATGGTGATAACTATCATCGCCAGGATGAATAAACATTGTTCATGGCAACTTATATGACTTTTTCATTAAAGCAATCAGGGAGAGCAATGAGTAAACACGACACCGACACTTCAGATCAACACGCCGCGAAACGCCGCTGGCTTAATGCCCACGAAGAGGGGTATCACAAAGCGATGGGCAATCGCCAGGTACAGATGATCGCCATTGGCGGCGCGATTGGCACCGGCTTGTTTTTAGGTGCAGGAGCCCGACTGCAAATGGCGGGTCCAGCACTGGCACTGGTTTATTTAATTTGTGGCTTGTTTTCGTTTTTTATTCTGCGTGCATTGGGTGAGCTGGTGCTACACCGCCCTTCCAGTGGCAGTTTTGTCTCTTATGCCCGTGAGTTTTTGGGTGAGAAAGCCGCTTATGTTGCTGGCTGGATGTACTTCATCAACTGGGCGATGACGGGGATTGTTGATATTACCGCCGTCGCTCTGTATATGCATTACTGGGGTGCGTTTGGCGGCGTGCCGCAGTGGGTCTTTGCGCTCGCTGCACTTACCATCGTTGGCACCATGAATATGATCGGTGTGAAATGGTTTGCGGAGATGGAGTTCTGGTTTGCGCTTATTAAAGTGCTCGCCATTGTGACCTTTTTGGTCGTGGGTACAGTGTTCCTCGGTAGTGGTCAGCCGCTGGATGGCAACACCACTGGCTTTCATTTAATCACCGATAATGGCGGCTTCTTCCCCCACGGTTTGCTGCCTGCGCTGGTGTTGATTCAGGGCGTAGTGTTTGCTTTTGCCTCCATTGAAATGGTGGGTACAGCTGCCGGAGAATGTAAAGATCCGCAGACCATGGTGCCTAAAGCCATTAACAGTGTGATTTGGCGTATTGGCCTGTTTTACGTCGGCTCCGTGGTGTTGCTGGTTATGTTATTGCCGTGGAGCGCGTATCAGGCGGGGCAAAGTCCGTTCGTGACGTTTTTCTCTAAACTGGGTGTGCCATATATCGGCAGCATTATGAACATTGTGGTGCTGACCGCTGCCCTCTCCAGCCTGAACTCAGGTCTGTACTGCACCGGACGTATTCTGCGCTCAATGGCGATGGGCGGTTCCGCACCGAGTTTTATGGCGAAAATGAGTCGTCAGCATGTGCCGTATGCCGGGATTCTAGCGACACTGGTTGTGTATGTCGTCGGCGTATTCCTCAACTATCTGGTGCCGTCGCGCGTATTTGAGATTGTGTTGAACTTCGCGTCGCTGGGAATCATCGCTTCATGGGCGTTTATCATCGTGTGCCAGATGCGCCTGCGTAAAGCGATTAAAGAAGGCAAAGCAGCGGATGTCAGTTTTAAACTGCCTAGCGCGCCCTTCACTTCCTGGCTGACATTACTGTTTTTACTGAGTGTCCTTGTGCTGATGGCGTTCGATTACCCGAACGGGACTTATACTATCGCGGCGCTGCCGATTATCGGTATTCTGCTGGTTATAGGCTGGTTTGGTGTGCGCAAACGCGTTGCTGAAATTCACAGCACTGCGCCAGTCGTCGAGGAAGATGAAGAAAAACAGGAAATTGTGTTTAAGCCTGAAACGGCGAGCTAATTGCAAAATTGCCCGGCTACGTGCCGGGCAAATTTAGATTACTGACGAAGGTGTGCCGCATGCGGCGTGATAAAAGTCAGGCAAGTCTCTCCGTTTTCACCCTCGCCACATCTATTACAGCGCAATACGAATCACATCGTCCGGCTGGGTAGCTTCCTGCTGTTTAGTGGATTTTTGTTTCACACTGACATACAGCGTTTTGCCATCGGCAGACAGCGCCAGGCTGTTTGGATGAGTCGGCGTATCGAACGTTTTCACCACTTTATAGCTTTTCGCGTCAATCACACTGACTTTACCTGCCTGACGATGCGTTACGTAGGCTTCATTACGCGCTGGGTTAAACAGCACAGCCAGTGATTCTGGTGCCGCAACCTTCGCCAGAATATTGCCATTACGGGTATCGACCACTAACACTTCTGCGGCTTTAGAATCGGTGATAAATGCACGCTGCCTGGCGGTATCAAGGCTAATGTTGATAAAGAAGTGCTCTTTGCCGTCATCCAGCAGCTTTTTACGGCTGAGGATTTTATTGTCGGCGGTGTCGATGGTAATCAATTCGCCGTCAGCGTTAGTGGTGTAAAGACGTTTGCCTTTGCTATCCAGCGCCAGACCGGTACTCATTTTACCGGTGTTCTGGATGGCGGTTTTCAGTTTGATATTCTCGCCATCAACGACCCAAATCACGCTCTCTTTACCAATACCACTGATGTAAACGGTGTTCGTGGCATCATCAGCTACCAGCTCACGCGGTTGCAGCGGGCGCACCTCTTCCGTGCGCTTACGATCATCCAGCACCAGACGGCCTTTCACCTCGCCAGTTTTGGCATCTATCGCCGTGACCGCGCTGTTTACGGTGTTACCAAACCACAACGTCTGAGTCGTGTTATTGATGGTGGCACCAAACGGCTTGAGATCGTTATGGATCGCCTGCGTCACTTCCAGAGTGACCGGATCAAGACGATAAACCACGCCACCTTTATCCAGTTTGCGGCTTTGCGAAGTGGCGAGCCACAGCGCGTTTTCTTGCTGGCTATAAGCCATTTCGTAGGCACCTTTACCTACCGCTTTACGCAGCATTTCTTCTGCGGCCTGCGTACTGAATGATGAAGCAACAAGCAATGAACCTAACAGTAATGAACCACGCAGGCGCGATGAAAACAGATGACGTAAATGCATGACGACTCCCTTTGATGAACCGATATTTTTGCTGCTTCACAATGCTTCGCTAAGCGTAATCATCGTTACGCTCTTGTTATAAATGGGAATGGTAATCATTATTTTCTCAAATGTGGAGCATTTCTTGCCGTTACGACTACAATTTTCTCAATTACTTAACGTATTGTGCCGTTTCATTTTCCATAAATTTACAATTTCATTACCATGACGGCGTTTTCCCATTCTTAACCTGGCTTTTTTCATGAAGATTTTTTCCGTTCGACAGACCGTTTTGCCCGCACTACTTGCCCTTTCCCCCGTTGTTTTTGCCGCTGATGAACAGACCATGATTGTCAGTGCCGCACCGCAGGTGGTTTCAGAACTGGATACCCCAGCAGCAGTAAGCGTGGTGGATGGCGAGGAGATGCGCCTGGCAACACCGCGCATTAACTTGTCCGAATCACTGACCGGCGTGCCTGGTTTGCAGGTACAAAACCGGCAGAACTATGCGCAAGATTTACAGCTGTCGATTCGCGGATTTGGCTCCCGCTCCACTTACGGTATTCGCGGTATTCGCCTGTATATGGACGGTATTCCCGCCACCATGCCCGACGGGCAAGGGCAAACATCCAACATCGATTTAAGCAGTGTGCAAAATGTGGAAGTGCTGCGTGGCCCCTTCTCTGCCCTGTATGGCAACGCGTCTGGCGGTGTAATGAATGTCACCACCCAGACCGGACAACAGCCACCAACCATTGAAGCCAGTAGTTACTACGGCAGTTTCGGCAGCTGGCGCTATGGGCTGAAAGCAACGGGCGCAACGGGAGACGGCACACAGCCCGGCGATGTTGATTACACCGTCTCAACCACGCGTTTTACGACCCACGGCTATCGTGACCATAGTGGCGCACAGAAAAATTTAGCCAATGCCAAACTGGGCGTACGCATTGATGAAGCCAGCAAATTAAGCCTGATTTTCAATAGTGTGGATATCAAAGCAGATGACCCAGGTGGGCTAACCAAAGCAGAATGGAAGGCGAATCCACAACAAGCGCCTCGTGCAGAACAGTACGACACGCGAAAAACCATCAAGCAAACTCAGGCTGGGTTGCGCTATGAGCGTAGCCTGAGCGCGCAAGATGATATGAGTGTGATGATGTATGCCGGAGAGCGAGAAACGACCCAGTACCAGTCAATCCCGATGGCCCCCCAACTTAACCCGTCACATGCGGGCGGCGTGATTACCCTGCAACGCCATTACCAGGGGATAGACAGCCGCTGGACACACCGTGGTGAACTGGGCGTTCCGGTCACGTTCACTACCGGCCTGAACTACGAAAACATGAGTGAAAACCGCAAGGGCTACAATAACTTCCGCCTGAATAGCGGCATGCCGGAGTACGGGCAAAAAGGTGAGTTGCGTCGCGACGAACGCAATCTGATGTGGAACATCGATCCCTATTTACAGACGCAGTGGCAGCTGAGCGAAAAACTGTCGCTGGATGCTGGCGTGCGCTACAGCTCCGTGTGGTTTGATTCCAATGATCATTACGTTACTCCGGGTAACGGCGATGACAGCGGTGATGCCAGTTATCATAAATGGCTACCTGCCGGTTCGTTAAAATATGCAATGACCGATGCCTGGAATATCTATCTGGCAGCCGGGCGAGGTTTTGAAACGCCGACGATTAATGAGCTGTCTTATCGCGCTGATGGGCAAAGCGGTATGAACTTTGGTTTAAAACCATCCACCAACGATACAATTGAGATCGGCAGTAAAACGCGTATTGGTGATGGGCTGCTTAGTCTCGCATTGTTTCAGACCGACACTGATGATGAAATTGTTGTCGATAGCAGTAGCGGTGGGCGTACGACTTACAAAAATGCCGGAAAGACCCGTCGTCAAGGCGCTGAACTGGCATGGGATCAACGTTTCGCGGGAGATTTTCGCGTAAAAGCGTCCTGGACCTGGCTTGATGCGACCTATCGCAGCAATGTTTGCAATGAACAGGATTGTAACGGTAACCGGATGCCAGGGATCGCCCGTAATATGGGCTTTGCGTCGATAGGTTATGTACCGGAAGATGGTTGGTATGCAGGCACGGAAGCGCGTTATATGGGCGATATTATGGCAGATGATGAAAATACGGCAAAAGCGCCGTCTTATACTCTCGTCGGCTTATTCACCGGGTATAAATACAATTACCACAATTTAACTGTGGATTTATTTGGTCGTGTCGATAATTTATTCGATAAAGAATACGTTGGTTCTGTCATTGTCAATGAGTCAAACGGGCGATATTACGAACCTTCGCCCGGACGAAATTATGGTGTCGGCATGAATATTGCGTGGAGATTTGAGTAATTACCTTGATGCCCGGTATTTGCCGGGCATTTACTTTAACGATTGTATTGCTGGTATAAAATAGCAATATTTTGTTGCATAATTTCAGCAAGACAATGTCTGCATCCCTCTTTGTCTTTTGCTTTTAACGCAGCGAGTAACAGATGATAGTTTTCTATATGCTCCCGTAATTCCGCTGGATTAATCGCTTCATAGAGATAATGTAAACCAGGCCCCATCCTGACCCACAGTTGCTCAATCATCTCACACAGGATGGGCATATTTGAGCGATGATAAATCGCTAAGCGAAATAGCCTGTTTACATTAATGATTTGTTCCATGTCGCCCTTTTCTTGCGCCTGCTGTAATTTCTCGAGCAATTCCTGGAATTCCGCCAGGTCTTGCGGGGTGAGGTTTTCAACAGCCAGAGCAACTGCCATTAATTCCAGTTCGTAGCGGATCCGATTGATTTCGTCTAATTGACGTTTCCCCACTTCCGGAACTGTAAATGCTTGTGCAGGTGCGACAGAAAGCGCATTCACCGAAACCAGACGTAATAATGCTTCACGCACAGGTGTAATACTCATACCTAATTGCTCCGCCAGATTTTTAGTAATCAGGCGTGCGCCAGGTTTTAATGCGCCAATACTAAGCTGATGTTTCAGGTCGTTCTCAACCTGCAGAGTCAAACTGACATGTTTCATTTTTCCCATTCCAGGCATTTTAATTCCTTCGCGTGTTTTCTGTCCAACCCTGCCTGCACGGCAGAAGGAGTTCACCTGGTGTATTAAAGTGAATAATCATAAACCACCCACCTTTGTTGTTATTAGCAGCAGAACAATGACGTGGTTAGTTAATTAAAGCTGAAAATAAGCTTTTTGCCTGGATTTTTATGGCGGCTTACGCCGCCGTTGAAACTTTAATCATCACCCGCGACGCGGATCACCACTTTGCCGAAGTTTTTACCCTTCAGCAGGCCGATAAACGTCTGTGGCGCATTCTCTAAACCATCAGTAATATCTTCGTGGTAGTGGATTTTATCCTCTTTCACCCATTGCCCCATCTCCTTCTGAAACTCATGGATGCGGTGACCATAATCCTGAGCGATAATAAACCCTTGCAAGCGAATACGTTTTTTCAGCACCGTTGCCATCAACAGGGGTAAACGATCCAGACCGGGTGGTAGCTCTGTAGCGTTATAGCTGCTCACTAAGCCACAAACGGGAATGCGCGCAGATGTATTAAGTAATGGTAGCACTGCATCAAATACCTTACCGCCCACGTTTTCATAATAGATATCAATACCTTTTGGGCACGCTTTCACCAGTTGTTCGGCAAAATCATCCGCGTGGTGATCAAGACAAACATCGAAGCCCAGCACCTCGATAGCATGGCGGCATTTTTCCGCGCCACCGGCAACCCCCACCACCCTGCAACCTTTAAGTTTGCCGATTTGCCCCACCGTTGCTCCCACAGGACCTGTCGCCGCAGCTACCACCAACGTTTCGCCCTCTTTAGGCTGACCGATATCCAGCAGCCCCATATAAGCGGTAAAGCCTGGCATCCCCAGCACACCCAGCGACCACGATGGATTTTGCGGATGATCGCCAAGTTTCACCAGATCATCACCACTGGATATGTCATAGTCCTGCCATCCACTGTAGCCCAGCACCCAGTCGCCAGGCTGATAATCAGGATGATTCGACTCCACAACACGGCTCACCGTGCCGCCGACCATCACGCCGCCAATATCAACAGGCGGTGAATAAGATGGCTCATCGCTCATACGTCCACGCATATACGGGTCCAGGGACAAATAAACTGTGCGCAGTAACACCTGTCCTTCACCCGGTGTGGCGACATCATCTTCTTCAAGACGGAAATTCTCCGGAACCGGTGCGCCATGTGGACGCGAGGCCAGAACCCAACGTCGATTACGCTGCTTTTGTTGCCCCATAATGCTCTCCTGTGCTTTTGGCATGAATCCATCAATAGTAGCAGGCTCACGGGATTGGTTTTATTTGCAGCCGTCACATCCCCTCTGCAACACGCAATAATTTCATCGAGGAATCCGTTGCTTCGGGCTGTTTTCGATAGTATTGATAACATCATCATCATTATTTTATCGAGGCCAGACATGTCCATCCGTTTTGCCCGCAAAGCCGATTGTGCTGCCATTGCGGAAATTTATAACCACGCCGTGTTGTATACGGCGGCTATCTGGAATGACCAAACGGTTGATGCAGATAACCGCATTGCCTGGTTTGAAGCGCGGACCATAGCAGGTTATCCGGTGCTGGTGAGTGAAGAAGATGGCGTAGTGACGGGATATGCCTCGTTTGGCGACTGGCGTAGTTTCGATGGTTTTCGCCATACCGTGGAACATTCGGTTTATGTCCATCCCGATCATCAGGGCAAAGGTCTGGGGCGTAAATTGTTAAGCCGATTGATTGATGAAGCGCGGGATTGCGGGAAGCATGTCATGGTCGCCGGGATCGAATCGCAAAATCAGGCCTCGCTGCATCTGCACCAGTCGCTGGGATTTGTCGTCACCGCACAAATGCCGCAGGTGGGCACTAAATTTGGGCGCTGGCTGGATCTGACATTTATGCAGTTGCAACTCGACGAACGCGCTGAACCGGACGCGATTGGATGAATCAGTCGCTCACCCTTGCTTTTTTGATTGCCGCCGGAATTGGTCTGGTAGTCCAGAACACGCTGATGGTGCGCATCACCCAGACCTCCTCTACCATTCTCATCGCCATGTTGCTGAACTCACTGGTGGGGATTGTGCTCTTTGTTTCTATTTTATGGTTTAAACAAGGCATGGCGGGGTTTGGCGAACTGGTGTCCAGCGTGCGCTGGTGGACACTTATACCCGGCTTGCTGGGATCGTTTTTTGTCTTCGCCAGTATCAGCGGATATCAGAATGTGGGAGCGGCGACAACTATTGCAGTACTGGTCGCCAGCCAGCTAATTGGCGGTCTGATGCTGGATATCTTCCGCAGTCATGGCGTACCACTACGGGCGTTGTTCGGCCCAATTTGTGGCGCAATTTTACTTGTGGTTGGCGCCTGGTTGGTAGCCAGACGCTCATTTTAATCAGAGGATGGTGCCGCCTTTGGTTAACTGTTCGTGGCGCGCTTCCATATCTTCTTTATGCTTGCGACCGTGATGAGCAATAGCGGTGCGCAAACGCTGCTGCTGGGTGTAGCGATCTTCCCGACTTAACTCCGCGTCATCGCTCAGGGCGATTAATAATTCGTTCATATGGGCAATGACGCTCTCTTCAATCGCGGCATCCACGCGCGCGATGACTTCATCCAGATGCGACATACTTTCTCCTTAACCACTTGTGAAATTTATCGATTCATCCAAATGATATAAGTCTGCGTGGTGCCGTCAAGCCAGTGAGTAAGATTTAAAACAGTGAAAACAACAGCGCCACCGGGAAACTCATCGGCCATGTTGCCCCCACCAGAAAGGCGCTTAAGAAACGGATGCGTTTCTTATCGTGAGAAAGAAACCAGGTGATAAGAAATGCGATTGCTGCCATAACCGCATAAAAAACAAGCATATGTTGATAGAGAGACATGTACGGGCGTCCAGCCAGATGAATAAAACGCGCGCAAATATGCGTCATTTTTTGACGTACATCAAGTTTTTTCACCAATTTGAGAAAAAATCATCAAACAGCAACTTGCCCTTATCCATCTTCAGAATGAGTATTATTGCGGATTTTCTTAACCCGTACTATACACATAGGGGCAATGATAAAAGGTGGCAAAAATGAATGTTTCCAGTAGAACTGTAGTACTGATAAATGTCTTTGCTGCTGTTGGTTTGTTTACTCTTATCTCTATGAGATTTGGCTGGTTTATTTGATGTAGTGATTTTGCACGCAGCACGTACTGTCAGAGAAATCAACTCTCTGACAGTACGCAAGATCTTCTCATACTCTCCAGGTTTACAACATTATCCTTAATATTTACTTCTTTTTGCTGGCATCTACATTGAAATGAGTAGAAAACATCCCCCTACTGTCGTCTATACAAACAGCTTACTGATTCAAACGGAATCTTGTTTTCACATTTTTCTATCATGAATACTTTATACGCGCGGGAGTCTATAAATGCTTTATACTTTCAAGGAATAACGTAAATATAAAAAGATGGCGTAAAGTATATGCATGGCAGGATGTTTGCAACCTCCTTGATGACGCTGCCCCATTGAAATTGCAAACCCCGCCCTGGTTATCTTGCCCATTTATCATGCAAAACAGATAATTATAGGCCTCTGAATACCTCAGAAAGATTGAATTTTTTATAGTCCCTCTCTTGAATATTTCCATCTGATATCAATCGATTCATCTCTTCAACAAAATAATTTATATCATCACACTTGTTATTATCCGGAAGATCTGAGTAGTTATAATTCCACCATTTTATTCTCAACAGTTCATCAATAACATTTGAATCAAACCTAAATCTGATTATTTTTGCAGGAACTCCTGCAACTATGGCATATGGGGGCACATCTTTGGTAACAACGGAATTGGCAGCAATAACAGCACCATCACCTATTGCGATGCCACCTTTCAATACAACATCATTTCCTATCCAGACATCATTTCCTATAATCGGATTTTCAGGTTTGGTAATGAATGGTTTCAATGTCCAGCTACGTTCAAATTCACTCATAGCAAACTTATCAAATTCACCGTTATAAGTCATCATGTGAGTAGTAAAACGATTCAAAGGATGATTTCCACCCATTATTTTTACATTTGATGCAATACTACAAAATCGACCTATACGTATATTCCCTGAAAAATGGCAGGTCGGAAATGAAAAAGCGCCGACACTGGAGAAATTTTTCACAGGCATTGTTGAATATTCTTCAGCAATAACATTATCTTCAATTGTTATCTTGTCACCTTTTGAGAAAAGAAATAAATTCCTTTCTTTATACGACTTCTTCCCCTTATGATTTAAAAAGATTTTATTATCCATACAAAACTCAAAGTGTTTTTTCGTCCATCTGAAGGTAAGGGTTTTATTTTTATCTTCCGTGAATTTGTACAATTGAACTTTCATTGTTAATACTTCTACTTATAAATTATTAGTTTAATAACGATACTCTAAAGCCTTATGCTAATCAACTGTGACAGGATGAAAAATCGCCATCAAACATTTAGCCTAATTTTTACGCTAGTTATTAATGTAATCATTCTAATACTTAACCGCCATTAAACTCAGAACCTAAAACGATAGTGGCCGTCCTATAACAGCCACTAACATCTAACTTAATGTTTAACCATGACGTGGCGGACGACGGTGTAATCCTCCAGCCCATAAAGTGACATATCCTTGCCGTAACCAGAAAGTTTCTGCCCACCGTGCGGCATTTCACTTACCAGCATGAAATGGGTATTGACCCAGGTACAACCATATTGCAGCCGTGCGCTGACGCGATGCGCCCTGCCCACATCTTTCGTCCATACCGAAGATGCAAGTCCGTACTGGCTGTCATTCGCCCAGTTCACCACCTGTTCTTCGTTGTCGAAGGGCGTAACACTCACTACTGGACCAAATACCTCTTTTTGCACGATGGCATCGTCCTGTAATGCGCCAGCCAGCAGCGTCGGCGCATAGTAATAGCCATTACCCTTGCGCTTTTCACCGCCAGTGATCACTTTGATGTGCCCTGTCGCTTTCGCCTCTTCTACTGCCTTGCTGACGCGTTCGAGATGCGCCAGCGAGCTTAAAGGTCCAAGCTCCGTAGACTCGTCATCCGGCGCACCAGATTTTAACGTTGCCACCGCAGCACCCAGTTTTTCCACCAGCGTATCGTAAATGCCTTTTTGCGCGTAGATCCGACAAGCCGCAGTACAATCCTGTCCAGCATTGTAATAGCCAAATGTACGTACACCTTCGACCACTGCTTCAATATCCGCATCATCAAAAACAATCACTGGCGCTTTGCCACCAAGTTCCATATGAGTACGCTTAATGGACGACGCGGTATGGCTGATGATGTGCTCGCCGGTGGCGATAGAGCCCGTCAGCGACACCATCCGCACTTTGGGATGACCGGTCAGCGGATCACCCACCGTTTTGCCTCTGCCAAACAGTACGTTAATCACGCCTGCTGGGAAGATATCTTTCGCCAGCTCTGCCAACTTCAACGCGGTCAGCGGGGTAATTTCTGATGGTTTAAGCACTACGCAGTTCCCTGCCGCCAGCGCCGGAGCCAGTTTCCACGCTGCCATCATCAGCGGATAATTCCACGGTGCGATAGAAGCCACGACCCCCAACGGATCGCGACGGATCATCGAAGTATGACCTTCAAGATATTCACCTGCCGCCAGACCATTCAGACAGCGCGCCGCACCCGCGAAAAAGCGAAAAACATCGACAATCGCCGGGATTTCATCATTGAACGCACTATGCAGCGGTTTGCCACAATTACGGGACTCCAGTTCGGCAAAAACCTGACCATTTTCTTCGATAACATCAGCCAGTTTCAGCAGACATTCCGCACGCACTTTCGGCGTGGTTTGCCCCCATTCGGCAAATGCTGCATCTGCCGCGCGCACAGCAGCATCGACCTGCTCTGCGGATGCCTCGGCAATCTCCAGTAAAACGTCCCCCGTTGCCGGATTATAGACAGGCTGTTTTTCCCCTTCGCCGCTAACCAGTTCTCCGTTAATCAGTAACTTATGTTGCATAGCATATTCCTGTATCAGTGGTTATTGACCATTGTCGCCTTCGCGGGTTAGCCACCAGGCCCCCAGGATCGGCAAGGTTGTTACCAACATAACCAGCAGTGCCACCACGTTAGTTACCGGTACATCACGCGGTCGCCCAAGCTGATTGAGCAACCACAACGGTAACGTTCGTTCATGACCTGCCGTAAAAGTCGTAACGATGATTTCATCGAACGACAAGGCAAACGCCAGCATTCCTCCTGCCAGTAGCGCCGAACTGAGATTCGGCAACACTACGTAGCGGAAGGTTTGCCAGCCATTGGCCCCAAGATCCATTGACGCCTCAACCAGACTCCACGAGGTGCGGCGAAAACGGGCGATGACATTGTTAAACACCACCACTACGCAAAAAGTCGCATGACCGACCACGATGGTGAAAAATCCCGGCTCCAGATTGATGGTTTTAAAAGCGGTTAATAGCGCCAGACCAGTGACAATGCCCGGCAGCGCAATGGGCAGCAGCAGTAACAGCGAAATAGCGTTTTTGCCGAAAAAGTCTCGTCGCCACAGCGCGGCAGCTGCCAGCGTCCCTAACACCAGCGCCATTAATGTCGCCAGCGCCGCCACTTTAAGTGACAGTGTCACGGCATCAAGAATATCACTACGCTGTGCTGCCACGCTAAACCAGCGCAGCGTCAGGCCCTGCGGTGGAAAACTAAACGCCGCATCTTCAGTGTTAAACGCATAAGCGGCGATAATCAGGATGGGAAAATGTAGGAAAACCACGCCGCC
>PVMM01001165.1_pt1 | contig 23471 bp, 27 predicted proteins | sample 1853381 | NCBI WGS metagenome assembly PVMM01 (sample SAMN08533509, study PRJNA380276) | Human gut metagenome, whole genome shotgun sequencing project. | isolation source: participant 1, synthetic long reads | host: Homo sapiens | collected 2017 | reverse complement strand
GCGAACGCTCTGATGGCTCAGGAAGTGCCTGTGCGCATGACGAACTTCGCACACATCCTGAACGAACTGAGCAACAGCTTCTCCGGTCGTAATGAAGTCGTAGACAGGCTGTGCCGCTATCCGCTGCTTATCATTGACGATTTCGGGATGGAGCGTGGCACGGAGTATGCACTGGAGCAAATCTACAACATTGTGGACAGCCGCTACCGCAGCCGAAAGCCTCTCATCGTCACCACCAATCTGACGCTAGACGAAATTCGACATCCGCAGGATACCGCCCATGCCCGCATCTACGACCGCCTGTTGGAAATGTGCGTTCCCATCTCCTGCATCGGGGTCAGCTTCCGCAAGGAAACTGCACAAGAGAAGCTGGAACGTCTGAGATCACTGGTTGGATAAAAAAGTCCTGATTCGGAAAAGTGTCTATAAAAATGGAAGAGACTATCTGGAAGTTGGATTTTATATTGAATATATTTTTCCACTTCTGCAGATTCGATTTATTTCGATTAAGTGACAGCTATGACAGTGCCAAGAAGGCCAGGAACTTGATGACCTCACCGTCTGCGATGCGGGCAGCGATGGAAGCCCAGTCCGGGTTGACCAGCGCCATGCAGCACCACATGGCAATGAAGGTGTTACACTTGAAGTGCTTGGAAGCAGTGACGGCGATCATGACCGGCAGGAAGGTGAAGGGCGTCCAGCTGATGAAGCTGAGCACGGAATACGTACCGGTGGCCGCAAAAGCGGGGAAGAAGTGGGTAATGATGATCAGTGCGCCTTGCACCAGACCGGCTGCGGCCAGAATGTACACAAAGGGTGCGAACACGGCGGACATGGTGGCGATGATGCGGCTGCCGAGGCCCTGCTTGACTTCCGGCGCGGCAGCGGTGCTGTTGTCCAGATCCAGCAGCTGGGCCAGTGCTTCGTACACGTCCTTGGCATGGGTGCCGATGACCACCTGATACTGGCCGCCGCTTTCCATCACCTTGATGACGGCGGGCATCTCGGAGATCTGTTTGGTCACTTCGTCCGAGGGTGTTTCCCTCAGCACCAGACGCAGGCGGGTGGCACAGTGGGTCGCGCTGAGGATATTGTCCTTGCCGACGGCGGCACAGATGTCGGCGGCAAGCTTTGTGTAATCGCGGATTTTGTTTGCCATGATGTTCTCTCCTTTTCATCAGATCACGGGTTTGCCTTGTGTCCTCATTATACAGAGGAAAAACCGCATTGTCAGCTGATTTGATGCGCCAAAAAACAAAAATGTGCAGAAAAAACAGCTTGTTTTTTCTGCACATGGATACAAACATCTGTACAAATTGACGGAGCGTTTCTGCGGTCACTCCAGCAGGCGGTTGTACACCCGGCGGGCCAGTGCTTCCAGCAGGTAAAGTGCAGGCATCTGACTGGTCAGGTCGTAGCTTTCGGTGGTCACGCGGTGCACGGAACTGTAGTACGGCAGGGTGATGTCGGAAAGCTTTGCCGCAGAACTCTGGTCGGAACAGGTAATGGCGATCAGTCCGGCGTTTTTCTCCTTCAGCTGCCGGGCCAGATGCAGCACCTGCTTCGTTTCGCCGGATACCGAAAGAATGACGGCTGCGATGGTGGTGTTGGGCGTGACGGTGATGGGATAGAACGGGTCGGTCACGCCCAGCGCGAATTTGCCCAGATTGGACAGATACCGTGCACCATACTCGGCATGCTGCCGGAATTGCCGATGCCCACCAGAAACACCCGCTCTGCCGTGCGATCATACCGGCGGCTTCGTCCAGCGCTGCATCGTATTCCGGCGTGCCGACTTTCCACAGAAAGTTCTGCAACCGCCCAGCGTGTCCGGCAGACGGGATCCCTGCGCGGAACCGGCCTGCTCCTTCAGCTTCCATTTGAATTGCGCATAACCGTCACAGCCCACCTTTTTGCAGAAGTGCGGCACTGTGGTGGTGGAAACGTGCGCTTCCGCTGCCAACTCCCGGTGCGATGAAGGGCACCAGTTCGGATGCTCGATGATGTACTGGTAGACCAGCAGTTCCAACTCGTTCAGATTTTTGATCTGCTGCAGGTGAATAGTTCCATGAAAAGGCTCCCTCCTTGTCCCGATATCTGTCCTTATTATGCAAAAGGAAGAACGGAAAAACAGGGCGAACATTTCCGTTTGCATTTTTAGCGCGGCTGTGCTATACCGTTTTATACTGACAGCATCATATGTGCCGATCGTAGCTCAGCTGGATAGACCGTGCATTCTGCTTTCCGAAGAAAACAAAAAATCCGAACCCTTCTCCTATCGAGAAAAGGTTCGGATTTTCATTGTTTGGTGCGATGGAAGGGACTCGAACCCTGGGCCTACTGATTCGTAGCGCAAGCCGGGCGATTCCCTCAATTTTTGGAAGTTACGTATCGCCGTTTTTCTTTGCGAACATCGCAGATTTTTAACTTCGAGTTTCTGCACCCTTTGTCCGATTTTGCAACGATTTGCACCCTTTGCACGTTTTGAAACCGTGCAAAAACCGTGCAGAAACCGTGCACTTACTCCCGACAAACTAAAATCCACTTCATCCGACAACGACTTGACGGCATTGGTTTGAGCGACCGCACACCAAAAATCAAGTCTTGGAGGATACGACTATGACGAAATTGCTTTCCTGCCGCTACAACATGGACACCAACCGGGTGGAAGCCCGGTTCGAGGATGGCACCACCCTTGCCATTGACTGCATCGCCGTCGAGGACGAGTACGGAAACACCCCGGCACAGCGGGCAGAGTTGGACTGGCTGCTCTACAACAAGCCATTGGAGTATGCACAGATGGCGCTGAGAGGGGAGATGGGGCACTATTTGTCGCTTGGGTGTGACCACGGCAGGCTGGAGGATTGAGCCTTAGAAAACGCGCGGCAAAAAAGCTAATCGCGCGGCGCGCGTTTTTCAGCGTAAATTCAGCGTAAACCATGCCAAGTCAGCGTAAATTCAGCGCAAATTCAAGAAGTCAGCGTAAATAACCATTTACCATATATAATGATGCCCGCCCACTGTGGAAAAGCCACAGTGGGCGGGCATTCTGCGTTTTCAGATGGACTGGAACCCTTTGCCGATGATCTCGCTGGAGTTGACAATGGTCAGAAAGGCCTCCGGGTCCTCCCGGCGCAGGAAATCCCGCAGCAGCCCTGCCTGCCGCCGGGTCAGCGCCACCATGATCATGGTGCGGGGCTCGCCGGTGTACACGCCGGTGGCGTCCTGCTGGGTCGCTGTGCGTCCCAGTGTTTCCGTAACGAAACGCCGGATGGGCTCCGGCCTTGAGGTGATGACCGTACACACCTTGCGGAGGTTCAGGCTCTCGATGGCGGTATCCACGATGGTGCTGCGCCCGATGAGTCCCAGCACGCAGTACATCCCGGTCTGCGGGCCGTAGAGGTAAGCCGCAAACAGCACCGTGCCGATATCGCTGAGCAGCAGCGCCCTGCCGATCTCCACCTTGATGTACTTGTGCAGGATCATGGCCACGATCTCGGTTCCGCCGGTGGATGCCCCGATGTTGAACACAATGCCGCTGGCAATGGCAGGCAGCGCCACCGCAAAACACAGCTCCAGCAGGGTATCATCCGTCAAAGGCTGCGACACGGGAAACAGCTTTTCGCACATACTGGAATAAAAACTGAGCATGAAGGAGGAGTACAGCGTCCAGCCCATAGTCTTTATGCCCAGAAAGACGCAGCCAAGCACATCCAGCACCGCATTGGTGATCCACATAAAGGTGCTGACGCTCAGAGCCGGAAAGCAGGTGGCCAGCACGACGGAAAGGCCGGTAGTGCCGCCAAATACAAAGTGGTTGGGCGCACAGTAAAAGTTCAGTGCTACTGCATAGATGATAAGTCCCAGATTCAGCAGCAGAAAAAAGCGTGCGCCGCTCCACAGCTGTGCTGGGCTCAGGTTTTTGCGCAGGCCGTTCTTGATCGCTTCCATCTCAGTCCAGATGCTCCTTTACATCCATCAGCCGGGTGATGATGCAGTCTGCGGCGGACTGATCCAGCGGCTCGCCGTGGCGGGGCTTCAGTGCCAGCACCTTCAGGCCTGCCGCCTTTGCGGAGGCGATACCCGTGGGAGAATCCTCCACCGCAATGGCCTTGTCTGCCGTCAGCCCCAGTGCCTTCAGTGCCTTGAGGTAGATGTCCGGCGCAGGCTTATGGGCGGCGCAGTCCTCGCCGCTGAAAGCGAAATCCACCATTGCTTTCAGCCCGCCCTCCGTGAGCATCTTCATGATATCCGGCGCTGCGCTGGAGGACGCCACCGCCACCTTCAGCCCCCGGCTGCGCAGCGCATTCATCAGCGGCTCTGCCTGCGGGTCGGTAAGCTTGCCGTAGGGGGTGGGGCGAGCCTTGCGGTATTCCCGATAAGCCATCAGCATCTCCTGACGGCGCACAGGGTCGTTGGGGACAATGGCTTCCCAGATGGCTTTTTCGTTGGAGCCGATGAAGTTGCCCTCCGGGATGGGGATGCCGTTTTCCAGCAGAAAGTTTTTACGGCGGTTCTCGTAGTAATATTCCGTATCCGCCAGCACCCCATCCATATCAAAAATCACTGCTTCAATCATTCTTCATTTCCCTCTTCATCAAAAAGGGGGAGGGGCAAGCCCCTCCCCCAAGCATGGGTCTATTGATCCCGGTCGACCGCTTAGTACTCCAGCTTCCACATATAGCGGCGCAGGGTCAGCGGATGCTGACGGACGTAGGACAGCTCCTCAGCATAGACGCGGAACACAGCGGTGTGCATCAGCGGGTTGAAGTAGGTGATGACGCTGCTGTCCACAGCATTGCCCAGACCGTAATCCTTTGCATCCACAACGGTGGTCAGAGCATCGAAGCGGTGCAGGAAGGTCAGTGCGCGGGCATCCACGGGACGGGTCTTGCCGTCGTTCATCAGCAGGATGAAGGGCACGTCCTTGTCCACGATCTCGAAGGGGCCGTGGAAGAACTCGCCGCTGTGGAAGGAGCCGGAGTTGACCCACTGCATCTCCATCATCAGGCAGATGGAGGTGGAGTAAGCGACCTCCATGGAAGCGCCGCTGGACATGACGTAGACGACGGGAGCGTCCTTGTACTTCTCAGCGAACTCCTTGGCAGACTTGCGGGCAGAGTTGGCAGCGTTCTCGGCAGCCTCGAACACGTTGGTCAGGCCCTCGATCATCTTGTCGTACTTGTCGAAGCCTTCCACCTGCTGCAGAATCTCCACAGCCAGTGCCAGAACGTAGCCCATCTTTTCCAGCTTGGCAGCGTAGTTGGCCTCAAAGCCGTGAACGATGGTGTAGTCAGCTTCCTTGGTCAGGGCAGAACCGGCAGCGTGGGTAACGCTGACAACGGTTGCACCGGCGGCCTTTGCCACGCTGTTGGCCTTGACGGTCTCAGGGGTGCTGCCGCCCAGAGAAGCGGTGATGACCACGGTGGTGTCGCCCAGCCAATCGGGGGTATCGTAGTTGAACTCGTTGGCGGTGTAGTGTGCCACACGCAGCTTCTTGCTGCAGTTTGCCAGGAAGTACTTTGCGGGGTACAGCTCTGCCTTGGAAGCGCCGCAGCCAACAAAGGCCACGTTCTCCACGTTGTGCTTTGCCACGATGTCTGCCACGATGGACTTGACGTTTGCCAGATCAATGTTATACATAATGCAATCCTCCAAATTATTTTCCTATTGTTCTGATGAATCACAAATTACAGGCGTACGGATATCTATGTAAGCCGGAAACCCGGTTACACCAACAGACCAAGGGCGTTGATGGCAACACCGCCCACGATGCAGATGCCCAGCAGCCAGCCGGTCTTGACCTTTTTGCGGATCAGGGTGTACATCAGCATCACGATGCCAAGGTTCAGAAGGTTCGGCAGAATGCTGTTCAGCACATCCTGCAGCACCAGACCGGTGCTTGCGAAGGTAATGGGGGTGGTCAGACCCACCATGCTTGCCACCATGGCACCAATGACCATCAGACCCACGATGCCGCAGACGTACATCAGCTTGTCCATCATGCCGCCGTTGAGCTTGGTCAGGTACTTGCTGCCCATGGTGTAGCCCAGCTTACCGGCAAACCATGTGACCAGCACAGAGGGGACGATGGAGATGATCATAGCCAGAATGGGGCCCAGAACGCTGCCCTGCTGTGCCAGAGAGATGCCCAGACCAAAAGCGATCAGGCGGACAGTGCCCTGGAAGAAGGAGTCGCCCACACCGGACAGGGGGCCCATCAGCGAGGTCTTGACGGCGTTGATGGTCTCCGGGTTGAAGTTCTCACGGTCGGCGGCGTACTGCTCCTCCATGGAGGCAGCCAGACCCAGCGTAAAGGCACTGGTCGTAGGCCATCTCGCGCTCGTAGGCTCAGGGTCGTTCTCGTCGGGGTACAGCTCGTCCAGCGTGGGAGCGATGCCGTACAAAAAGCCCATGTTCATCTGACGTTCGTAGTTCCAGGAGGCCTGAATGTTCAGGGAGCGCCACATGAACTGGAAGTATTTCTTGAAGTCGCTGCGCTTTGCAGTCTTGGTTGCGTTGCTCATTTCAGCTTCCTCCTATCAAAGATCGTCGTCATCTTCCAGCGGGTCGTAGTCCGGGTTGGCAGCAGCTGCACCGGCAGCGGCTGCGGCAGGTGCGCCCTTGCCATACTTCAGACCGGTCAGGATCACAGCCAGAATTGCGGCGAAGATCGCCACAGCGGTGATATCCAGACCCAGATAGCCCACAAAGAAGAAGCCCAGCAGGAAGTAGACGGTCAGATCGCGGTTGAGCATGGTGGACAGCAGCAGGGCAATACCGTAAGCGGTAAGGAACTTACTGCCGAGGTTCAGGCCATCGGTCAGCCATGCGGGGATGAAAGCCACGATCTTCTGCACCAGATCCGTGCCGAAGTAGACGGACAGGAAGATGGGGATGAAGTACATCAGGCTGTACAGCACTGTGCCCCAGACGATGTGCATGCTCCATGCCTTGCGGAACTTGCCTTCTGCAATGGCGTGGTCGGCAACGTGGGTCAGGTTGGACAGGATGGTGCGCATCAGCACGCCCAGCATCTGGCCCAGAACAGCGATGGGGATGGCCAGTGCCAGTGCAGTCTCGGCAGAAGCATCGGTCAGGATGGCAAAAGCTGCGCAGATGATGGCAGCCATGTTCATGTCCGGGGGTGCTGCTGCGCCGATGTTCACGATGCCAAGGCTCATCAGCTCGATGGATGCGCCAAGGGTCAGGCCGGTCTGCAGATCACCCAGCAGCGCACCGACGATGGTGCAGGTGATGAGCGGACGCTCGAAGTTCATGCGGCCCAGAATGCGCGAGTCCAGAATACAGAACACGCCAACCAGACCCAGAAGCAGTGCGGTAACAAACATGGGTCAATTCCTCCTTCTTATCTCCTTACGATCAGGTGTGATCGATGGGTACTACCTTAAAGGTGGGGGTCTGCTGGCTGTAGATCTTAATGCCCATATCCAGCAGCTTCTGGGTGTCGGCCTGCTCCTCCGGGGTCAGGAATACCGACTGGTCAAAGGCCACGGAGCCGGGCTTGTTGGCCACAGCACCGTAGTTGATCTCTTTGATCTTGGGGTATGCCTGGCAGAACTTGAGCAGGGCAGCGGTGTTGCCGAAGATCATCATGATCTTCTCGTCCAGCTGCTCCACCTTGGGCATCTTGGCGATGGCCTTGTCCACCGTAAAGATGTTCACCCGGACACCGGCGGGCTTGCTCAGCAGCAGGGCGGACTTTTTCATCTCGTCGTTGGCGGCGTCATCGTCCACCACGATGATGCGCTGTGCGCCCACATGGCCGGTCCACGAGAATACCACCTGACCGTGCAGCAGGCGGTAGTCCAGACGTACTAATTTGATCATAGGTCATCCTCCTCATCTTGGGCTGCGTTTTTCAGCAGCAGGTTGCAATCAATGATCTGCGCCTTGGCATCTGCAATGCACTCGGCCAGTTCGTCCTGTGTCAGGGCTTCGTCGTTGGAAGCAAGGGTCAGCACCAGAGAAGCGTTCATGCCGCAGATCAGGTGCACAGCCGGATACTCCGGCAGCAGGGTCAGCATCTCGTTGTTCACGCTGCCGCCCATCACATCGGTCACGATGTACACAGCATCCTCTGCTGCAAAGCCCTCCAGCAGCCGGCGTGCCGCCACCGTGATAGGCTCGGTCTCATCCCGCAGGGTAGCAAGGGCATAAAGGTTCGGCACTCGCCAAGGATCATCTGCACGGTGTCCTTCATTCCGGCAGACAGCCCTCCGTGCGAAGCAAGAATGATTCGGTTCATACGCATCCACGACCTTTCTTGTGTTCCTTCATCTCTTCGGCGTCTGTATCGTCCTATTCGTTATAGACGTCATAATCGTCATGTACATAGTACCACATTTTGCACAGACGTCAAGAGGTTTTTCTAAAAAAATCTTTACTTTGGTAACGTGCACAAAGCACTTCCCCTATATTTTAGCAGTTTCACCAATAACCTTCCGTAGAACGACAAAAAGAGCGTCTTTTCCGCACGGAAAAGACGCTCTTTAGGGGACAGAATCTGCCCTTAAAACTCAAACATATACCGGCTTCCAATGTAATACTGCCGCCCGATGCACAGCGGGTGGTCATATTGGTCATGGAAGTAGGCGTTCAGATACAGCAGCGGCTCGCCCAGCGAAAGGTTGAGCAGCTGTGCCTGTTCTGCCGAAGCCCGTACCGCCTCGATACGCTGGCAGGAGGTCGTCGCAGGGCGCAGCCCGGAGATGCGCTCAATGGTGTCAAACATGGAAACATCATTGAGGTTCTCGCTCATCAGGCTCTTGTAGGGCTCGTAGGGCAGGAACAGGTTCTCCAGAAACACCGGCTGACCATCGGCGGTGCGCAGACGCTGGATATAGATGAGCAAGGCTTCCGGGCCTACATGGAAGAAGGCTTCCTCATCCTTACGCACCGGCACGATCTGACGGTTCAGCAGCCGGGCACCCGGCACCATGCCGTTTTCTTTGCAGGTCTCCGTAAAGCTGGCAGCATTTCTGCCGCTGGTAAACTTGCGATGGATGCGGGGCTTACTGACAAAGGTGCCGCGCCCCTGCATTTTGACCAGATACCCTTCGGCGCACAGCTCTTCCACCGCACGGCGCACCGTGATGCGGCTGACAGAGTACTCTGCACTCAGTTCCGGCTCCGGGGGGATCTTCTCGTTGGTTTTGTACTTGCCGCTCTCGATCGCGGCACGAATGTCATCCTTTACCTGCTGGTAAAGCGGGACGACAGCACTATCATTGATCGCCATGAAATACCTCACCCTCAAATTGAGTATATCGTTATAAACATTATATTCATCTTATGGCTATGATAGTGCATATTCTGCGAATTGTCAAGTAAAACTTGCAGTCAATTTTTTGTGCGAGGTGACGGATGCGCCCCGTGCTGCACAGGGCACCCCATTTTCCAGTGCCCTGCCGGGAAGAATCCAAAGAGCGGCGGAACGCTCGTTGGCACACGACTTTGCCTGCAAAGTCTAGTGTGTTACACCTTGGTTCCGGCTGACGCGGAAAAGGGGCTGCGAGAGGTTCCGGCAAGCACCTGTTCTGTGGCAGAAGAATGCGCGGATGGGCGTGGCAGTTGACGGTCTTTGCCCACCCAGCGCAGGCTTGCAGAGGAACCAATGGTGTACGTTCTCCCGTCCTGCCGCAGCAGCGTTTCTCCTATAAGGCGCAGGGCAAATGATCAGCGTCTGTGTTTGCCCCGGTTGCCTGCAAGTGTCCCCGGTTTCAGCATTGCCGTTTTATAAAGAATCTTCTTTATCAGCTTTCTTTCATCTTCTGTCAGCTTATCGTAGTTGATGCCGATTGCCTTCAATGCTGTTCGGATCTTCTTTTCATCCGCAGACCCTTCAAGTTTCTGTGCATCCTCCAGTTCCTTCATCAGGTTGTCGATCATTGCACCATCCGAAGTGGTCTTGTCCTTGCGGTGTTCCGTCTTGATGTTCTTCAGGATAGCCACAGCTCATCATACAAGACCCGCCCAAAGTACTCATCTTCATCGATCTGCCCCAGCTTCAAGGTGCTCATGTACAGATCTTTTCATCTGCTGCATACTTCTTTTTCAGCATTTGCCGGGTCGCTTCCAGACCAGCATTGAGGTTTTGAATGTTTGCGCTGACATATCCATCCACATAGATTTCCAGATCGGTCATGAACCGCCGGAAATTCTCATGCACGATCAGTTCGCACAGCAGCCGATGATTGAATTTTCCATTCCTTAATACGTCCACTGCGCCATCGCTCAGATGCAAGTCCGAAAGGACTGCATCTGGGCGTTTTTTGTTTTCCGTCACACCCAGCAGGTAGTCGGTGGTCACGCCATAGAACTCAGCCAGCGTTGTCACCGCATAAATGCTGAGGTCGGTCACATCGTCGCTCTCATACTTCGACAGTGCCGATTTGGACAGACCCGTCTGCTCTGCCAGCGTTTCCAGCTTCAGATTCCGCTCCACACGCAGGTCTTTGAGCCGTTCTCCCAGTGTCAGCTTGATGTTCATGGTCGCACCTCCGATGTTTTTTGCACAGTATACCACTTCCGGCGGTTCCTGTCCATAAGCGTGGAATTTTGCAGTTTCTGCACCTGTTTTCCGACATTATGGATATACGGCACAGCGGCCATGGAGGTGCTATCCTATAGACAGAAAGAAAACATAGTAACTCCCCAGCAGCGAACATATTAAGGGCTTCCCGCGAAAGCCCTCTGAAATATCTTTCATAACAGAACCTTGAGAACAGAATGACCGTCCGAACTGCCCAGACCGCCAAGACCTCCCATCGGGGGAGCGAGCGCCCTGCATGGGGCCGACACAGAGTCCAAAAAGATTTCCTGTCGGGAGGCAGCAAGGGAGACCGGCTTTGAACGTGGCAGGGATCAAATTGATCCGTGCCAAAGCCTTTGACCAAAGGAGAAATTTTGAGTTTATATCAAAAGATCAAGTCCGCCATCACCGTTCGGCAGGTGGGAGAGATGTACGGCATGGAGCCCGACCGCCATGGCATGGTGTGCTGTCCGTTCCATTCCGACAGCGACCCCAGCATGAAGCTGAACGACACCTATTATTATTGCTTTGGCTGTGGAGCCAACGGCGATGCCATCGACCTCACCGCCAAGCTGTTCGACCTGAACCCCCGGCAAGCCGCCGAGAAGCGAGAAGCTCGCACATGACTTCGGACTTGGCCCGGACAAGCCGCCCGCCAATGCCATCGCTCTGCCGCCGCCCAAGCGTGGCCTGACGGACGAGCAGTGGGCAGACATCGCCTACTGCCTGCGGGTGCTGACCGATTATCTTGACCTGCTGCACGACTGGCGAGAGCGTTACAAGCCTGCCACCCCGGAGGAGCCGCATGACCCACGGTTTGAAGAAGCCCTCCACATGACCGAGACCATCGAGCACCTGACGGACTGCGTTGCATTCGGAACGCCCCAGCAGAAGGCCGATGCCGCTGCACGGCTGCTGTCCGGGTCGTACCTGCTGATGCTGGAGGAGCGCACCGACCGCCTTGCTCTGGCAAAGTGCGCCTGATAATTTATTCACCTGAAGTGGTGGGTCTCACGGTGAGACCCACCACTTCACTTTTCTAAAGGAGAACCACCCTATGAAGAAAAACATTTCCCGCAACCCCTTATGGCCGGACTGGTACAACGGCAAAAGATCGATGAAGTCCAGTTTGGCCGCGCCTTTCTGGAACAGTGGCCGCTGAAATGCGTCAACGGAACGCTGTACACGCTGGACGGCCCGGTGGAGGACGAGAGCGAGATCAAGCAGCGCATCTTGGAGAACATCGAGGAATATGTCACCTCCGGCCTGTCCAAAAAGGTCACCAACATTCTGGAGACCATCAAGCTGCTGGCCTTTTCCGACCCGTTTCCCATCGAACAGGACTGCATCCACCTCCAGAACGGCGTGTACCATCTGCCGGACGGCACCTTTCAGGAGAGTCGCCTGTTCTGCCAGAACCGCCTGCCTGTGAAGTACGACCCGAAAGCCCCCACTCCTGACCGCTGGCTGACCTTCCTGCACGAGCTGCTGGACGATGCCGACATCCCTACCTTACAGGAATATCTGGGCTACTGATCATCCCCACCTTGCAGGAGTATCTGGGCTACCATCCCCAGCACAAAAGGGCAGAAGATGATGCTCATTGTCGGCAAGGGCGGCGAGGGCAAGTCCCGCATCGGGCTGGTACTCAAGCGGCTCATGGGAGATGCCGCCAGCAACGGCAGCGTCCAGAAAGTGGAGAACAACCGCTTTGCCCGTGCCGATCTGGAACGCCGCCTGCTGATGATCGACGATGACATGGACATGAACGCCCTGCCCAAGACGAATTATATCAAGACCATCGTGACTGCCGAAGCCAAGCTGGACTTGGAGCGCAAGGGTGTCCAGAGCTACCAGCGGGACATTTACGCCCGGTTTCTCTGTTTCGGCAACGGCGCATTGACCTCGCTGTATGACCATTCGGATGGTTTCTTTCGCCGCCAGCTCATCCTGACCACCAAGGACAAGCCTGCCGACCGCACGGATGACCCCTTCCTTGTGGAGAAGATGTGCGCCGAGTTGGAAGGCATCCTGCTGTGGTGTCTGGAAGGGCTGCACCGGCTGGTGCAGAACGATTTCCGCTTTACCATCAGCGAACGAGCCGCCGCCAACGTGGACACCATCAAGCGCAGCAGCAACAATGTCATCGACTTCATGGAGTCCGAGGGCTACTTTCCGCTTCAAGGCGGACTACTCCATCAGCTCCAAGGAGTTCTACGACATTTATAAGCAGTGGTGCGAGGACAACGCCTGCCACAGCGTATCGGCGATCCGTTTCAGCGCCGAACTGCGCCAGAATGACCGCCGCTATAACCTTGAAGCCACCAACAACATCTACCTGCCCGGTGGCCGCAGGGTGCGGGGCTTTGTAGGCATCGAGCCGCTTGTCCACCCCTGCCCGTAAAAAGTGCATTTTTTTACGGAAGAAGTTCGTACAACCTGTACGGTCTGTACTTGTACGCACCCGTACGGCAAGCAAAATCAAATTAAAACGTGTTATCGTTTGTATTTTATTTCTGTACGCCGTACAGACCGTACGGGTTATTTGAAGTCCGTACAGATTTTTTGTACACCCCAAGAAGGAGCGTGATCTATGAAAGCCCAATACGGCATTTTAAGGTTCAAAAAGTACAAGGGGCCTGCCATCAGCCCCATCGAAGCCCACAACGAGCGCACCAAGGAGCAGTACGCCAGCAACCCGGATATCGATACGAGCCGGAGCCGCTACAACCTCCATCTGGTGCAGCCGCAGGGCAGATACCGGGAAGAAGCCGACCGCATGATAGCGGCCGCCCACTGCCGTGTCCGCAAGGACAGCGTGCGGGTGGTGGAGGCTCTTGTCACCGCCAGCCCGGAGTTTTTCAAGGATAAAGTCGCAACCGGGAGATCAGGGCGTACTTTGAGTATGCCTTGGAAATTCTGGAGAGCAAGCAGAAGCCCGGATACCTTTCTCTCCGCGTCGTCCACATGGACGAGAAAACGCCCCACCTGCACCTCTGCTTTGTGCCCCTGACTCCTGACGGACGGCTGAGCGCGAAGGAGATCATCGGCAACCGCAAGAACCTTGTGAAGTGGCAGGACGAGTTCTGGCAGCACATGGTCAAGCAGTACCCGGAGTTGGAACGGGGCGAAAGCGCCAGCCAGACCGGGCGGGAGCATATCCCGCCCCGCATCTTCAAGGAGATGACCCAACTGACCAAGCAGAAGGAGCAACTGGATGCCCTGTTGGTGGGCATCACCCCCTTCAACGGCAAGAGCCGGGCGGCGGAGATCAGCAAGGTGCTGGACAGCTATATCCCCGTGTCCACGGATGAAAGACCAACTGAAAGTATCAAGGTCGCCTTTACCAAGACCGCCACCGAAACAGAAACTAAAAAGAAGAACAAGACGCTCTCTGCCTCGCTGGACAAAGCGAAGGAAGGGAGCGTCTTGAAGCGTCTGGAGGATGCCAAGCTGCGGCAGGACTACGAAGCCGCCCTGAAAACGCTGGACAGCATCCCGCCGGAGGTCATTCGATTCTATGAGAACCGCACGCAGGAGCCTGTGGATGCGCCACGATAAGTAAGGAGAAAAGCCTATGGTATGAATGAGAAGAACGCATCTGTGAAATTTGAAGATTATACGAAAAACTTCTTGCAGTCGGACTCTGATCCGGCTACAATGGAGGTGGTCACTCGAACCAATGCCGTCAAGTCTCCGACCAACAGCCCTGAGACCACTAAGCTGGTGTACACGGTAAAGGAGGTCGCGCAGATGCTGGCCATCAGCCAGCGTGCCGCCTACAACCTGTGCAACAGCACCACCGAGTTCCGTGTCCTGCGGGCAGGCGGAAGCATCCGCATCCCGAAAGACAGCTTCGATGCGTGGCTCTACCGGGCAGCTTGATAAGGAGGCAAATCTATGGCATATATCACGAAACGCGGCAGTTCTTACAGCGTCCGCTACACCTATCAGGATGAGCACGGCAAGAGCTGCGACAAATGGGAGAGCTTTCCCACAAAAGAGGAGGCGGTGAAACGCCAGAAGCAGATCGAGCACGAGCTGGCGACCGGTAATTTCCTGATCCCGTCCACTGTGACGGTAGCAGAGTTCCTGATGGACTGGCTGCCCAAGCAGTGCAGCAAGCACAAGTGGGCACCGAAAACCTACCAGTCTAATCTGGCGCTCATCCAGAATCTCATCATCCCTTATATCGGGGAGATGCAGATGCAGAAGCTGCGTCCCTACCACATCGAAGCCCTGTACGACACCCTGAGCAAGACCCCTTGCGGACAGTATGTGGGCGGCAAGCGGCGAGACCTCTCGCCCAAGCAGCAGAAACGCACCCTCTCCGGCACCACCCTCCATGAAGTCCACCAGTTGCTGCACAATTCCTTTCTGCTGGCGGTGGAGTGGGGCATCCTCATCAAAAGCCCCGTCCCGGTGGAAGCGCCCAAAAAGACCACCCAAGAGCGCAGCATCTGGGAGGTGGACGAGATGCGGGCAGCGCTGGACAGCATGGAGGACCCCATCCTCCATCTGGCGGTGCACCTCACACTGGTGGGTGTGCTACGGGAAGGGGAGGTGGCAGGTCTGACCCCGGAGGACATCGACTTTGATGCTGCCAACGGCATGGGCACCTTCACCGTCAACCGTTCCATGCAGCGGGTGCAGAAGGACACGCTGGCGCAGGTGGACAAGGGCTGCATCCTTCGCATCTTCCCTGACAAGCTGGAGGGCAGCAAGACCTCCCTCATCCTGAAGGACACCAAGACCGAAGCCTCCTGCCGCACCATCTTTATGACCGCCGCCCTGCGGGAGGAACTGAAGCAGTGGCTGGAACGCTTGAAACGGGAAGAAGCCCTCGACCCGGAGCGATACCGCAACAGCGGGATGCTGCTGCGGCTGCCCAACGGTCTGGCGGTGGAGCCGGTGCTCATCCGCAAGAAGTTCCTGAAATGGCAGGACGCACACCCGGAGTTCCCTCGCATCGTCTTTCATGGGCTGCGTCACTCCAGTGCCACCTACCAGTTGATGATCTCCGGCGGTGACATCAAGGCGGTGCAGGGGACCACAGGACACGCCAGTGCGGATATGCTGGTGAACACCTACGCCCATATCCAGCAGTCCTCCCGTGTGGAGCTGGGCAAGAAGTTTGAAAGCGGCTTCTATGCCAAGCCCGACACCTCCAGCCCGCAGGCTGTACCCGCCGCAGGCGAACCCACCATCTCCATGACGGCTCTTTTGGAATTGCTCAAGGATGCCGACCCGGAAATGAAGGCAAAGCTCCGCTTGGCACTGCTCACCTGATGCAAAAAAGGGCACTGATTGCAATGCAATACAGCGCCCTACATAATCGGACATGGATAACACCGACCGTGCAAAAACCGTGCAGAAACCGTGCACCCATGGCTTACAAAACAAAAAAGCCATGAAATCTTTCGATTTCACGGCATTTTCTGGTGCGATGGAAGGGACTCGAACCCCCGGCCTACTGATTCGTAGGAACCGAATAGCACATTTTGTCCATTTCATCATTTGACGGCAAATCGTCGTTTTAATCGAATTGTCGTTATTTTACCGTTGTTATTCTATTGCATTCTTTGCATTGCTTGCACGTCTTTGCACCTGTTATCCATCCTTGCGATGTGCAGAAAATGTGCAAAAGTGTGCAGAGCCAAAATCAGCCCGGCAAAACAGGCTGTTTCGCACAGCCCCAAAAGCTGGATTTCAACGGTATTTATCGTGCATAATCTTCCAGTTTTATCCAAACAACAATCTTACATGACATATCGGTTTTATGGCAGGGTTTAGGACATCCGAACAGACACCGTTTGATATAGAAATGAGGTTCACCATGAACAAACTACTTTCCTGCCGCTTCAATATGGACACCAACCGGGTGGAAGCTCGGTTCGAGGATGGCACCACTCTTGCCATCGACTGCATCGCTGTGGAGGACGAGTACGGCAACACCCCGGCACAGCGGGCAGAGCTGGACTGGCTGCTGTATAATAAGCCATTGGAGTATGCCCAGATGGTGCTGAGAGGGGAGATGAGGCAGTATCTCTCCCTCGGCTGTGACCACGGCAGACTGGAAGATTAAGCCCCTATAAAGAACACGATGCTCACCGACCTATGGTTTTCGCCATAAGCTGGTGGGCATCTGTTGTTCTGGCTTATAATTCACTGATGGTTGCAGTAATGGGCTGCATGAGGATTCGCCTGACCGGGTTATATACTGCCAGCACCACAGCCGCCAGCACGACTACGACAATCACGGCAAGACAGCCCCACGGCACCTGCCACGCTGCACCGAAATAATGGGTGATGAGCCGGATATACAGCTTCCGATTCAGCACAAGACCCAGCGCAATGCCCACCACAAGACCGGACACCGCATAGGTGCCAGCTTCGGCAGAGATCATGCGTTTCAGCTGTGCATCATCCATCCCGATGGCACGCAGGATGCCATACTGCTTCATTCGTGCCGACACGCTCATGGAAATGCTGTTGACGATGTTCAGAATGGTGATTCCTGCAATCACGATGAGAAACGCATAGACCACCAGATGGAACGCCCAGTAGGTGCTTTGTATCATCCGATTTCCTTCGATTCGGTTGGAAAAAACAACCTGCTTGTTTAACGTGTCGCTCAGCAGGGTGTGTATTTGTGCAATGGCTGCGTCTGCTGTGATATCTTTTAGTTGAATATCGATCACCGCATAGCGGTTTTGCCCGGTCAGCTGATGGAAGGTTTCTTCGGTGCAGATAACAATCGGGGAATCGGTACTACTGAACGGGCTGTCGTTCAATACACCCACGACTGTGAGCTTTGCATCCTCCAGCTGAATGGTATCACCCACGGTCAGGGAGTTGCTTTTGTCGAATACCGTCAGCACAGGGTATGTGCCATCCTCCGGCTCCTGCGGAAGGGTTCCGCCAATCAGGTCTTTTTTCGCCCAGTCAAACTGTATCGTATCGTATGAAATCAGGTCGATGGCCCCCTGTTTTCCCTGATATTCCGCCGGGAGCGGGCAATACATCCGCCCGAATGCGTGTTTGACTTCCGGCAGAGCATCCAGCTGCTCCACCAGCACCGGGTCAAGGACATTTTGCCCGGATGTTTCAGCCACCGATAAGTCCGGTGTGTAGGGCTGCAACGGATTCAGCGCAAATCCAACCCATCGAAGCAAAACCGAAAAGCTCAAAAACAGGAGAATGCTTAACGCAAAGGAACCTGTCATCAGAAGCAAGTTCTTTTTGGACGAAGTTGCATGACTCACGCCCAAAGAAAGCTCTGCACGACTTCCAAACAACCGAGCATGACACGGAGAATCCGCTGCATTTTCCACCGCATTCCCAGTTGCTGCTGTGATCGGAGAAGCTTTTGCCGCCCGCCGTGCCGGAGAAGATGCCGCGAACCAAACCGTGATAAGTCCCAGCGCGGAACCACAGATAATACCGACCGGGCTGATGCCAAGCACTGGTAAAGAGCTGAACTCCTCGCCGATAAATCCACGCAGAAAGGAACACAATCCCCATGTGGAAACGATTCCCAGCACACATCCTGCTGGAACAGCAGTTTTACACCAGAAAAGGGCTTCCAGCCGGACAAGCATCCGAACCTGATTTTTTCCTGCCCCAAGACAACGCAGCATTCCATAATAGCTGGTACGCTGCGCTACATTGCTGTTGATGCTGCCTGTGATCATAAAAATTCCGGCAAGGACGACCATGCCAGCCAACACAGCCGCTACCGCATATAAGCCTACAATATAATCGTTGTTGCTGCTTGCGTTCAACGCCATCAGGTAAGTATTTTCGGAGATTTTTTCTTCTGAAATTCCGTACTTGTTTTCGATGTTCACAATGGACTGCCGCAAATTGGTACGTGGCTTGAACTGGATGAAATACTGTGTTTCAAAGGATTCTTCTACCTGTGCGGCAATCTGAGAAAATGTACTGCGGTTCATCACCAGCACAACAGCATCATACTGGTTCGCATCGGAGGTATCCTCATTGAAACCTGCGACAGTAAGCGAAATGGTCTGTCCATCCGGGAGCGTCAGCGGAATCGCTGTACCGACCGTAACATCCAGCCAATCCCGGATGTTTGCTGTCACGAGCACTTCGCCATCCGCCGGGGCAGTGCTACACTGCATTCCCGGAAAGATTTGAAGGATTGCATCATCTGCTCCTACCAGTGCGGCACGTTTATCTCCGGCAAAGTAGTTTTCCGTAAGGGAAGCGTTGATGTCGCTATACGCCGAAAATGCAGCAACATCCTCCTGTGCGGCAAGCTCTGCGGCTGTTTCAGGGGAGATGTCCTTTACCATGATATGCCAGTTTCCGTTTTTGTTCAGCTGGTTTGAGGTTTCCATCCGAATCGCCATATCTGCCATACTGAACACCGCCGTGACCAGAAACACCGCAAGGACGATGCACAAAATCGTCATGCGGTTCTGCCGTCTGCGTACCTTGGCAGAAATCGGGATCAGGCTCAGATAGCTTTTCATTTCTGTGCTGCTCATTCCCGGCACCTCCCAAAATCGGTCAGGCAGCCGTCCGATACCTGCAACACCCGGTCTGCCGTCTGCGCAATGCTGCGGTTGTGGGTGATCATCAGGATGGTCTGCTCGTATTTCCGGGATGTTTCTTTTAGCAGGGCAATGACCTCGCTGGTGTTCTGGGTGTCCAGATTGCCGGTCGGCTCATCCGCCAAAATCAGGGAAGGGCGGGTCATCAGGGCGCGGCCGATGGCTACCCGTTGCTGCTGCCCACCGGAAAGCTGGCTTGGCAGATGCTTCCGACGGTCTTTCAGATTCAGCACGGTCAGCAGTTCTTCCAGATATGCCCTGTCCGGCTTTTGGTAGTCCAGCAGCACCGGGAACAGGATGTTCTGTTCTACGGTCAGTTCCGGGATGAGGTTGAATGCCTGAAAGATAAAACCGATATTACGGCGGCGGAAGATCGTCAGCTCCCGGTCTTTCATGGCAAAAACATCCTTGCCATCAATCAGCACCTTGCCGGAAGTCGGCGTATCCAGTCCGCCAATCAGGTTGAGCAGGGTGCTTTTGCCGGAGCCAGATTCGCCAACGACCGCCACATATTCGCCTTTCGGCACTGAAAAGCTAACATCTTTCAGCGCATGGACAGCGGTTTCTCCGCTGCCGTAGGTCTTGCAGAGATGGTTGACTTCTAATAGTTCCATAGTGTATCCCTCACTTTGCAGGTTCCTTCGATTCAGACGGATGATCTCTGTCTGTGCAGAAAAGGATAACACGTCAACCTTACTGCAAGCCTACACTCAGCCTACAATTTTGTAGGAATCGGAAAATTCAGAGTAAAGGTCGTGCCCTTTCCCAGCTCGCTGTCTACTTCAATGGTGCCGTGATGGGCTTCCACAACGGCTTTTGCCAGCGGCAGACCCAGCCCGATGCCCTGTGTATCCTGTGAAAAGCGGCTGCGATAAAACCGTTTGAAGATATGGTACAGATCTTCCGGGTGGATGCCGCTGCCGTTGTCGCGCACTTTGATCTGAACCATGGACGGCAGTGCATTCCACTCTATCTGAATCGTATCTCCGCTCTTTGTGTGGTCAAGGGCATTCTTTACAAGATTGTCCACAGCTTCCTGCATCCAGTCACGGTCGCACCAAAGTGTAACCGCCTCTGAGCCGGACAGAACAAGCTTTTTCTGTTCCTGCTCTGCACGATAGTGATACTGCCGCGCGATGTCCTGCACCATTTCAGCAACATTTTCGTTTTTCTTCTCCAAGACGACCGAACCGGCATCCAGCCGGGTGATTTTGAGCAGATTCTGCACCAGCGTTTCGATGCGGTCCAACTCCTGTTCGGACAGGTCTGCAAACTCTTTGACCTCCGACGGCGAAACAGCTTCGTCCTGAAGCAGACCGTTGTAGATATTCAACGCCGCCAGCGGTGTTTTGAGCTGGTGCGAAATATCTGCAATGGTATTTTTCAAAAAACGCTTCTCCCGCTGCTCGTTGTCTGCGTGTGCGCTCAGAACTGCCGCCAATGCATTAACGGAGTGAAACAGACGGTAAAATTCTCCCTCCCGGTCGCAGTCCAGTCGTGCATCCGGGTTGCCATCCAGACAGCTTTGGATTTGCTGGACTGCCTGTTCCAGAAGCGCGCTCTGCCTTTGGAAATAGCGAAAAAGCACGCCCCAGAGACAGCCGCCCAGAAGCAGAAAAACCAATAGTAACCCGAAAGAAAATACATGCGTCGTATGCCATACGATGCCCTGCGTGAGAGCCAATGCCACCGCCCAGACCGCCAGCACGGCTTGGAACAAATTTCGGATCTCCCGGTTTGCGAATACTTTCATACGGCACCTTTACCCATTCCATTTATAGCCCATGCCGCGGACAGTCAGCAGCATCTGCGGTTTGCCGGGGTTGTCCTCAATCTTCATCCGCAGCCGCCGGATATACACTGTTAAGGCACTGCTGTCAATGTAATCCCCATCGCAGTCCCACAGTGCATCCAGAATTTGTTCCTTGAATAGCACGGCATTCGGATGCTGCATAAAGAAGCAAAGCAGCTTGTACTCTGCGCCGGTCAGTTCCAGCAAGATTCCGTTTTTGTATGCCTGCCCCTGCAACAGCCGGACGGTGATGCTGCCCGATTCCAGTACGGGTTCTCCTGCGTTGGACGCATTTGCACGGCGAAGCAGTGCATTGACCCGCGACAACAGGACACCCAGCTTGAACGGCTTGGTCAGGTAATCATCCCCGCCCAGTTCCAGCCCCATGATGATATTCATTTCCTCATCCGAAGCAGTCAGGAACAGAATCGGCACGTTGGATGTGCGCCGCACCTTCTGGCAGAAACCGAAGCCAGAGCCATCCGGAAGGGAAACATCCAGCACCAGCAGGTCATATTTTCCGTCTGACCACAGCACCTCGGCTTCTGCCAGCGTCCGAGCTGTATCCAGTGCAAAGCCCTGTTTCTTGAATGCAAAGGTCAGCCCACTGATCAGGCTCAGATCATCTTCCAAAAGGAACAGTTTTCTCATGATTCCCTCTCTTTTCTGCGTTTTGTGTGTCCTACAGGTTTAAAAGCATTATAAGTTTTTTCTGCGAACATTACAATGTGCGAAATCGAAATTGTTTCTTGCCGTGTGTTAAGTATAAGTCCTACTATCACCGCTTTACTGCAATAAAATTTGCAAAACCATCTTGACGCACCCCGCAATCCGTGATACCCTTTATCGCAAATCCCACCAATTTTGTAGAAAAGTACAGAGCGGCGATGATTTATTCCCCATAAAGATTTTTACCGCCCCGCAACACACCCGATTCATTTTGCCGCCGATTCACCCGACAAAATCCATCGCTGCGCTGCATGGGCGGTATTTTTCTTTTTCACAAATAAAATCTTATGTAGTTGTTCAATCTTCCAAAATTTGTTTTTGGTTGTTGACTGCACAACCTCAAAGTGTTATTCTGATGCTTGAAAGAAGCAGGCTGTAGTGTCTGCACTGCGCCCAGCTTTCTTCATACTGAACCTTGAATCTTACATAAGCCGTCTGAACGAGATACTGCGCCATGACCTCACACTTTCTGTGGGCGAGCCGGACAACGCCGCTGCAAAACAGGGGTAGGAACTGCGTTCGGCGTGAACGGTGACCACGAGCAGGGGCTTTGCCTTTTCACACGTTTTGCTCTGCAAAATTTTCAACGTGCATTGCGGTTCGACTTCTGAAATTTTCAGTGTTGCACGGAAAGGGCGAAAGCAAGTATCGACCTGTGGCCACAAATTTTCAATGCTTGAAAAATTGCTGTCCACTCAGTCATCCTTGTTGGGGAGTGCCTTCCCCAAACCCTGCTCCAGCGTTGCGCTGGTTTCAGCGCAAAAGCGGCGTGTCGCATTACATAGCCTTCTCCATCCCGGAGCGGGCATTTATCATTTTCACAGGAGGTCGAATATGGCTGAAATGAAAAGTCCGAACGTACACGCAAAGAAGAACCGCAATGACACGCCGCGAAAACGAAAGACACACATCATCAAAGTCCGAGTGACCGCAGAGGAAAAACTGCGGATCGCATACGCCTGCAAAGAACTCCACCTCACCCAATCCGAACTCGTCCGCCGCGTCCTGTACGGCGTGAACGTCAAGCACACCGTTGTGGTGGCGCAGGGCGGCGAGGATGCACTGGCGGCGCTTGCCGCCTTGTCTGCCCAGTGCAGCAAGGTAGGCAGCAACCTCAACCAGCTTGCACGGCACTTCGACTCCGGCGGCAAAGACACCGAGCAGCTCCGGGCGCAAATACTGGAGGAACTGTCCGCACTCACGAACTTTCGGCTGAAAGCCGAAGAAACGGTTGGTGAACTGTATGGCAACCATCAAGCATTTGACCTCGAAAAACTCTAACTACGCCGCCGCCGAAAGCTATCTCACCTTTCAGCACAACGAGTACACCGGTCTGCCTATTCTGGACGAGAAGGGCAGACCCAAGCTGCGGGATTCGTACCTGCTCGACACCCTTGAGTGCGGCGAATCCTCGTTCGCTATGGCCTGCCTGATTGCCAACCGCAAGTACGGCAAGAACGGCGGGCGGGAGGACGTGAAGACCCATCACTACATTGTGAGCTTCGACCCGAAGGACGCAGTAGAGAACGGTCTGACCATGGAGCGGGCGCAAGCCCTTGGCTTGCAGTTCTGCAAGGACAACTTCCCCGGTCATCCCGCCATCGTCTGCACCCACCCGGACGGTCACAACAGTGCGGGAAACATCCACGTCCACATCGTCATCGGCAGCTTGCGTGTCCGCACCGTGGAACGGCAGCCCTTCATGGACAAGCCGTGCGACTGGGAAGCGGGCAAGAAGCACCGCTGCACCTCTGCCATGCTCCGGCACCTCCGTGTCGCAGTCATGGAGATGTGCGAGCAAGCCGACCTGAACCAG
>PVMM01000553.1_pt1 | contig 25214 bp, 26 predicted proteins | sample 1853381 | NCBI WGS metagenome assembly PVMM01 (sample SAMN08533509, study PRJNA380276) | Human gut metagenome, whole genome shotgun sequencing project. | isolation source: participant 1, synthetic long reads | host: Homo sapiens | collected 2017 | reverse complement strand
CTTTAACCAATAAAAGGTTACGTTCAGCATCAACTTTCACAACGGATAAGCGTTGTACGGTAACTCTGTAACCACCCATTTGTCCAGGGAGTTTTTTACCTTTGTATACCTTACCGCCGCCACCGGAGATCATAGGACCGATGGAACCAGGTTCACGGTGAGATTTAGAACCATGAGTTTCAGGACCACGGGAGAAGTTATGGCGTTTAATTGTGCCAGCAAAACCCTTACCTTTACCTGTACCCACTACGTCCACCAATTCACCTTCTGCGAAGATATCAGCTGCCAGAGTTTGGCCTACTGTGTAGTCAGCTGCATTAGCTACGCGAACTTCGCGAAGATATTTAACTGGAGCTACGCCAGCTTTGTCGAACTGACCTTTTACAGGTTTTGTTAAATGTTTTTCTTTAATGGAACCGTAACCAATTTGTACTGCTTCGTAGCCGTCTGTTTCAACAGTCTTAACGCGCACTACAACGCTTGGGGTAGTTTCCACTACTGTTACAGGAACTAATTGGCCTTCAGCTGTGAAGACTTGAGTCATTCCTAATTTTTTACCCAAAATAGCTTTAGACATTATCGCACCTCCTTATAGTTTTATTTCAATAGATACACCAGCTGGTAAATCTAAACGAGTGATAGCATCTACTGTTTTCGAATTTGGTTCAAGAATATCGATTAAGCGTTTATGTGTACGCATTTCGAATTGTTCACGAGAATCTTTGTTTACGTGTACAGAACGAAGAATTGTGAAGATATTCTTTTCTGTTGGCAATGGAATCGGACCAGATACCATAGCGCCATTTCTTTTTGCAGTGTCTACGATCTTAGCAGCGCTTTGATCGAGAGCTTTGTGGTCGTATGCCTTAAGGCGAATACGGATTTTTTGCTGTTTAGCCATTATTAATAATTCCTCCTGTCGTCCATTTCATGAATGGGCTGCTCCATAGAAATTCTCCTCCGCAGAGGCAACCTTCTACTTCATAGTTTAAAAACACAACACTAGAGCGGCATTACTGCCGCTCTGAATGCTGCATGTATTGTGCTCAACGCATCACTACGATGAGCATAAAAGGTTAAATTAACCTTCGATTTCAGTTACAACGCCAGCGCCTACTGTATGGCCACCTTCGCGGATCGCGAAACGAAGACCTTCTTCGATAGCGATTGGAGTGATCAATTCGATATCCATTGTTACGTTATCGCCAGGCATACACATTTCTACACCTTCAGGAAGGTTTACAACACCTGTTACGTCTGTTGTACGGAAGTAGAATTGTGGACGGTAGTTGGAGAAGAATGGAGTATGACGGCCACCTTCTTCTTTAGTCAATACGTATACTTCTGCTTTGAATTTTGTGTGTGGTTTGATGGAACCTGGTTTAGCCAATACTTGACCACGTTCGATGTCTTTGCGGTCTACACCACGAAGCAATGCACCAACGTTATCACCTGCTACTGCAGAATCCAAAGTTTTACGGAACATTTCAAGACCAGTTACTACGTATTGTTCAGCTTTTTCTTTCAAGCCTACAACTTCTACTGTGTCGCCTACATTTACTTGACCACGTTCAACACGGCCAGTTGCTACTGTACCACGACCAGTGATTGTGAATACGTCTTCCACAGGCATCAAGAAAGGTTTATCAGTATCACGAACTGGAGTTGGGATGTAGGAGTCTACAGCGTCCATCAATTCGTCAATTTTAGCTACATATTGAGCATCGCCTTCCAAAGCTTTCAAAGCGGAACCTACAACGATAGGTACTTCGTCGCCAGGGAATTCGTAGGAAGAAAGAAGTTCACGAACTTCCATTTCTACCAATTCGATCAATTCTTCATCGTCAACCATGTCAGCTTTATTCAAGAATACTACGATTGCAGGAACACCAACTTGGCGAGCCAACAAGATGTGTTCGCGAGTTTGAGGCATAGGGCCGTCAGCTGCGGAACATACCAAGATAGCGCCGTCCATTTGAGCCGCACCAGTGATCATGTTTTTAACATAGTCAGCATGGCCTGGGCAGTCAACGTGTGCATAGTGACGGTTAGCAGTTTCGTACTCAACGTGTGCAGTGTTGATTGTGATACCGCGTTCGCGTTCTTCTGGAGCTTTATCGATCATGCTGTAATCTTGGAAATCAGCTTGGCCTTTTTCAGCCAATACTTTAGTGATTGCAGCAGTCAAAGTAGTTTTACCATGGTCAACGTGACCGATTGTACCGATGTTAACATGCGGTTTCGTACGTTCAAATTTTTCTTTAGCCATTTTAAATTATCCTCCGAGGAAAATAGTAATTCTATTAATCTAATGTAAGATTAACCGTTTTTCTTTGCTTGAATTTCTTCAGCAATTTTCTTAGGAACTTCTTCATAATGATCGAATGTCATGGAGTAGTTACCGCGACCTTGAGTTTTGGAACGAAGGTCAGTTGCGTAACCGAACATTTCGCTCAATGGAACATATGCTTTGATATGTTGGTTACCATTACGAGCTTCCATGCCGTCCATGCGACCACGACGGGAGTTCAAGTCACCGATAACGTCGCCCATGTATTCTTCAGGAACGTCTACTTCTACGGACATGTATGGTTCAAGCAATGCAGGGTCTGCTTTGCGAGCACCTTCTTTAAAGCCCATGGAACCAGCGATTTTGAAGGCCATTTCGTTGGAGTCAACGTCATGGTAGGAGCCGTCAAATACGATAACTTTGATGTCAACCATTGGATAACCAGCGATAACACCGGATTCCATAGCTTCTTTAACACCATTTTCAACAGGTCCGATGTATTCACGAGGAATTGCACCACCTACAACCTTATTTTCAAATTCGAAGCCAGCACCTGGTTCTTGAGGAATTAATTCCAACCAGCAGTGACCATATTGACCACGACCACCAGATTGACGAACGAATTTACCTTCAGATTTAACAGCTTTACGGATAGTTTCGCGATAAGCTACTTGAGGTTTACCTACGTTACATTCTACTTTGAATTCACGGTTCATACGGTCAACGATGATATCCAAGTGAAGTTCGCCCATACCGGAGATAATAGTTTGACCTGTTTCTTCATCAGTACGAACTTTGAAAGTAGGATCTTCTTCTGCCAAACGAGCAAGAGCTGTACCCATTTTTTCTTGGTCAGCTTTTGTTTTAGGTTCAACAGCAACGGAGATAACTGGTTCAGGGAATTCCATGGATTCAAGAATTACAGGATTCTTTTCATCACAAAGAGTATCACCAGTAGTAGTATCTTTCAAGCCTACAGCTGCAGCGATGTCGCCAGCGTAAACCATGTCGATTTCTTTACGAGTGTTAGCGTGCATTTGAAGAATACGGCCGATACGTTCTTTCTTACCTTTTGTGGAGTTGAAAACGTAGGAACCGGATTCCAATGTACCGGAGTACACACGGAAGAACGCTAATTTACCAACATAAGGGTCAGCCATGATTTTGAATGCCAATGCGGAGAATGGTTCATCATCGGAAGAAGGACGAGTAGTTTCTTCTTCAGTACCAGGAACGACACCTTTAATAGCTGGAATGTCGATAGGAGCTGGCATGTAATCTACAACAGCATCCAATAACATTTGTACACCTTTGTTTTTGTAGGAAGAACCACAAAGAACTGGGAACAATTGGTTAGCAATAACTGCTTTACGCAATGCTGTTTTCAATTCTTCAATGGAGATTTCTTCACCTTCCAAATATTTCATCATAATATCGTCATCAGTTTCAGCGATAGCATCGATCATCATTTCGCGACGAGCTTCAGCTACTTCTTGATATTCTGCTGGGATATCAGTGATTTCATATTCTTTACCGTCATCGGATTTGTAAATTTCCGCTTTCATAGTCATCAAATCGATGATGCCTTCGAAAGTATCTTCAGCGCCGATTGGCACTTGAATAGCTACGGAATTTGCACCCAAACGGGATTTCATCATATCAACTACGTTGAAGAAGTCAGCACCTACAGTATCCATCTTATTTACATAAGCGATACGAGGTACGCCGTAGTTAGAAGCTTGACGCCATACTGTTTCGGATTGTGGTTCAACGCCGCCTTTAGCACTGAATACCGCAACAGAACCGTCAAGTACACGTAGAGAACGTTCTACTTCTACAGTAAAGTCAACGTGACCAGGAGTATCGATGATGTTGATACGATGATCTTTCCAGTGACATGTTGTCGCAGCAGAAGTGATTGTGATACCACGTTCTTGTTCTTGCGCCATCCAGTCCATCGTAGCAGCACCTTCATGTACTTCGCCGATTTTGTGAACAATACCTGTATAGTAGAGGATACGTTCTGTAGTTGTTGTTTTACCAGCATCGATGTGAGCCATGATACCGATATTACGAGTTTTTGCTAGGGAAAACTCTCTTGCCACAGTTGTCACCTCTTATTACCAACGATAATGAGCAAATGCTTTATTAGCTTCTGCCATTTTATGAGTATCTTCTTTTTTCTTGATTGCAGCGCCTGCATTGTTGAAAGCGTCCATCAATTCGCCTGCTAAGCGTTCTTTCATAGTGCGTTCACCACGAAGACGAGCATAGTTTACAACCCAGCGAATACCGAGTGTTTGACGGCGATCAGCACGAACTTCAACTGGCACTTGGTAGTTCGCACCACCGATACGGCGAGCACGTACTTCAAGTACAGGCATAACATTTTTCAATGCTTGATCAAAAACTTCCATTGGGTCTTGACCCATTTTGGAACGAATAATTTCGAATGCATCATATACGATAGTTTCAGCAATGCCTTTTTTGCCATCGTACATAACTTTGTTAATGAAACGTGTTACTAATTTGCTGTTGTACACCGGATCTGGAAGTACATCACGTTTCGGAACAGGGCCTTTTCTTGGCATGTTCAATTCCTCCTTTATAATGATGTGTGTTAGTTTCGTTTAATGGCTAAAATTATTTTTTAGCTTTTTTCGCGCCGTATTTGGAACGACTTTGCATACGGTTTTGTACGCCAGCTGTATCCAATGCACCACGAACGATGTGATAACGCACACCTGGAAGGTCTTTTACACGACCGCCTCTGATAAGTACAACACTGTGTTCTTGTAAATTGTGACCAATGCCTGGGATGTAAGCAGTTACTTCAATAGCGTTTGTCAAACGTACACGGGCAACTTTACGAAGCGCGGAGTTTGGTTTCTTTGGAGTAGCTGTGTACACACGAGTACATACACCACGTTTTTGTGGAGATTCTTGAAGTGCTGGAGCTGTAGATTTTTTAGTCAAGCTCATGCGACCTTTGCGTACTAGCTGATTAATTGTTGGCATTTGGGCACCTCCTTTCCAAATTTGAGATTTATAATTGATCCGTCATAACAAAGTGTTACATCGGATATTACCAAGATTAACGTAGGATACCTACCGCTGTGGCCCGCACTTTAATGCGACACGCACGACCAAGGTCATCCATAGTGTGCTTGTCATTCACAGGTATTCCCTGTTCAGCACAAGCATTTCGTATAGGTCCAACTACACTTTCATCACTATCATGTCCTACGAACACATACTTCACAGTCCCTCGTGCAATGTTTTTCAACGTTTGCTTGGCACCGATTGTTTTGTTCATCGACTTCAGATGGGCAATGTCCATAGTAAAATTCTCCTTACGAAATTATGCTACTTAGGCATACTTGCCCCTGAGCACTATGTAAGTATACCAATTACACAATCACATGTCAAACGTTTTTCGACGCTTCACACCGCTATACAACTGCATTTTATATGTACACGTTTCCGTGCGTTTCATAATGGCGAATCATATAACAATATATGTAATTTTTATGCAAAACCAGCTATTTTATCCTCATTTTTATACATAGTTTTCATATTATTTTAATTAATCACATTTCATGTATGCATAATTGATATAACTGAAAAATAAATAGTCATTTTTTAGTTCAATTTTATTAACCATATTCAATATATCTATATTATTAAACGTATAGGTTTATTTATTCTTTCTGACAATTACATCTTAACAGAGAAATTTAGTATCTATAAAAAAGAGCGTGCCCTAAGGCACGCTCTTTTTTATACCCCTATAGATTATTCTTCTACAGTTGGTTCTTCAGTAATATCAATGATTTCAGGTGTGTTTTTACAACCTCAATCTTACGGTAACGGCTCATGCCAGTACCAGCAGGAATCAATTTACCGATAATTACATTTTCTTTTAAGCCCAATAATGGATCGATTTTACCTTTGATTGCAGCGTCGGTAAGAACACGTGTTGTTTCTTGGAAGGACGCAGCAGACAAGAAGGAATCCGTTGCCAAAGCGGCTTTTGTAATACCCAATAATGTGCGTTTGCCTGTAGCATTTTCACGACCATTAAGAGTAAGACGACGGTTTTCTTCGTCAAAGGTATTAACGTCGACCATATCCCCTGGAAGCATATCTGCATCGCCAGCTGTTTCAATTTTAACTTTATGAAGCATTTGACGAACGATAACTTCGATATGTTTATCGTTAATTTCTACACCTTGAGATTTATATACTTTTTGTACTTCGTATACGAGGTAACGTTGAGTTGCTTCAGTACCCATTACACGCATAATGTCATGAGGATTAATGGAACCTTCTGTCAAACGTGCGCCCAAGGATACAACATCACCGTCTTTAACGATAATGCGAGAACCATAAGGGATGAGGTAATCAAGTTCAATACCATCTTCACCAGTAATAAAGATAGTATTAGTACCTTTTTTACCTTCGTTAGGTACAACGCGAACTGTACCTTCATTTTCAGCAATGATTGCATTACGTTTTGGTTTACGAGCTTCGAACAATTCTTCGACACGTGGCAAACCTTGTGTAATATCGTCACCTGCGACACCACCTGTATGGAATGTACGCATTGTCAACTGAGTACCAGGTTCACCGATGGATTGAGCCGCAATAATACCAACAGCTTCACCAACTTGAACTTGGTCACCTGTACCAAGGTCACGACCATAGCACTTACGACATACGCCATAAGGGCTACGACAAGTCAATACGGAACGGATTTTAACTGTTTCATAGTGTTTTACAACTTCATCAGCAATTCTTCTGTGATTTCACCATTAAGAGGAACGATAACTTCACCAGTTTCCTTATTAACTAATTCTTCAGCTGCAATACGACCTACGATACGATCTTTTAATGGTTCAATAACACCAGTACCTTCAACGATAGCTTCCACTTCAATACCGTGGATTTCATTGTTGCGTACTTGTACTTCTTTTACATCGGAGTTAAGGATAGCTTCGATACCTTCTTCAGTGAGGCGTGTATCAGCAGGGAAGATTTCTACGCCTTCGCTGTCAACGATAGCATGTACAGTATCCTTGTTCAACATATTTTGAACCATAGTTTCTTTTAATGTTGCACGGATGCTATCGTCGCTTTCACCAAGAATAATTTTTTGAACCAAGTTAGTATGGTTAATATCGCTATCAGACCCAAATGTGCACCGCGCAATGAGATAGATGTTACACCAGCATTCTGCGATATCTGCTAAGCATTGTTCATCAAGATAGTTTCTGCAGGAACAACAAGTTCACCTGTTTCAGCATTTACTACATCTTTATCTAAACGCGACCAATCAATTTGTCTTTCAACAATTTCAAGAGCTTGACGTGGAGATGTAGCCAAACGAGCGCGTTCACGAACGAGATCGATACCTACAACGTCACAATCGTCCTCACGAACGATAACGTCTTGAGATACGTCAACAAGACGACGAGTCAAGTAACCGGAGTCAGCTGTACGAAGTGCTGTATCGGCCAAACCTTTACGAGCACCATGAGAGGACGTAAAGTAATCCAATACAGTCAAACCTTCTTTAAAGTTTGCTTTGATTGGCAAGTCGATGATACGACCAGATGGATCGGCCATCAAACCACGCATACCAGCAAGCTGACGAATCTGTTGTTTGTTACCACGGGCACCAGAGATAGCCATCATGTAAACAGGGTTGAAGCCATCTTTATCGCGCGCCATATTATCCATCATGGCATCAGTAACATCTTCTGTTGCTTTTGTCCACAATTGGATAGTTTTACGGTAACGTTCTTCTTCTGTAATAAGACCACGACGATATAGACGAGATACTTTTTCTACTTCTTGTTCCGCTGTATCTAACAAATCAGTTTTTCTTCTGGTACTTTAATATCCGCAATGGCTACAGTCATACCTGCGCGACGTGCGAAGGAGTAACCCAAGGATTTAATACGGTCCAAGAGTTCTGCAGTTTTTTCATTGCCAAACAATTGGAAGCATTGGTCAACCAATTTACCAACTGTTTTCTTATCCATAACCTTACCTAAAGTGTAAGTGCCATCTTCACGTTTTTCATATTGCCACAATTCTGGGAACAAAGCATTGTTGAAGATCAAGCGACCTGCTGTTGTTTCTACGCGGCCATGGTCAGGTAAACGGATATAAAGAATATCTTGCAAGCCGATAACATGAGATCGTAAGCAAGCATTACTTCATCATAAGTAGCAAATGTTTTTGCTTTATCACGAGTATCTTCGCGTACAACTGTTAAGTAGTATGTACCCAAGATCATATCTTGAGATGGTACTGCTACTGGCTTACCGTCTTTAGTGGACAAGATATTATGGCTAGAAAGCATCAATGTACGAGCTTCCGCTTGTGCTTCTACGGACAATGGTAAGTGACAGCCATTTGGTCACCGTCAAAGTCGGCGTTGAAGGCTGTACATACTAATGGATGCAATTTGATAGCACGGCCTTCCCAAAGGATTGGTTCGAAGGCTTGGATACCAAGTCTATGCAATGTAGGGGCACGGTTCAAGAGAACTGGATGTTCTTTGATTACCTCTTCCAAGGATTCCCATACACCAGGACCGATTCTTTCTACTTGGCGTTTAGCAGCCTTAATATTGGATGCTTGACCACGTTCTACCAAACGTTTCATAACGAATGGTTTGAACAATTCCAATGCCATTTCTTTAGGCAAACCACATTGGTGCATTTTAAGTTCAGGACCTACTACGATAACGGAACGACCGGAGTAGTCAACACGTTTACCGAGCAAGTTTTGACGGAAACGACCTTGTTTACCTTTAAGCATATCGGACAAGGATTTTAATGGGCGGTTACCAGGACCTGTTACAGGACGACCACGACGACCATTATCGATCAATGCATCAACCGCTTCTTGAAGCATGCGTTTTTCATTGCGCACGATGATATCAGGAGCACCTAAGTCAACAAACGTTTCAAACGGTTGTTACGGTTGATAACACGACGGTACAAATCATTGAGGTCAGATGTAGCAAACGACCACCATCTAATTGAACCATAGGGCGCAATTCAGGTGGGATAACAGGAACGACATCCATAATCATCCATTCTGGGCGGTTGCCAGATTGACGGAATGCTTCTACTACTTCAAGACGACGAACTGCACGGATTTTACGTTGACCACTTGCAGTGTTCAATTCTTCGCGCAATTCAGCATTCAATGCTTCAAGATCAAGTTCTGATAATAATGCTTTTACCGCTTCAGCACCCATGTCGATACATACGAAGAGAATTTCTTCTGCAGCGCCTAATTCATAACGTTCTTCACGAGTTAATTCTTCATATTCTTTATCAGCTTCTGGGATTGTTGCATCATCACGAAGAGCTGCATTATAGCGCTCTTTGCGTTGTGCTTCACGAACGATAGCTAAACGTTCATTACGTTGAGCCACTGTTTCGATTACGACGGATTTACCACCGATAGTATAACCGTCTTCATTAAATTGAGCTTCGTATTCGCGGTATTCTTGCTCGGACAACAATTGGCGTTTTGCCAATGGGTACCAGCGGATCTACTACGATGTAGGAAGCAAAGTATAATACGCGTTCCAAGGAACGTGGGGATACATCAAGGATAAGACCCATACGGGATGGGATACCTTTGAAGTACCAAATGTGAGATACAGGAGTAGCCAATTGGATATGGCCCATACGTTCACGACGTACTTTAGCACGTGTAACCTCTACACCACATTTATCGCAGACTACGCCTTTATGGCGGATGCGTTTATATTTACCGCAGTGACATTCCCAGTCCTTTGTTGGTCCAAAAATGCGTTCGCAGAATAGACCATCACGTTCTGGCTTCAACGTACGGTAGTTAATTGTTTCAGGTTTCTTAACTTCCCCATGAGACCAAGCTAAAATCTGCTCTGGAGAGGCTAAACCGATTCGCATGGAATCGAATTCATTTACGTCTAGCACTACTATCGCTCCCTTCCTTATAGATAGTTTTAGTCTTCATCGTTAGAGGATTCGCCCATTGGGATATGCCAATTGGCTAAGGATATCATCTTCACCACCATCAGCTGGTGCTTCTTCCTCTACTTCTGGTCTACTACAGTTACTTCATCAGTTTCTACAGCACTGCCGTCCATAACTTCTTCAATACCAGTTTCTACCACTTCATCTTCGTCATCAAGTTCTTTCATAACAACTTCTTCTTGATCTTCATTCAAGATTTTTACATCAAGACCGATACTTTGAAGTTCTTTGAGCAATACCTTGAAGGACTCAGGTACACCTGGTTCAGGGATGTTTTCGCCTTTAACGATTTTTTCGTATGCTTTCACACGACCAACAACGTCGTCAGACTTAACAGTTAATAGCTCTTGAAGTGTATAGGCTGCGCCATATGCTTCGAGAGCCCAAACTTCCATTTCCCCGAAACGTTGGCCACCGAACTGAGCTTTACCGCCCAATGGTTGTTGTGTAACAAGGGAGTACGGACCTGTGGAACGAGCATGGATTTTATCATCAACCAAATGATGGAGTTTAAGCATGTATACGTAACCAACGTTACACGGTTATCCATAGGTTCACCAGTACGACCATCGTACAATACTGTTTTACCATCATCTGGACGACCAGCAATCCAATGTTTCGAATACATCTTTTTCATGGCACCATCAAATACAGGTGTAGCGATATGAATACCAGCTACATCTGGTTTTGGCATGCCATAGGTTTCATAGTCATAGCCAATTTTTCCAAATCTTTGCGAATTTCAACGCGTTTAGCACGAGCAGATTCAATATGGTTCAATGTAGCACGTACTTTGTTGATGCTTCTAATTCTTCTACAAGAGCTGGATCCATTTCAGGAGCATCTTCTTCAGAGTCGAAAGAATTCTACATGAAGTGCATTGTATTTAGCTTCAATAGCTTTAAGTTCTTGTAACGAGCTTCGCCACCAAGAGCAGCCAATTTCTTTTGCGCTGCTTCTTCTACATGACCTAAGAATTTGAGATTTCAATCGATGATTTTTTCATCATATCGAAATGAGCTACTGTTACATCTTCTTCGCTTTTGCTTCTAATCTTCAATTTCAGCATATAAGTCGCGAATTGCATCGATTTGTTCCCAATAAGATGCATCAGTACGAGCTTCTTTCAATACATTTTGAATGTGAAGGTCTGTAGCTTTGATTTTCATACCTAAGCCTTGAACAGCCCAACCCAAGTGAGTTTCAAGAACCTGACCGATGTTCATACGAGAAGGTACGCCCAATGGGTTCAATACGATTTGTACTGGAGTACCATCTGGAAGGAATGGCATATCTTCTTTTCTCATAACGCGAGAAACGACACCTTTGTTACCATGACGGCCCGCCATTTTATCGCCTTCGTGAATCTTACGTTTTTGAGCGATGTATACGCGAACAAGTTTATTTACACCTGGTTGTAATTCGTCGCCGTTTTCACGAGTGAAGACTTTAACGTCTACTACTTTACCAGATTCGCCATGAGGTACGCGCAAGGATGTATCGCGAACTTCACGTTCTTTGTCGCCAAAGATAGCGCGCAATAAACGTTCTTCTGGAGTAAGTTCAGTTTCACCTTTTGGTGTAGCTTTACCTACGAGGATATCGCCAGGATGTACTTCTGCACCAATGCAGATAATACCTTCTTCATCTAAGTTTTTAAGTGTGTCGTCACCAGTATTAGGCAATTCACGAGTAATTTCTTCAGCACCTAATTTAGTGTCGCGCGCATCACATTCGTATTCTTCAATATGAATGGATGTATAGATATCTTCTTTGCAAAGTTCTTCACTAAGCAAGATAGCATCTTCGTAGTTATAACCTTCCCAAGGCATGAACGCTACAAGAACGTTATAACCTCAACGCCATCATAGCAGGACCATCAGCCAATACTTGGCCTTTTACAACATGGTCGCCACGATTAACGATTGGTTTTTGGTTAAAGCATGTGGATTGGTTAGAACGAAGGAATTTATTCAAACGGTATGTATCAACACGACCATCGCTATCGCGAAGAACGTGGATTTCATTACCCCAGCAACGTACAACTTTACCAGCTTCACGTGCAAGTACGCAAACGCCGGAGTCAGTAGCTGCTGTATATTCCATACCTGTACCAACAAGTGGAGCTTGAGCACGCAAGAGTGGTACCGCTTGACGTTGCATGTTCGCACCCATCAAGGCACGGTTAGCATCATCATTTTCAAGGAATGGAATCATAGCTGTACCGATGGATACAACTTCTTTTGGACTAACGTCCATGTAGTCAACCTTATCAGGTGTAACTTCTAATACGTCATGACCACGACGACAAGCTACATGTTCATTAGTAAAGTAACCTTCTGCATCAAGTGGAGAGTTCGCTTGGGCAATTGTCATGCCTTCTTCTTCATCAGCTGTCATATATACAACGCTTTCAGATACGCGTACTTTACAACTTTATCGCATCAGCACCTTGCCATAATTTTTTCAACCTTACGGTATGGAGCTTCGATGAAACCGAATTCATTTACTTTCGCATAGTTAGATAAGGAGTTGATCAAACCGATGTTTGGACCTTCTGGAGTTTCGATTGGACACATACGGCCATAGTGAGAGTGATGCACGTCACGAACTTCGAAGCCTGCACGCTCACGAGATAAACCACCAGGACCAAGGGCAGATAGACGACGTTTGTGAGTCAATTCTGCTAATGGGTTTGTTTGGTCCATGAACTGAGACAACTGGGAAGAACCAAAGAATTCTTTGATTGCTGCCACTACAGGACGAATATTAATCAACGCTTGAGGCGTAATAGATTCGATTTCTTGAATTGTCATACGTTCACGAACAACACGTTCCATACGAGTCAAACCAATACGGAATTGGTTTTGCAACAATTCACCTACGCAACGAAGACGACGGTTACCCAAATGGTCGATATCATCTGTATGACCTGCACCATCCATAAGGTTGAGCAAGTAAGAGATGTTAGCAATCATATCTTCGCGAGTTACTGTACGGTGATCGAATGGCAAGTTGCAGTTGTTACAAATAACTTTGGACTCTACACCATCTTATTTACGATGTAGAATTCAGCGAAACCTTCGCCATCGAATACATGGCTATTAGCAACGATATCAAGTTGTTCTTCCCCAACTTGTACGCCTGCATCAAGGATAATTTCGCCAGTTTCAGGATCTACGATAGGTTGTGCCAATGTTTGACCCAACATACGTTGACGCCAGCCAAGTTTTTTGTTAATTTATAACGACCAACGCGCGCCAAGTCATAACGGCGTGCATCGAAGAACAAGTTATCGAACAAGTTACGAGCGGACTCTACGAGGAGGTAGCCTGGACTTAATTTTTTATAGATTTCAACCAATGCTTCATCAGCAGATTGAGTTGTATCTTTTTCTAATGTACGAACGATGCGTTCATCATATACTGGTAAACCATCTTCATCAGTTTTACCATTCCAGAAGAGGTCAAGGATGCTTTCATTAGTATCCCAACCTAATGCACGTACCAATACAGTAGCTGGTAATTTACGGTTACGGTCAATACGAACGGCTACAACTTCGCTAGCATCTGTTTCAAGTTCAATCCATGCGCCACGGTTAGGAATAACTGTGGAATCGTACAAACGGTTACCCATTGTATCGATTTCTTTATTGTAGTAAACGCCTGGAGAACGTACCAATTGGGATACGATAACACGTTCTGCACCATTGATGATGAAAGTACCTGTATCAGTCATCAATGGGAAATCGCCCATGAATACTTCTTGTTCTTTAATGTCCATATTTTCTGGATCATTATTTACCAAGCGAATATTTACACGAAGTGGTGCTGCGTAAGTAGCATCACGGTTTTTACATTCATTAATATCATACTTAGGTTCACCTAAGCTGAAACCTTCAAAAGAAAGTACTAGATTACCTGAATTGTCTTTAATCGGAGAAATATCGTTGAAAATATTTTGTAAACCACTCTCCAAGAACCACTCATACGATTTACGCTGAATGTCCAATAAATGCGGCATCTTGATAACTTCGTTAATTTTAGCGTACGTATAACGAGTTCGTTTGCCTACCTGTTCAGGTTTGAACATATTTGCTTTCACCCCTATCAAAACACACTGGTCTACCATTTTCTATAACGGCATGGAAAAGACATCTTACAGGTCTCAGTTTTCCTGCTCAGATAACGCCAAATAAAGCAAGGCCCATTTTATTTTTAAAATAACCTTGCTTTCCATTAACCAAGCACAACCTTGGAAGAAAACCTCATCACTATTCAAGTTATAGTTTTACATCCAAAAGCAGAAAACGCTACTTTTGCAATATATAATTCTATCAGTATTAAAAAAGACTGTCAACCAAAAGGGTTGACAGTCTTTCATTTTCATGCTTTATTCATGTATCAAAACAACTAATAATTAGTTGCCTTTTTGTTTTAAAAGATTAGCACCAGCAATACCAGGGCGAGTCATTTCTTTAGGAGAAAGAATATGATTGATTTCATCTTCAGTCAATAAACCTTTTTCTAAGATGATATCGCGGATAGCACGACCAGTTTCATATGCTTCTTTTGCAAGTGCAGATGCTGTTTCGTAACCAAGGTGTGGCAACAATGCTGTTACGATACCAACGGAACGGTTCAACCAGTATTCGCATTGTTCACGGTCTACTTCAAGATCGATAAGCAATTTATCAACGAATGTATTTACACCGTTTTTGAGGTAGCAAAGATTATTGAACAAATTGTAAGCCAATACAGGTTCCATTACGTTCAATTCAAATTGACCATTTTCTACAGCCAATGTAATTGTAAGGTCATTACCGATAACTTGGTAACATACTTGGTTCAATACTTCGGCGATAACAGGGTTAACCTTACCTGGCATGATGGAAGAACCAGGTTGACGAGCAGGTAATTTTAATTCCCCAATACCACAACGAGGGCCAGATGCCATCAAGCGGAAATCGTTAGCCATTTTAATCAATACAAGAGCCGTAACTTTCAAACCACTGGAGATATCTGCAAAGATATCTGTATTGTTTGTAGCATCAATCAAGTTTTCCGCAGTGTAGAATGGTTCGCCTACTACTTCGCTAAGTTCGTATGCTACATCATGAATGTAATTAGGTTCAGCATTAAGGCCTGTACCAACTGCAGTAGCCCCCATGTTGATTACATGTGCACCTTCAACGGCAGATTTAATACGTTTAATACCACGGCGAACACCAGATGCATAAGCACCCATTTCTTGACCTAATGTAATTGGCACCGCATCTTGTAAATGAGTACGCCCCATTTTCAAAATTTCGCTATATTCATCAGCCTTTTTCTCAAGCTCATCAACAAGGCGTTGCAATGCTTCAAGTAAAGGTTTAGATTTTAAAATCGCACATACCTTAATAGCTGTTGGGAAAGCATCATTTGTAGATTGTGCCATATTACAATGGTTGTTAGGGCTTACAATATCATAGCTACCTTTTGGATGACCCAAAATTTCACAAGCACGGTTAGCCAATACTTCGTTCATATTCATATTTACAGAAGTACCTGCACCACCTTGAATTGGGTCAACTGGGAATTGATCAGCAAATTGACCTTCAATTACTTCGTCTGCAGCTTGTACAATAGCTTTACCAATAGATACATTTAAGCGACCAGTTTTCATATTTGCTAAAGCAGATGCTTTTTTTACCATTGCTAAGCTTTGATAAAATCTTGGTCCAAATGTTTTCCTGTAATATGGAAGTTTTCTAATGCACGAATTGTTTGTACACCGTAATATAATTCATCAGCTACTTCTAATTCACCTAGGAAATCATGTTCTTTTCTCATAATAAATCCTCTTTCTACTATTTTTATACAAAATAGTATTTCAATGAAACGGTTTTATCTTACGCGCTCATTATAGCATGTATTTTGTATACATAAAAGTCATTTCATGTATTCTGTACAAACAATATTCTATACAATATATTATTTCATAAATATTTTTTTGTAACTATTTCCTATTGATAAAAGCTTTATCTTTCATTGGTTTAATTATTACACGCCCTATAGTACAATAATATAAACTATGTAAGTAAGGAGTAATTATGATTAACAATCACATGCTGCGCATAGGTGCGCTATTTTTATTGACCGTACTAAGTTACGGTTTCTATAATGCCTATCTACCCATAACCGATCCGGTAGAATCTAACTATGTATTATCTGCTATTACAATGTTAAAACATAACTCATGGATATCCCCCATGATATATGACCAAGTTGGTATGATAAACCGCCCCTCACCTATTGGGCACTCATGATAAGCTATAAACTATTTGGCATATCTGACTTTACATCACGCATACCGAATACACTTATTGCTGGTGGCAGTGTAGCGCTTATGTATCATCTTGTATATCGTATTAAAGAAGTCCAGCATATAGCAGTTACGAGTGCCATCTTTTGTTTGAGTGCCTTACAGTTTTGGTACATTTCACACGCAGTCATAACAGACGGCTTTCTATTCTTCTTTTCACTAGCCATATTTGGCTATTCTTATCTAGCTTTACCAAGAACGATAAACATTCTATGGTGAAAGCCTATGGAGCAGCAGCCTTAGCAGTCGTAACTAAAGGACCCGTCGGTATTGTTCTTACCTGGATTAATACTATTACTATTATTGCTGCACGATGGTTACCAAAAAAGATAAGGATGATTACTCACTTCTAAGGATATTAATTATTATTTAATCCTTTGGAATTTCTTATTTATATTCTTGCTAGTCCATGGTACATGCTATGTATTCAATTCACGGTCAAGAGTTCATATCTGGTTTCTTAGGTCTTCACAATATGGACGAGCACTTGTATCTGAACATCCTAAATTAATGTTTGGTATTATTATCTAATATTGTCCTCTTGCACTATTACCATGGACACCAGCCGTTATTTATCGACTCAAAAACATAAACTGGAAAAATGATTTTTATCTACTGGCGCCATCTGGTTTGTATTATTGTATTATTTCTATTCATTAGTAGCCACAAAGTATATAACCTATACGTTACCAGCATAATTCCATGTATCATCTGGGGCGCTGAAGCTATTACAATTAGCTCCATAATAAGGCTATAGTTTTAAATATATTGTAACATTCCATTAGGCATATATACAATCTTATTGTAGTAGCCAGCATTGCAACACTGAATTAAATCCAATACCACTAATCATTGCATTAATCACAATAGTATTATTTACACTATTAGCAAAACAGTATAGAAACAAGAAGTTACCATTATCTATATGTTTAGCTACACCGTTAATCATTTTATATACGGCTATTACTATAACGGTAACCCCTATTTTATATGACCAATCAGGCCTTCAATTCAAACCATATATTAAATCTAATACACAGCATACTTATATATATGGTACATACTATACATCGATTTTGTATTATACCGAAAATACACCAACACAAGTATTTGTACATACTACAGATAACCCCCTATGGACAGCAGGAAAAACATTAATGCCAACCATAACACTGGAGGAATTTGACAGAAGAGTATCTGCAGAAAAAGGTGCTATCATTATTGTACCGAACAAATATAGTAAAGAATTTACTAATTCTCCAACAAATATAATGGCCACAGAAGTTGGTAAAAATGAATCAACTAGAATTTATCAAATTCAGTAACTAAACAAAAAAGGCGTACCCGAGGGTACGCCTTTTATTATGGCTAGAATTATTTCAATTCTACAGTTGCGCCAGCTTCTTCCAATTGAGCTTTCAAAGCTTCAGCTGCTTCAGTAGCTACGCCTTCTTTTACAGGTGCAGGAGCGCCGTCAACGATAGCTTTAGCTTCTTTCAAGCCAAGACCAGTTGCTTCACGAACAACTTTGATTACGTTGATTTTGGATGCGCCAGCATCTTTCAAGATTACGTCGAAGGAATCTTTAGCAGCGCCGCCTTCAGCACCACCAGCAGCTGCTACAGCTACAGGAGCTGCTGCAGTTACGCCAAATTCTTCTTCAATTGCTTTTACAAGATCATTAAGTTCAAGAATAGTTGCTTCTTTCAATTCAGCAACGATGTTTTCAATGTTCAATGCCATTTTAGTTTTCCTCCATAAAATAGTTTATTGTATCAGTCTTAAGCGACCAATTGATAATGCGCAGAAATTATTATTCTGCAGCTTCTGCAGGTTGAGCTTCTGCAACAGCTTTGACAGCGTATGCAACGTTGCGAACAGGTGCTTGCAATACGGAAAGCAACATGGAAAGCATACCTTCGCGGTTTGGAAGAGATGCAATTGCTTTAACGCCTGCAGCGTCCATAACTTCGCCTTCAACGATACCAGCTTTAACTGTTACAACTTCTTTCTCAGTAGTTTTGATGAATTGTTCAATTACACGCGCAGGTGCAACAGCATCTTCTTTAGAAGTAGCCAATGCAGTTGGACCTTCCAAATGCTCAGCGAAACCTTCAAGATTCAATTCATTTGCAGCAATGCGAGTCAAAGTATTTTTGATTACTTTGTATTCAACACCTTCAGCCAACATTTTGCGGCGAAGATCAGTTGCTTGCGCAACAGTCAAACCAGAGTAACCAATCAATACAGCGCCTTTTGCTTCAGAAAGAGTTTCTTTCATTTGAGCAACGATTGCTTTCTTTTGTTCAGTGACAGCCATTAGATTACCTCCTTGTAGATTTTTTGGTGCTCTATGTACTATCTTAGCGTAAAAAACGACCCCATCGCACGCGATGAGGTCGAACTAGTCCTAGATTGTTCTAGTGTCAGCCTCAGCGGGCGGATTTTCATCCATTATACATACCAGCCGTCTACAGCTAAGAGACATATGTGATTATTGCTCTTTTGTAACGTTGCTCAATTTGAACACGTTCAAAGGCACACCAGGGCCCATTGTAGCGGACAAGGTTACAGATTTAATGTATTGACCTTTAGCTGCTACAGGTTTAGCCTTGATAATAGTATCAACGATTGTACGGTAGTTGTCAAGTAATTTTTCTTCATCGAAGGACGCTTTACCGATGGAGCAAGAAATAATACCTGCTTTATCAGTACGGTATTCGATTTTACCAGCTTTGATTTCGTTTACTGCACGAGCAACGTCTGGAGTTACTGTACCAACTTTAGGGTTTGGCATCAAGCCTTTAGGACCCAAGATTTTACCAAGACGGCCAACTTGACCCATCATGTCTGGTGTAGCAACTACTACGTCGAAGTCGCTCCAACCACCTTGGATTTTAGCTACTAACTCTTCAGAACCTACGAAATCTGCACCAGCTTCTTCAGCTGCTTTAATATTGTCGCCTTTTGCGAATACAAGAACGCGTTTAGTTTTGCCAGTACCATGAGGCAATACTACTGCACCACGAACTTGTTGATCAGCGTATTTAGGGTCGACATTCAAGTTGAAAGCGATTTCAACTGTTTCATCGAAATTTGCAGTTGCAGTTTTCTTAACCAACTCGATTGCTTCTACTGGTTCGTAGAACTTACCAGCTTCAATAAGTTTTACTGCCTCAGCGTATTTCTTACCTACTTTTGCCATTATAATATCCTCCTTATGTGGTCAAACGGGAATTCCCTCCCACCGATTTGCGCCTTATGCGCAAGTCGTACGCTTATTAGTCAACGATTTCAATGCCCATGCTGCGAGCAGTACCTTCTACCATGCGCATACCTTGTTCTACGGTATTAGCATTCAAGTCAGGCATTTTCAATTCAGCAATTTCACGAACTTTATCGCGACCTACTTTTGCTACTTTATCACGGTTAGGTACACCAGAACCTTTTGGGATACCTGCAGCTTTTTTCAATAATACTGCAGCTGGTGGAGTCTTAGTGATGAAGTCGAAGCTACGATCTTCATATACGTTAATAACTACTGGGATAATTAAGCCAGCTTGTTTAGCAGTACGTTCGTTGAATTCTTTTGTGAAAGCAACGATGTTAACACCTGCTTGACCTAGTGCAGGACCAACTGGTGGTGCTGGAGTAGCTTTAGCGGCTTCAATTTGTAGTTTTACTTGTTTAACTAATTTCTTAGCCATGGGTAATTAAACCTCCTATGCTTATACTGTGGTGGTAACGGATATATATCCTCCCACTGGCAACCAAAATCGATTGCTCTTTTTAGAGTTATAATATATATATTAAAGAGCTTTCTCAATTTGAGAGAACTCTACCTCTACCTCGGTATCTCGGTTGAACATTTCTACATTAAGTTTCAATGTTCCTTTTTCAGGGTTAAGTTCGGTAATAACACCTAGTTTATCTTCAAAGGCCCCGGACGTAATGCGTACCGTTTCACCAACTTCTACATCGATGTTGATGCTTGGTTTCTTATCCAAGCCCTGAGACTTAAGTATATGTTCTACTTCGGAATCAGAAAGTGGAACTGGTTTAGTGGCAGAGCCAACGAAACCTGTTACACCTGGTGTGTTGCGTACAACATACCAAGAGCGGTCGTTAACTTCCATTTCAACCAATACGTACCCAGGAAATATCTTACGTTTTACTACTTTTTTAACCCCATCTTTTTCATCTATTTCGTCTTCAAGAGGTACCAAAATACGGCTAATCACATCTTGTAGACCCATAGACTGAACTTTAAGTTCAAGAGTGGTTTTAACTTTATTTTCGTAGCCTGAATAGGTATGAATTACATACCACTTCTTATCTGCTTCCATGAAATGGCCCCCTTATCCAACAAAGTGCAACAACGTATTAAAAAGTTGGGCAAAGACTGCATCAAGTACATAGATAATAAAGGCGATAAAAATCGTCACTAAGAATACTACTATTGTGTAATTGATAAGTTCTTTTTTTGTTGGCCAGACTACTTTTTTAAGTTCAGCTTTCACACCGCGGAAGAATTTTCCAAATCCACCACGCTGCTGCACTGCTGAGTTAGACTTTGCCATTGTTTCACATCCTCAAATCAACAGGTAATGAATGATAAGAATTATTTTGTTTCACGGTGTAATGTATGTTTACCGCAGAATTTGCAATATTTCATCATTTCAATACGATCAGGATTGTTCTTTTTGTTCTTGTTCGTTTGATAGTTACGTTGTTTGCAATCTGTGCAAGCTAAAGTAATGGCATTACGCATCCGGATACACCTCGCTTTGTATTTACTAAATCTGTCTCTTGTACTCGAAAACGCTCGACTACATACTAAAGAAATATATCATACGTAGCAAGCTATGTCAAGAATTTTGAGCAACTCAAAAAAGCCAGGCACATGTACCTGACAGGGATAGTATAACAAAAAATGGCGTTCCTTGTCTATAAAGGAACGCCATTAATATGGTACTAAATCATCACATATTTTTCATACATTTTATGCCAGTTAATCATATAATTATATTAGTCTTAATTAGATTTCTTCGGAAATAGAACTTTCACAATTTGCCAGAAGAATGCTACGGCACCAATGATTAGTATTGTATCACCAATCATACGAAGCCAACGTAAGTTTTGTAACAATGGTTGTTGCATAAATTCTTCGCTACGTGCAAACCACAAGCCATGTGTAATGCTTGCCCACGCTTGGATAAGACCAATCGGCAATAAGCTAATGAGCACCATTAAGGCAAGGCCTATATTGAGAGCCCAGAACCCGAATTTCATCAATTTATCGTTGAATTCTACTTCAGGTCGAATATAACGGGCAATAAGGAATACAAAGCCTAAGCTTAAGAAACCATATACGCCGAACAATGCAGTATGCGCATGCACTGCAGTTGTATTAAGACCTTGAATGTAGAACAAGGATACAGGCATATTGATCAAGAAGCCGAAGACCCCTGCACCGACAAGATTCCAGAAAGATACCGCAATAAAGCAGTATACTGGCCATTTCAAACGATGCATCCAAGGTGCGCTGTGAAGACGTGTATAGTTTTCAAAGGCTTCATAACCTAATAGTACAAGTGGTACTACTTCTAACGCAGAGAAGGATGCGCCTGTCGCCACAATAGTAGATGTAACACCTGTGAAGTATAGATGATGGAATGTACCAGGAATGCCACCGATGAGATAAATAGCACCAGAGGAAATCGCTGCCACTGTACCGGCACGATAGGACACAAGACCTAATGTAACGAAGATAAATGCCATCAATGTAGTAGAGAATACTTCGAAGAAACCTTCTACCCAAAGATGGATTACCCACCAACGCCAGTACTCCATAATTGCCAAATGGCTATGTTCACCATAGAACAAACCTGGGCCATAGAAGATACCTACCATGATAACAGAGAAGATAAAGGCGGCAATAAGGTTTTTATCCCCTTTTTGTTTGAAAGCACCAATAATGCTGCGTATCATGAGTACAAGCCAGAATAGAATACCAATGTATTCAATCCATTGCCAAATACGACCTAGTTCTATATATTCGTAACCTTGGTGTCCGAGAAGGAAATTCCAGGCTGCTGGAATTTGATGCGCTACACCTAAGTATGTGCCAGCGAAGGAACCAACTACGAGGACTACAAGCGCCCAGAATAAAATATCTACACCTAGCTTTTGATATTTAGGATCCTTACCACCATTAATAATTGGTGCCAAGAATAAACCAGCGCTTAAGAATGCCATAGCAATCCAGAACAAGGACGCTTGAATATGCCATGTACGGGCAATAGAATATGGGAAATATTGAGCTAAAGGAATACCATAGAACGCTTGACCTTCTACAGTATAGTGAGCAATGATACCACCCATCCCCAATTGGAATAAGAATAATGCTAGGATTGTAAATAAATATTTTCCTAATGAACGTTGAGATGGCGTTAACGCGATCTTGCTAATTGGATCTTCTGTTGGTGGAACCAATGCATGGTCATCATCCTTTTTACCAAAGGCCCATAACCATACAACTACACCAATGCCACATAATAAGATAATAACACTCACAACAGACCATGCGATACTTTCAGGTGTAGGATTATGATCCAACAAAGGTTCATGTGGCCAGTTGTTTGTATACGTTGCATCTGTACCAGGACGTTGTGTAGATGCCATCCAAGTAGTCCAGAAGAAGAAGCGTGCCATATCAATGCGATCTTGTAACTCAGGTAACGTGTTATCCTTCATCGCAAAATGATCACGAGTCAATGTTAAATCAGGATTATCACCGTACAACTCAACAAAATAACGACCAGTTAAATTCATTGCCGTAATTCGTTCTGGAGATAAAACAACAGTTCCATCTTCACGGACTGCACTACCTAAATACTCTTTTTTCACAACTTCTTTAACAGCTGCTTGTTGTACAGGTCCCAATTGGTCATAAAGAGCTCCAAAGGCCTCTTGAGATTTAATATCCAACATCACGGATACTTCTTTATGTAACCAATCTGCTGTCCAGTCAGGCGCTTGATATGCGCCATGACCTAAAACGGTCCCTACCGATTGACCACCTGTAGATTGCCAAGCCGATTGACCATGTAAAATATCTTCCTTAGTGAACAAGACCTGTCCATCTTGAGATACATACGCAGTCGGCACTGGCGGTGCTTGATGATACACATCAGTACCTAGATAACCAAGAATAGAAAAACCAATAATAAGAACGGCTACTACGGCTATCCAATACTTTTTGTATTCACCCATCACATTACCTCCTTTTCTATAAAAACACAAAAGGAGAGCCTTTGCTCTCCTTGAGGTAATAATAGCACTATTAGTAGAATAATTCTGTATCTTTGGTTACAAATACAATAAACAATATATAAATTAATACAAAAATAGGACCCCAATTGGGGTCCTATTTACTACAAAGATTATGAATTAACCTTCGATTTCAGTTACAACGCCAGCGCCTACTGTATGGCCACCTTCGCGGATCGCGAAACGAAGACCTTCTTCGATAGCGATTGGAGTGATCAATTCGATATCCATTGTTACGTTATCGCCAGGCATACACATTTCTACACCTTCAGGAAGGTTTACAACACCTGTTACGTCTGTTGTACGGAAGTAGAATTGTGGACGGTAGTTGGAGAAGAATGGAGTATGACGGCCACCTTCTTCTTTAGTCAATACGTATACTTCTGCTTTGAATTTTGTGTGTGGTTTGATGGAACCTGGTTTAGCCAATACTTGACCACGTTCGATGTCTTTGCGGTCTACACCACGAAGCAATGCACCAACGTTATCACCTGCTACTGCAGAATCCAAAGTTTTACGGAACATTTCAAGACCAGTTACTACGTATTGTTCAGCTTTTTCTTTCAAGCCTACAACTTCTACTGTGTCGCCTACGTTTACTTGACCACGTTCAACACGGCCAGTTGCTACTGTACCACGACCAGTGATTGTGAATACGTCTTCCACAGGCATCAAGAAAGGTTTGTCAGTATCACGAACTGGAGTTGGGATGTAGGAGTCTACAGCTGCCATCAATTCGTCGATTTTAGCTACATATTGAGCGTCGCCTTCCAAAGCTTTCAAAGCGGAACCTACAACGATAGGTACTTCGTCGCCAGGGAATTCGTAGGAGGAAAGAAGTTCACGAACTTCCATTTCTACTAATTCGATCAATTCTTCATCGTCAACCATGTCAGCTTTGTTCAAGAATACTACGATTGCAGGAACACCAACTTGGCGAGCCAACAAGATGTGTTCGCGAGTTTGAGGCATAGGGCCGTCAGCTGCGGAACATACCAAGATAGCGCCGTCCATTTGAGCCGCACCAGTGATCATATTTTTAACATAGTCAGCATGGCCTGGGCAGTCAACGTGTGCATAGTGACGGTTTTCAGTTTCGTATTCAACGTGTGCAGTGTTGATTGTGATACCGCGTTCACGTTCTTCTGGAGCTTTATCGATCATGCTGTAATCTTGGA
>PVMM01000599.1_pt1 | contig 25467 bp, 16 predicted proteins | sample 1853381 | NCBI WGS metagenome assembly PVMM01 (sample SAMN08533509, study PRJNA380276) | Human gut metagenome, whole genome shotgun sequencing project. | isolation source: participant 1, synthetic long reads | host: Homo sapiens | collected 2017 | reverse complement strand
CCACTGCCTACAATCGTTCGTAAGCCTTTTGGCAACCGGATAACTACATCAGATAAAACAGCTTGTTCTACAGCACGTTGTACCTCATCCTCACTTGCATGCGGCTTGGCAAGGCGAATATTGTCCTCCAGTGTGGCATGAAAAATATAAGTGTCTTGTGTGATAGATCCCATTAAATTTCGCCAAGAATCAATCGTAACACTCTTTAATTCATTGTGACCTACCGAAATATGACCAGAGTAATCATACAGCCTTTCTAACAAGGAAAACAATGTGGTTTTACCAGATCCACTAGCACCAACAATAGCAACAGCCTGACCTTTTGGTATATCTAATGTTAAATCTTTATATATAAGTGATGAGTGATCATACCCAAAATTAACATGTTTCAATGATATCGTATCCATAGAATCTAAATCTACACAGCCTGTATCCTTGATTGGCAGAGGTGCATGCTTAATTTGTAACAATCGACGAACCGCTACTAAACTTTCATAACCATGATGAACGGATACAATCATAGGCTGCAGCGCTTCAAACCAAGCTTGAATACCAATGGCACATACTACGACCATAACACTTGCCCAAGGGCCAGTTAATACATTACTTGCTAATAGGGCCGCTAACACAACTACAATCTGTACAATAGCAATAAACATCGTATTTCCTAAATTCATACCTTTAGAAATACGCCCCTTATGGTACTCTACATCATCTATAGATTGCATCATACGTTCCATAACTAGATTTTCATTATGGTAACTAATGATGTCTTCTAAACTTTCTAATGTATCAGTCAATGTTGACTTGAAGTGACCTTGTACCTGACTGATCATATTTAAGGATGTACGATGATAACGATATATGCCATACGGTAGTACAACACCGGTCATCAGTGCAGCACACCACACAAGCGTTGATAAATGCGCATCTATAGTACCGACACCAAAGGATACCAATATAGTTAATACAATGGCTGCTACCGGAGGAATTAAGGTGCGTAAATAAAAGAATTGCAGTACTTCAATATCCGCCATAATTCGGTTGAGCATATCCCCTGCGCCCCATCGTTTAAATATAGCTGGTGCCAATGGTTCTAGATAGGTATAAAACCATACACGCAACCCATACAAACCTTGAAATGCCATTTTATGAGACGTGTACCGCTCAAAATAACGACATACAGCACGGCTAATACCAAAGAAGCGCACACCTACGATAGCGAGACTCAAGTAAGTGATACCAGGTTGTAATGCAGCCGATGCCAGTAACCAAGAAGATACGCTCAAAAGCCCTACATTCATGAATACGGTGAGAGAAGTGAAAACTAAGGCAAGTACTAAGGACCAACGAGCAGGTTTTAATACGGAAAATAACAATTTCCAACCTTCAATATCACTATACTTAGTTTCATCGGCTTCATATGGGACTTTACTATTACTTAATGCCTCTTGTTGTTGTGGCAATGGAACCTCAAGCTTAGAAACATATGACACATCCTCATCATCCATTACAAACGAACCAGTCCCAGCATCTACTAGCGCCTTAAAATAACCATTCTGTGCCAACAAGGATTCATAGGTTCCCTGCTCAATTATTTCACCTTGACGCAACACATATAACTGAGAGGCCCACTGCATCGTTTGAATACGGTGCCCCACAAGAATAACAATTTTATCCTTCATCAAGCGCTGTAATGCACAACTGATTTGAGCCTCTGTATTCACATCCAAATGGGATGTAACTTCGTCTAAAATAAGAACTTGTCCACCATGTAAAAAAGCACGTGCCAAGGCAATACGTTGTAATTCGCCACCACTAAGTCCCATGCCTCCTTCACCAACGACAAAATCCAAGCCCTTTTCACAAATTACATCATGTAGCTCCGCTAGTTTGGCTGCTTCTAAAAGCTCGTCATCACTTACATCTTGTCCAAAGGCAATATTATCTCGTAGCGTACCATGCATAACATGAGGTTTTTGAGACACATACGTAACCTGTGTACGCCACCAATCCATAGAGCAAGTTGATAGATCTATATCATTAACATATACACTGTTCGAAGGAGCCTCTAAAAAGGCACCTAATATTCGTGCAATCGTCGATTTACCAGCCCCACTTTCACCAACAAGCATAATCGGTTTATTGCGACATACCTGCAATGTAATATGCTTTATACCATTGCTTGTTTCTGGATAGGTATAATTTAAATTATCTAGGCGTATGGATTCAATTGTTTCTTGAATACGACAACTGCCACCTCGAGGTAATGCAATAGGTGTATTCATAAAAGCATCAAATTTAGCAAGTGCAGTTTTACCAGACATACCGGTGTGAAAAGCAGCTCCTAATTGTCTAAAAGGTGTATAAAACTCTGGAGCCAACAATAATATAAAGAAGGCAGGAAGAAAATCCAAACCGCCATCTAATAGTGTAAGGCCTAAATACACCGCAATGATAGCTGTACTTATTGTGCTAACTAATTCCAAGACGAGGGCAGATAGAAAAGCCACACGCAATACGCGTAAGGTAGAGTCTTTAAATTCATTAGACAGTCGACTGATGACTTGTATTTGTTCCTTTGCACGACCAAACACCTTTAATGTGGTAATGCCTCGCAATACATCTAAAAAATGACCTGATAAGAGACTCATCCGATCCCATTGCTCTTGATTCATCTTTTCCGCTTGTTTACCAATCAAAATCATAAACAATGGAATTAATGGTACTGTACCTATTAAAATAGCCCCGATAATAGGCAATGTATCCATTATGGCAATCCCCATTACTAGTGGGATGATAATCGCATATATCATTTGAGGTATATAGCTCGAAACATAGGCCTCTACTTGTTCTAATCCATCAGTAATGAGATGTATCGTATCACCTTGAGATTCTCCTCGTTGAATACCTAATCTAAATAGATGCGCAAGAGCTTCTTTACGCAAAATAGATTTAACAGAATGGCCCAAACTAGACGATACATGTTCCTGTATATAAGAAAACACTAAACGTAATATAATGAATACCGCAAGCCATGTAATTGTATTAGATTCATCCAACACAGTATGATCAAGAAAAACCAAATTATGTATTAATGTGGCAAAGAACCAAGCTTGTCCTACTATAGAAAGACTTTGTAAAATACTAGACATAATCAGTGCCAATAATACGAGCCTTTTACTTTTAATGACGCGAAGCGCCGTTTTCTGTATCATATCTAACCCCCTTTAAATCTAATTTTATCAATATTACATTCATCTTACCATAAAAATGAGGCGTGCCGCTACAGCACGCCTCACAAAAGGGCTCAAACTTTCACAATCGGTGAAAGTACCTATATTAATAATGTAAGTCTTTTTCTGTTACACGATGACGGAATGTCCAGTATACCCAAATTTGATATGCTAATACGATTGGTACAAATACCACTGCAACCGCAGTCATCAATGCCAAGGTATATTCAGAAGAAGATGCATTTGTAATGGTCAAGCTCCACGCTGGGTTCAAAGAAGATACCATAATACGAGGGAATAGACCTGCAAAATATGTAGCCGTAATCAAAATAACGGAAAGAGAGCTAAATACAAAGCCCCATTTTGTATTGCGCGTACGTGCTGCAGCCCAAGAAATAAGGAAGCAAACAACAGCTAAGGCACAAAAAATAGTAGCTAAGATAGAGCTGTACAAATCAGTGCATACATAGGATGCAATAATCAACGCAATCACACCGATTGCAGTAGGTACACCTGTAACGAGAGATGCTGCACGTGCACGTTCAGAGATAGGACCTGCTGTTTTAATAGATGTAAACAAACCACCATGGTATGTAAACACTAAAACGAAAGCAACACCACATAATACAGTGTAAGGGCTAAGTAAATCCCAGAATGTACCAACATATGTCATCGTTTCATCAATAGGTGTACCTTGGATCAAGTTACCTACTGTTACGCCCCACAATAAGGCAGGAACGATAGAACCGATGAAAATACAATAGTCAAATACTTTACGCCATGTGCGATTTGCACTTTTAGAACGGAATTCAAAAGCAACGCCACGCATGATAAGTACAGCAAGCATTAAGAACAATGCCATGTAGAAACCACTAAACAATGTAGCATATACATGAGGGAAGGATGCGAATAATGCGCCACCAGCAGTGATCATCCATACTTCATTACCATCCCAAATAGGACCTAACGCATTAATCATTTGACGACGTTCAACGTCAGTTTTACCAATGACTGGTAGAAGAATACCTGTGCCATAGTCGAAGCCTTCTAAGAAGAAGAAACCTGCAAACAATACACAAAGCAAGATGAACCAGATCACATTAAGGTTATTCATAATTAGTTCCATAATCTTGCCTCCTCTTTTTCTTCTACATGGTAAATTGTTTGCCCATCAGGACCTTTTTTAATGTGCTCTACAGCTAAATACAATGCAGCAATAGCAGCCAAGATGTAAATAACTGTAAAACCAATGATAGTAGTCATGATTTCAGGGGCTGTAACGGATTTAGAAGCACCATTCGCAGTCAATTGAAGGCCATATACAAGCCATGGTTGACGACCTGCTTCTGCAACAAACCAACCAGTGGATTGAGCGATGTAAGGTAATGGTAACATCCAGAAAATAATTTTCAAGAATGTTTTATTCTCTACGAGTTTACCTTTAGCATTTAATACCAAGCCGATGAAAGCAACTAATAACATAATGGAGCCAGCCGCTACCATGATACGGAATGTCCAGAAAATACCAGGAACATCTGGAATATAATTACCAGGGCCATATTGAGCTTCAGATTTAGCTTGTAAATCTTTAATACCTTCTACCTTACCAGATGTAAAGGAGTTTTGTGTTAAGAAGGATAAGCCGCCAGGGATTTCAATGGCACCTGTATTTTGTTGTGCTTTTGTATCGATATTAGCTACCAAAGAGAATGGAGCTGGATCTTGAGTTTCCCAAAGAGCTTCCATAGCTGCCATTTTCATAGGCTGTTCTTTAGTAATATATTGGCCTTGATGATGACCTGCAAAAGCACCTAATGTACCAGCAATTAAGGTAATTACCATACCCCATTTTACAGAGGTTTTATAGAAATCAACATTGCTCTTACGAATCAAGTGCCATGCGCTGATAGCCATAATGATGACACCTGCTGTCATGGAACCATTTAATACAATATGAGCAAATTGGCCAGGTACATAACCATTAGATACGATGGTTGCGAAATTTTCCATTTCCGCACGACCATTGCGAATTACATAGCCTACAGGATGTTGCATAAAAGAGTTTGCTACAAGGATCCAGAATGCGGATAAATTGGTACCTAATGCAACTAATGTTGCCACAGTAGCATGCGCTTTATTAGATAAGCGACCCCAACCAAAGATCCAAACGCCCATAAATGTAGATTCCAAGAAAAATGCCATTAATGCTTCAAGGGCAAGTGGGGCACCAAAAATATCACCCATAAAACGAGAATATTCAGCCCAGTTCATACCGAAATGGAACTCTTGAACGATACCTGTTACAACACCCATGGCAAAGTTAATTAAGAATAATTTACCCCAGAATTTTGCCATTTTTTGGTAAACTTCTTTACCGGTGCTTACAAAGGTCCATTCTAAAATGGCTACGATAACCGTCATCCCTAATGTGAACGGTACGAATAGCCAGTGATAGATAGATGTTAGCGCGAACTGTAAACGTGCTAAATCCAGTGCTTCAAACATGTCTTTTCCTCCTTAGAATTGACTCAAAAATACACACTTGATGAATGTCTTACATCGTTACGCATGAGATACACAAGGATTCATGGTCTCTAAAATCTCTTTTTCGCGCACAGCTAATTTATCGAAAGTCACACTTTCCATCTGTCTTACAAGTTCAGCTTGTACAACAGACATAGCTTCATTAACTGCACATTGGCCCATACATGCTTTTGAGCAAGAACCGACATCATACAAACAACGCTGTAAATACGTATCCCCCTCAACGGCTCTAATCACATCGAGCATGGAAATATCTTTGGGCTCACGATTTAATGCAAATCCACCATCCACCCCGCGGAAGGATTTCATGATTCCCGCTGCAATAAGGCTGCGCATTATCTTAAGCAAAAAACGTTCTGGAATCATCTCTTGCTCAGCCAATACACCGCCGGTTACCTTCTGACCAGATGGTAACATCGCCATGTGCAAAATCATGCGAAACGCATAGTCCGTGGCTTGATTTAATTTCATAAGCACTCCTTTTCCAATAACAACGTCTACGTATTACTACATTTAGTATAAACGATATAAAACAATACTGCAATGGTATTGTTTTATAAAACTGTAATTAATATCACAAAAAAGGACTATTAGTAAGCTACTAATAGTCCTTCTCATTTATTATATGTAGTTCTAAAAGAATTTGCCAAATAGAAGATGTCCTACTTCATAAGCAATGGCAGCTACTATACCAGATAGTGGAATTGTTACGAACCACGCCATGACCATAGAACGTGCTACGCCCCAGTTTACTGCTTTAATACGCTTAGAAGCACCTACCCCCAACAAAGAACCACTCACAACATGTGTGGTACTTACAGGTAAATGCAAGAATGTAGCAGTAAAAATAGTAATAGCAGAGTTTAAATCGGCTGCAAAACCATTAATGGTTTCTAATTTAAAGATTTTTGTCCCCATGGTGGAAATAATTTTCCAACCACCAACAGCCGTACCACAAGCCATCGCAGTCGCACAGCACAACTTAACCCACAATGGAACATCTAAGGTATCAATATAACCACCGCTAAGTAAGGTCAATGTAATAATCCCCATCGCCTTTTGTGCGTCATTAGAACCATGTGAAAAAGCCATCATAACGGCCGATACGATTTGCATGGATCTAAATCTATCATTTAAAACAATAGGAGAAAATCTACCAAAGAGGAGTAGCAACAATTTCATGATGATATAGCCACCAACCATTGCTACTAATGGTGATAAGATGAGAGAAAAGAAAATCTTTAAAATCCCTGATTCATTTAAAGCATCAAAACCTACTGACCAGCCTACGGCACCAATGATACCACCAATTAGTGCATGGGATGATGAACTAGGAATTCCCCAGTACCAAGTCAGCAAATTCCATACGATGGCCCCGATAAGGGCTGCTGAAATGATACCACTATTGATAAGAGATGGAGACATAACAATATCACCACCGATTGTCTTCGCAACCCCAGTACTCACCATAGCACCCAAAAAATTAAGTGCCGCCGTCATCATGATTGCTTTTTTAGGTTCAATAGCACGGGTTGAAACTGATGTGGCAATCGCATTAGCCGTATCGTGGAAGCCATTGATGTAGTCAAATGCTAGGGCTAGAAATACGACTAGCCAAACTAAGTAATGTGACTCAAGCATACTTCAATACTACCCGGCGGAATGTACCAACCAAATCTTCGCAACCATCGATTACATCCTCCATGGAGCTAAGGATTTCCTTCCATTTGATAATTTCAATTGGATCCGTACATTCTGTAAATAATTTCGCCATTTCTTCATGGTAAATATTATCTGCTTCAGATTCAAGTTTCAACACTTGATGTACACGACCTTCTACCTTCACATGATCTTTTTTAAGGCTACCCATGTAACCGATAGATTTATTGATATGTTTAACACATTTTACGACGATTTCACTCATGCGAATGGCACCATCACTAGGTTTACCTACATGATACATAACCATTTTATCCATGATTTCTTTGATATTATCAAGTGTAGTATCTAATTGATCAATCAACAGTTGGATATCTTCACGGTCCATCGGTGTAATGAATGTTTTACGCAAGCGATCAACTGTTTCATTAACTAATTCATCCGCAGCTTTTTCCTTTGTATCAATTTCCAAGAATGCTTCTTCTTTAGAAACTTCGCCTTTGAAAACGCGTTCCATCATTTCCGCACTTTCATAGGTAAGTTCAGCATGATTTTCTAAAATACTAAAAAACTTTTCTTCTTTTCCTTTTAATTTAAAAGCCATGGAGATCCTCCTGATACAGTACTGTTAGCTTCTATAATTACAATACAATTATAGCATAGTAAATCAGTGCGTGCCTATCTATTTATTGATTTCTCGCACCAAATGAGGCATTTCCGGAATAATTAATTTACTCATGCCAAGGGTAACGGCCCCCACCGAACCAGGAATAGAAAAAATTAATGTATTCGAATTTACACCTGCCTCTGCACGAGATGCAATAGCTTTGGTACCAATATCCTCCGTAAAAGAAAGATACCTAAAAATTTCACCAAATCCAGGTATAGCCTTTTCAATAATAGAATCCACGGCTTCAATGGTCACATCACGCATGGCAATACCGGTGCCACCTGTAGAAATGACCACATCTATTGATTCATCATTACACCAAGAAATAATGGCATTACGGATTTCATCGTAATCATCGATGACAATCTTTCGAGCTACTACATTATGATTAGCAGCTTCTAATAATTCTTGAACCTTGTTTCCGCCTTTATCAGTTTCTATAGTCCGTGTATCAGAAACTGTTAGGACAGCGACATTGAGAGGTCGATGTAAAACTTCTTGAGACATATATCCTCCTAAAATAATGGTATCAAACCAGCCAATTTTGTAAATCCATTATCCCGTAATGTATCTCGTAATTGCCATGTATAAGTAATAAATGGCGCGCAGTGCAAACGCATCAAGAATGATAAATACGGTGTATCACCTTGGAATATGGCCAATCTTGGCAACGCATATAAATTTTGACCTGGCTTAACCGTCCCCGGTGTGACTGTGAAAGCCATCTTATACCCGCTTTCACTAGTAATGCGTTGAATTTCGGCATTATTGAAACCACCAGGATACGCTAAGTAATCGATGGGTTTTCCCATAAAAGCCTGTAATGTATCCTTACCACCTTTGATCTCATCATCAAGTTTAGAAGGATCAATGCGCGTTAAAATACTATGATGATTAGTATGACCTTCTACAATAAACTTATGAGCGTCCATAGTTTTTAATTCATTGATAGACATAAACCGTTTTGTATTAACAGCATCGCTAATCATAAATATGGTTGCTTGCATATCATAGGATTCTAAGATAGGCAAAACATCCTCATAGTTGTCGATATATCCATCATCGAAGGTAAGAACAATCGGTTTATCTGGGAGTTCCTTGCCTTCTGTCACATACGCATATAAATCATCGAGGCTAATCGTATGATACCCTTCGTTATGTAAGTACTCCATCTGTTTCTTAAACTGTGCCACATCAAGTGTCAGTGCAGAATGATACTTATCATTAACTTGATGATAATTTAAAACGGGAACACCATAAAGTTTATAATGCGATGATAAACACCACATACTTCCTAATGCTATGAATAGTAATGCCACACAAATAATGATCGCATATACTATACGTTTACCTATTGTTATTAACATAATTAAGAACCTTCTTACAATATAAAATTATAACTTCATACTATTCGAGGATAACATAACCGCTCTTTTGTTTCAATGAAAAACCCCTCATAGGTCATTCTAAATTCATATAAATAACCTATGAGGGATAACAAAAAAGGCTAACCATTCGGTTAGCCTTTAGCTTAATCAGCGACTTCCTATCACTCCTCACTGTGGATTTCTCATCGCTGCTTTGCAGCTGGAGAAATCTTACGTTCGGATGAAGGTGATGTGTGGCTCCCATACGTCGCTACGCTCCTCTGTTAGCTCACACCCTACCTTTCCCAGGTGCCCTGGTCGGACTCTACATGTAAGCATATATAAAAAAAAGGCTAACCATACGGTTAGCCTTTTTAGCTTAATCAGCGCTTCCTATCCTCCCAGGCCGTCTCCAGCCAAGTACTTTCGGCGTTTATGAGCTTAACTACTGTGTTCGAGATGGGAACAGGTGGATCCTCATAGCCATCGCCACTGAATCTGTCAGAGTTTGTACTCTGAAAACCACATAGAAGGTTATATATATTTGTTGCACATTTTCTGCTTATTGTATTAAGTAAAGCCCTCGATCTATTAGTACCAGTCAGCTCCAAACCTCACGGCTCTTCCACACCTGGCCTATCAACCATGTCGTCTACATGGGATCTTACTAGCTTATGCTATGAGAAACCTCATCTCAAGGCTGGTTTCACGCTTAGATGCTTTCAGCGTTTATCCGTCCCGAACGTAGCTACCCAACTGTACCCTTGGCAGGATAATTGGTACACCAGCGGTTCGTCCACTCCGGTCCTCTCGTACTAGGAGCAGCCCCCTTCAAGTTTCTTGCGCCCGCGATGGATAGGGACCGAACTGTCTCACGACGTTCTGAACCCAGCTCACGTACCACTTTAATCGGCGAACAGCCGAACCCTTGGGACCTACTTCAGCCCCAGGATGTGATGAGCCGACATCGAGGTGCCAAACCTCCCCGTCGATATGGACTCTTGGGAGAGATTAGCCTGTTATCCCCAGGGTAGCTTTTATCCGTTGAGCGATGGCCCTTCCACTCGGCACCACCGGATCACTAAGCCCGACTTTCGTCCCTGCTCGACCTGTCCGTCTCGCAGTCAAGCTCCCTTCTGCCTTTACACTCTTCGAGCGATTTCCGTCCGCTCTGAGGGAACCTTTGGGCGCCTCCGTTACTCTTTAGGAGGCGACCGCCCCAGTCAAACTGCCCGCCTAAGACTGTCCGGCCGGTCGTTACTCGGCCCGTTAGAAATCAATTAATGAAAGGGTGGTATCCCAACAACGACTCCTCTAAAACTGGCGTCCTAGATTCTAAGTCTCCCACCTATCCTGTACATTCATTAACTAAGTTCAATCTTAGGTTGCAGTAAAGCTCCATGGGGTCTTTCTGTCCAGTCGCGGGTAACCTGCATCTTCACAGGTACTTCAATTTCACCGGGTCCCTCGTTGAGACAGTGCGCAAGTCGTTACACCTTTCGTGCGGGTCGGAACTTACCCGACAAGGAATTTCGCTACCTTAGGACCGTTATAGTTACGGCCGCCGTTTACTGGGGCTTCAATTCAGAGCTTCGACCGAAGTCTAACCCCTCCTCTTAACCTTCCAGCACCGGGCAGGTGTCAGCACCTATACATCAGCTTTCGCTTTAGCAGGCACCTGTGTTTGTGGTAAACAGTCGCTTGCGCCTCTCTTGTGCCACTCATTCATGCTCCACGCGTTACTGCCCTTCACACTACATGAGTCCTCCTTTTCCCGAAGTTACGGAGGCATTTTGCCGAGTTCCTTAACGAGGGTTTTCCCGCGCACCTTAGGATTCTCTCCCCGCCTACCTGTGTCGGTTTTGGTACGGGCGATGTGTCTCTACCTAGAAGCTTTTCTCGACAGTGTAGGATCAATCACTTCGCTGTAAACAGCTCGTCATCACATCTCAGCTTTTAGAGTTACGGATTTGCCTATAACTCAACCTACATGCTTAAACACGCACTTCCAATCGCGTGCTGACCTACCTTACTGTGTCACTCCATCGATCAAACGATTCACACCGGTACAGGAATTTCAACCTGTTGTCCATCGCCTACGCTTTTCCGCCTCGGCTTAGGTCCCGACTTACCCTGAGACGACGATCGTTGCTCAGGAACCCTTAGGCTTTCGGTGGAATGGATTCTCACCATTCTTTTCGCTACTCATACCGACATTCTCACTTCTCACCAGTCCACAACTCCTTACGGTACTGCTTCAATCCGATGAGAACGCTCCCCTACCCATATACATTGCTGCATATGACACGACTTCGGTTTTACACTTTAGCCCCGGACATTTTCGGCGCAGAGTCTCTCGACCAGTGAGCTATTACGCACTCTTTAAATGGTGGCTGCTTCTAAGCCAACATCCTGGTTGTTTTGGAAATTCCACATCCTTCGCCACTTAGTGTAACATTGGGGACCTTAGTCGGTGTTCTGGGCTGTTTCCCTCTTGACAATGGACCTTATCATTCACTGTCTGACTCCCGAGTATAAGTATAGCCATTCGTAGTTTGACTAGGTTCGGTAACCGGTATGGCCCCTAGCCCGATCAGTGCTCTACCGCCTATACTCTCAACCTCGAGGCTAGCCCTAAAGCTATTTCGGGGAGAACCAGCTATCTCCGTGTTCGATTGGCATTTCACCCCTATCCACAACTCATCCCAAAGCTTTTCAACGCTCACGAGTTCGGTCCTCCACACAATTTTACCTGTGCTTCAACCTGGCCATGGATAGATCACTACGGTTTCGGGTCTACTATTACTAACTGAACGCCCTGTTCAGACTCGCTTTCGCTGCGGCTCCATGTTTTCCACTTAACCTCGCTAGCAACAGTAACTCGTCGGTTCATTCTTCAATAGGCACGCCGTCGTCCTGATATATATACAGACTTCGACTGTTTGTAGACATACGGTTTCAGGTTCTCTTTCACTCCCCGCCAGGGGTTCTTTTCACCTTTCCCTCACGGTACTATGCGCTATCGGTCGATATCAGTATTTTGGCTTGGAGGGTGGTCCCCCCTGCTTCCCACAAGGTTTCACGTGTCTCGTGGTACTCTGGATACAGTCCCATGTATGCAAGGTTTCGATTACAGGGCTTTCACCTTCTGCGGCTGAGCTTTCCAACTCGATTCTTCTACCTCATTTACACTTGATGACTGTCCTCAACCCCGGTGCGGTTGCCCGCTCCGGTTTGGCCTCTTTCCCGTTCGCTCGCCGCTACTAAGAAAATCTCGTTTGATTACTCTTCCTCTGGGTAATTAGATGTTTCAGTTCCCCAGGTGCCCTCCTCATACTCAAAGGTATGGGTGACAGTGCATAACCACTGCCGGGTTCCCCCATTCGGAAATCTACGGGTCAAAGGTTGCTTGCACCTCTCCGTAGCTTATCGCAGCTTACCGCGTCCTTCTTCGGCTGATATCGCCAAGGCATCCACCGTACGCCCTTAAAATCTTTACTTATTTTGACATGCATTAGATACATTGTCGTTTATTTTGTAGCCGTACATTTTCATGTACGTCACCAATAAGTCAGAGAATTATTTCCTATGTGCTCGGGTCAACCTACTTAGAAATTCTAAGAGATGACCTTACAAATATATATAATAATTATCTTCTATGCAGTTTTCAAAGAACATGCGATTATATATCAGCTAGCCTTAACATCGTCAAATACTAAATGGTGGAGACGAGGAGATTCGAACTCCTGACCCCCTGCTTGCAAGGCAGGTGCTCTCCCAACTGAGCTACGCCCCCATGAGTGGTTACGCTTTAGTCTCGATAATCCATTCCGAAGAATCCGTTATCTTTTTAAAGTTATACCTATGTTTAGCTCTTTTGTCTGTACTCTACACAATGTGTATTTCAAGTAATATGAGCCAACTGGTGGGCCTAGGTGGACTCGAACCACCGACCTCACGCTTATCAGGCGTGCGCTCTAACCAGCTGAGCTATAGGCCCATATCTGTAGAATTGAGAGTCTTTACAGATCTCTCAAAACCGAACAATGTTAGGTGGCCAAAGTGTCGACCTAAGTGACATCCAAGCTCTTGGCTCGGTGTATGTCTCCCTAGAAAGGAGGTGATCCAGCCGCACCTTCCGATACGGCTACCTTGTTACGACTTCACCCCAATCATCGACTTTACCTTAGACGGCTGGCTCCCGAAGGTTACCCCACCGGCTTTGGGCACTTCCGACTTTCGTGGTGTGACGGGCGGTGTGTACAAGGCCCGGGAACGTATTCACCGCAGTATGCTGACCTGCGATTACTAGCGATTCCGACTTCACGTAGGCGAGTTGCAGCCTACGATCCGAACTGAGAGAGTGTTTCTCGGGTTTGCTCCACCTCGCGGTTTCGCTTCCGTCTATTAACTCCCATTGTAGTACGTGTGTAGCCCAGGTCATAAGGGGCATGATGATTTGACGTCATCCCCGCCTTCCTCCGCATTGTCTGCGGCAGTCTCTCATGAGTTCCCACCCGAAGTGCTGGCAACATAAGATAGGGGTTGCGCTCGTTGCGGGACTTAACCCAACATCTCACGACACGAGCTGACGACAACCGTGCACCACCTGTTTTCTGGCTTCCGAAGAAGAGGAACTATCTCTAGTTCTGTCCATCAATGTCAAGACCTGGTAAGGTTCTTCGCGTTGCGTCGAATTAAACCACATACTCCACCGCTTGTGCGGGCCCCCGTCAATTCCTTTGAGTTTCAACCTTGCGGTCGTACTCCCCAGGCGGGGTACTTATTGCGTTAACTCCGGCACAGAAGGGGTCGATACCTCCTACACCTAGTACCCATCGTTTACGGCCAGGACTACCGGGGTATCTAATCCCGTTCGCTCCCCTGGCTTTCGCGCCTCAGCGTCAGTTTTCGTCCAGAAAGTCGCCTTCGCCACTGGTGTTCTTCCTAATATCTACGCATTTCACCGCTACACTAGGAATTCCACTTTCCTCTCCGATACTCTAGATTGGCAGTTTCCATCCCATCACGGGGTTAAGCCCCGAACTTTTAAGACAGACTGACCAATCCGCCTGCGCGCGCTTTACGCCCAATAATTCCGGACAACGCTTGCCACCTACGTATTACCGCGGCTGCTGGCACGTAGTTAGCCGTGGCTTTCTATTCCGGTACCGTCAAATCCTCGCACTATTTGCACAAGAACCATTCGTCCCGATTAACAGAGCTTTACAACCCGAAGGCCGTCATCACTCACGCGGCGTTGCTCCGTCAGACTTTCGTCCATTGCGGAAGATTCCCCACTGCTGCCTCCCGTAGGAGTCTGGGCCGTGTCTCAGTCCCAATGTGGCCGTTCATCCTCTCAGACCGGCTACTGATCATCGCCTTGGTGGGCCGTTACCCCTCCAACTAGCTAATCAGACGCAATCCCCTCCTTCAGTGATAGCTTATAAATAGAGGCCACCTTTCATCCAGTCTCGATGCCGAGATTGGATCGTATGCGGTATTAGCAGTCGTTTCCAACTGTTGTCCCCCTCTGAAGGGCAGGTTGATTACGCGTTACTCACCCGTTCGCCACTAAGATTGATAGAAGCAAGCTTCCATCGCTCTTCGTTCGACTTGCATGTGTTAAGCACGCCGCCAGCGTTCGTCCTGAGCCAGGATCAAACTCTCCAAGATATCTTGAAGCTATTTGAGTAGCTCAATATTTGTTGTCGTTACATGTAAGTAACTTTGAATTATGGTTGGTTTTGACTATGTCAAAACCCGCACTCTGGCATATGTTCAATCATATGATTGATTACCTATCATTGTTCAGTTTTCAAAGATCTGTACATTAGAAGTTTTAACGTTCTAACGACTTTTAAAGTATATCAGTCATCTCATAAAACGTCAACCACTTTTTAAGAAATTTTGTTTTATTTTTGACCACTTGTGTCTCCACAATATACTTAGCATCATAACCAAATTCTCTAAAATTAGAGATAGAAAACTCACAAACTTTCGTTTGTGAGTTTTATTTGGTGGCTCATCCGCGACTCGAACGCGGGACACCCTGATTAAAAGTCAGGTGCTCTACCAACTGAGCTAATGAACCATGTTGGCAGGGGTGGCTGGGATCGAACCAGCGCATAACGGAGTCAAAGTCCGTTGCCTTACCACTTGGCGACACCCCTACAATGATTACGATGTGTAGGTTATGGGGTGAGTAGTGGGGATCGAACCCACGCGTAACGGAGCCACAATCCGCCGTGTTAACCGCTTCACCATACCCACCACCTTGTAGGTATCGAAGACACTGTCTTCGTAACAAAGAGAATTATATCTGTTTTAGAAGTTTGTGTCAACAACTTTTTCTAATTTCATTTAACTTTCAGTTTTGAAATTAACAAGCCATATACTTCTAATATAAAACCTTTTCACATCCTAATAAAAAGGAAGTACCACCGTTAAAATATTTCTTAACGAATGGTGCTTCCCTATTATACATATAAATTATTTATTTGGCAAATAGTTTTTTACAAAATTTGGTAATGCAAACGCAGCCTTTTGAATATCCTTGTTATAGTACTTAGTTTCAAAGTTTTGTTCACGATTTGGTTCCCATGTTAATGGGTCATATTCTTTAGATCCAATCGTAAAGCAATGCATCCCAGCCGGATAGATTGGAATGTATGCGGTGTACAAACGAGCGATTGGGAAATGATTGTTTACATAACCAAATACCTTCTCAACAAGTGGTTGATGAAGCATAGGAGATTCGGTTTGTTGCACAAATAGACCATCTGCTTTTAGAGCTTTCAACGTATTCTTATAAAACTCTTCCGTAAATAATCCTTCACCAGGGCCAATTGGATCAGAGCAATCAACAATAATAACGTCATAGTAATCTTCGGCCTCTGCCATAAAGCCAATACCGTCACCAATCTTTACTGTTAACTTAGGATTGTTTTCAATCATAGCCTTAGAAATAGTAGGTAAGTATTGTTTTGCTAATTCTACAACTTTACCATCAATCTCAACCATGGTAACTTCTTTAACGCAATCATGGCGTACGCATTCTCTAGCTACACCGCCATCACCGCCACCGATAATGAGTACCCGTTCTGGATTTGGATGCAAAAACAATGGTACATGAGCAATCATTTCATGGTAGATAAACTCCTCCCGTTCAGATGTTTGGAATACACCATCTAATGCAAGCATCGTGCCATATTCTTTAGATTTAAATACTTCAATTTTTTGAAATTCAGATTCACCAGAATAAAGCACCTCTTCTGCTTCAGCGCTGAGACGTAAATGAGGTGTTTGCTCTTCTGTAATCCATTGACTCATAATAACCTCCTATATAGGTAGAGCGATAGCTTTCACCATCGCTCTCATAATACTAATATTATTTCTTAGTTATATAACAGAATCCACCGCCAAGGATGGTATCTTGCAACCAATGAACTAGTGAGAAATCACGGATTTCCCCTTCATCAAAAATGCCGCAACGAATATCATCACCATCCATGAACATCTTATAAATAGGCACCCAATGCCATGTATAAAGCGCAGGTTCTTTACCTTTATGACGATTTAAGAACGCTACAGGAACATCCTGTGATAATGCATCGTGAATAAACTGCGCCGCCGCTTCTACTTCTACGCGGGATGCAGAAAAGGGAGATACATTAAGCATGTGTACCTCATAAGGCAAATTCTTATCATCAAACAAACGACTAAGGCCGCGTTCCATCCATTGCGTTTTATAAACGCCACCACCAAATCTTGGTTTTACATAGTTCCACACGACATTCATACGTTCTAATGCTAATGATTGATTCGCCGTAGTAGACACATCTAATAGGCCATCTCGAAATTCAGAATAACTCAATACCTGTGTAGCCGATGTAGGGCCACAACCAGACAAACGTTGCCATTCATCATTAAACCATTCTTGATCATAGCCGTGTGATATGGTTCCATTTACATCGATATCAAGCCACTCAGGATGTTTAACAGACACATCATTCATGAGATTAACCTTCAATTACTTCCACGGTTTCCATGATATCGCCTTGATGGATACCATCAACTACATCCATGCCTTCAATTACTTTACCAAATACAGTATGTACACCATCTAAATGAGGTTGTGGTTCGTATACGATAAAGAATTGGCTGCCACCAGTATTAGGACCACGGTGAGCCATGGACAACGCACCGCGTTCGTGTTTATGAGGATTGCCAATCAATTCGTCTTTAATTGTGTAACCAGGACCGCCTGTACCATTGCCATTAGGGCAACCACCTTGCGCTACGAATCCAGGAATTACACGATGGAATGTCAATCCATTATAGAAACCTTTATTAATAAGGTCGATAAAGTTTTGTACTGTGCCAGGTGCTTCTTTATCAAATAATTCAATTACAATGTCTCCACCTTTTGCCATATGGATTTTTGCTTGTTTCATTGTTCAGGTACCTCCAAAATTGTACGCAACACATGTGCTGCTAATATAAAACCTGCCACTGGTGGCACAAAACTACATGTTCCTGGGCTCGTTGCTTCGCCGCGGAACTGTGGTTTTGTCGGTTTTTCTGTAGAAAATAAAACTAATTGTTTTTTTATACCCCGTTTCTTGAGTTCCCGGCGCATAACGCGTGCCAATGGGCATGTATGAGACTTATTGATATCTGCAATCATTAGTTTCTCTGGGTAAAAGCGATTACCGCCGCCCATACAGGAAATAACAGGGATGCTTTCACGTTGGCAAACCTCGATAATATTGAGTTTTGCCGTTACCATATCAATGGCATCGATCACATAATCAACGTTCAAGCTTTGAATAAATTCAGGATATTTCTCCTCAGTATACATAATATCGTGAGTTTCTATCACTACATCAGGATTGATGGAAAGAGCTCGCGCCTTTGCGACCTCAACCTTACGTTCTCCAATGGTATCGTGTGTCGTAATCATTTGACGATTCAAATTGCTGGGTGCAATGGAATCACCATCAATAATAACGATGCGCCCTACACCAGCACGTACTAGAGCCTCAAGGGCCCCACCGCCGACACCACCAACACCAAAGAGCGCAATAGATGTATCCCTTAATGTTTGGATTTTATCAGGACCAACCAACCACTCCAAACGAGTTAACATATATTCCATTAATATTTCCCCGCCGGAATGATTTCTGTCCAATATCCATCAGGATCAGCGATAAAATAAATACCCATGTCGGCATTTTCATAGGCTACAACACCCATCTCTTTATGTTTTTTTAGAGCTGCTTCGTAGTCATCTACATAAAATGCCAAGTGGAATTCATTATCCCCTAAATTATAAGGGCGATCCCAATCGCGCAACCATGTAAGTTCTAATTCATGCGCCGTATATGGACTTTTTAAATATACAAGGGTAAAAGAACCGCTTGGGTCTTCCAAGCGACGAGCCTCTTCAAGCAGTAAGGCCTCTTTATAGAAGGCTAAACTCTTATCAAGATCCTTAACATTTATATTATTATGAGCAAATGAAAACTTCATAGGACCTCCTTATGTAAATACAGTATATTTTTGTAGGAATTATCCTCTTTTAATAGTATCACATTTTGTAAATTTATAGCTAGTTAATCACAAATTTTGCCGTACTACCTTCATCACCACGTGTGACTTCTAAATGGGCAGGTATCCGCGTCTTTAACTCAGGTACATGGGAGATCATGCCGATAAGGCGCCCCGATGATTGTAGTTGTACCAAGGTTTCCATAGCGAGCTCCAATGTATCAGGATCAAGTGTACCAAACCCTTCATCAATGAACATCGTATCCATATGAATACCACCGGCATAACTTTGAATCACGTCGGCAAGACCTAAGGCAAGTGCCATAGAGGCCAAGAATGTTTCTCCCCCTGACAAGGTATTCGCAGGTCTAGATTGTCCTGTGAAAGCGTCCATTACGGCCAAATCAAGGCCTTGCTTACCACGGCCGCCACCGGTATAGTCTGAACGCTCCAAAGAGTAACGGCTACGGCTCATCTTTTGAAGACGTAAATTGGCTGCATACACAACCTCATCTAAAATGGCCCCCAATACATAGCGCTCAAAGGTGACATTTTTAAAACCTTGTTCACCCCCATTAGCGAGATCATTCAATCGACTTAAGAAGGCTACCTTCTCTCGGGCCTCCCCCATAGCCGATTCAATTTCCTCTAGTGAAGCAAGTGTAGTTTCTATATGCTGTGTTTCTTTATCCCAAGCCGCTAAATGGCCCACCAATGTATCACGACGTTCTACCGCTGCATCATATACTTCATCCGAAACGGTATCGCTAGGTTTAACCACAGCCTCCGTAGTCTTTAGTGCCGCATCATATACAGCTTGTGCTGTACTAAAGGCCTCTTCCAAGTCATATAACTTAGATTTAAAATCCTCTAACGCATTAAAGTCACTCAATGCTTCTACAAAATCAATTTCACTTAACGATATAGATTGCAATGACTGTATATATTCCCCATGGAGCGAATCAAGATTCTTTTGTTCTTCTTTTACTTGAGAAGATAAGATTTCTAGTCGACCTCGTTTAGCACTTAGCTGCCCTCGAGCCTCCTCTAATTGTTTTGTAGTCACTGTTAACTGCGCATCATACTCTTTAATTTCTGATGCTAAGAATGTCACTTGCTTACGCCACAACTCTATATCCGTAGTAGGCAACGACTCTGATAAGGAATCTATTTTTGCTTGTACAGAACTGATACTAATCTCTAGTTCATGCAATGCTTTAAGCAATTCATTATGCGCAAGTTCTGATTTAGCCAACGTATCCTTAGCGGTGCTTAACCTACGCTCCGCATCAGAAATAGTCTTACCTAGCTGTTCAGATTCACCACGTAACGTTTTGAATCGTTCCATTTGAGATAACAGAACTTGTTGAAGCGATGCAAAGTTTTCCTTAGAAAAACCATCTATAGAGGACTGAAGAATCGAAACTTGTGCGTCCATATGCTTAGATAATTCATGCATCCGCCCCACTAACGCATCCCTTTGACCAACTTCATTCGCTTGTTGTTGTAACGCTTTATCACGAACACCTCGAGCAGCTTCAACCTCATCCTTAGTAGGATATAATTCTGGCTTAGTTGCTAAATGAGGATGTTCTGTAGAGCCACATACTGGGCAAGGCTCATCTTCTTTCACGAAAGGAACCAGTTCATACGCGCGCCCTTCTTGCATTAAATGCTCTAGCCGCTCTAAATGTACCTTCGCCTCTTTCACTGTTTTATCAAGAGCTGCTAATGTCTCATCCTTAATGTCGATTTCTTTTTGAACCTGACTAATTTCTTCTACCAACTCAGAATATCTGTGCACATGATTAAGCTGTTCTTGAATAACAGGAACCTGCTCCAGTAGTGTACTATTCTCTTGAAAGCGTTTACGTAAACCCTCAACATCTACTTCTATCTGTTTGATGAGCTGGCGTTGTATCTCTAGGTCAGCTTCACTCTTTTTACTATCCAATTGTTTTACATTACCACGTAGTGTAGATATCTTTTTTTTCAACAATCCTAACTCATCAAACTTTTCAGACTGTTGTTGGAGTTGAGCCAAAGTAGTCCTCTTAGATTGTATCGTCTCAGCTTGAGATTCTAACGCTTCATGAGCCTCTATACAGTTAGTCTCATGTCGAGTAGCAGTATCCACACTTTTTTCTGCATCGGACAGTGCCCGTTCTAATGTTGTTAAACTAGACTGTTTATCAATATATTGTTGATACAATGCATGAACTGGAGATAAGGAATTGAGGAATTGAACCTTTTCACTCAATTGTGTGCGTTCAGGTTCTTTAGCTTTCACCAAATCTAATCGAGATGTAGCCTGTGCTAGAGATTGTTGCGCTTGATTATATAGGGCCCATTCCTTACGCAAGGCATTAAATTGTTCTACCTCATTAACCGCCCTATCTCGTTCTACTACAAGTACATCACGATGTGGTACTCGATTAGATAATAGTTCACGTACATGTTCGACAGTTAGCACTGGAGTCTCTTCATCGTGAGGAATAGACTGTATCAACGCCGTTTGTTTCATCAAATTTTCTTCAATGCCAGCTTTTTCGTCATCATAAGCTGATTTAAGAGCCTCTTGTAGTTTTCGATATATCTCTGTTCTAAAGAGCGTATGTAGTAATTCCTCCCGTTCATTTGTAGAGGCGACAAGGAGTTTTCTGAATTCCCCTTGTGGCAATAGAACCACTTGTAAAAATTGATCCTTCCGAAAACCTATGATTCGTTGAATCGTATCGCGAATGTCAGCCGCAGAGGTGGCGATAACCTTCCACTCACCAGCTTTCATTTCATAGACAGTGGCACTAGCGTTCTGTTCGCGCATACCTGTACCGCGTTTTTTGGCTACCATCTGTTTTGGTAATCTTTCAACACGATATCGAGCATCTCCGATAGCAAAGGAAAAATCTACACGCGTCATCCGCTCAGGTTCCGCAAAATCGCTGCGGATAGCATCGGTTTTCCGCACTTCTCCACTTGGCTCGCCATACAAGGCATACACCATAGCATCTAAAATGGATGTTTTCCCTGCTCCTGTTGGACCGGAGATGAGGAACATAGAATGATTCTCTAATTCGCTAAAGTCCAAGGTAACCGAATCTCGATACGGACCAAAGGCTTCTATAGTTAAAGATATAGGCTTCATCTAGTCCTCCTTTAAAATTCGATTCCATACAGAGTTGATATATTGTTGCTCACGCTCTGTTAAGTGGTTCTTCCACACGGTTTCAGCAAACTGATTAAATAATTCACGCTCGTTTAACTCTTTAAATACGGCATCCCCCATATCTACCGCAGGTGTTGCTATGCGCCCTGCCAATTCAATGGTCATACATTGATGATAGACCTGACGCAACTTAGCCATGCCATCCATGATAGGCATCGTATCTAGAAGGCGTGCCTGCACGTAATCATCCTTATGTTTCTTTTGGAGGGCTGTATTATTTAAAAGGTCCTCAAAATAACCTTCCAAGATGACTACATCCCGCTTCGCCTCTACAGGGATTGTACTAATATCTACCTTCCCCTTTGTATCCATATCAATAATGGTAAAAGATTTCTTCTGCCCATGTTCATCAAAGGAATACTTCAATGGCGATCCGCTATAGCGAATATGGTCTGCCCCCATCCGTTGCGGTCCATGTAAATGTCCAAGAGCTGTATAGTAAAAGTTTTTAAAAACGTGAGGGCTCACCTGTTCACTACCACCTACAGACAATGTTCGTTCCGAACCACCTACTTCGCCACCCATTACAAAGGCGTGACCGATGGCAATGCTACGCATCTGTTTTGGCACTTGTTTATATAGATAATCACTCCAAGACTGATACATTTGGTCATAATTATGTAAATTAAGTGCGACCGCTTCTTGATCCTTATCATCTACATAGGAAAACAAAGTATCCTCAGCCGTATCCGTATCAACTGGTTTTGATTCACTGGAGCTCAGTCCCAAAGCGTCACCTATACGACGAGGTTCGCTAAACGGCATAGGACAAATGGCCACCCTACCATCAGCGCCTTCAAATTCAAAGGGTTGTAATGCATGATGAGGGGAGCCCCAAATATGAATGCCCGATTCACTTAGCATAGATCGTCCCACTTCAAGGCGTTCCGCTCCATCGTGGTTTCCACTCACTACAAATAGAGGGACCTTATAATCCATAGCGAGACGAGTAATGATAGAGTCCCATAATTCAATAGCTTCAATGGGTGGTACCGCCCTATCAAATACATCCCCTGCCAGCAAGATGCCATCGATTTTTTCTTCTTTCAAAATAGTAAAGAACTGATGCTCCAACACATAAGCTTGGTCATCTGTTAAATACTGACCATAAAAAATACGACCTAAATGCCAATCCGCAGTATGTAAAAAACGCATTTCATCCCCCTTTCCAGTTCTCCCTATACCTTATATATTTAGTTTATACCAATTATTATATAACTCAATTTATTTTGCTTGATTATTGATTATCTACGATAGAGCGCAACATAGCAATTTCTTTTGCATAGCCATCTAATTCATTTGGCGTTTCTAAATAGAATGGCAAGCTCGTCAGTTTAGGATGTGTCACAATACGAGCAATTGCATCGATACCGATATGACCTTCCCCAATTTTTTCATGACGGTCTTTATGTGCCCCCATAGGATTTTTTGAATCATTCAAGTGAATAGCTTTCAAACGGTCGAGTCCAACAATACGATCGAACTCGTCGATGACACCATCTAAATTATTAACGATGTCATAACCACCTTCGTGAATATGGCAAGTATCTACACAAACACCCATGTACTCTTTTAATTTTACACCGTCAATAATACGAGCAATTTCTTCAAAACGAGAGCCGATTTCCGTGCCCTTACCAGCCATAACCTCTAAAAGAACCGTTGTTTTCATGCCTGGGAATAAGATTTCATTCAAGCACTCTACGATGTATTCGATGCCTTGGTCAACACCTTGCTTTACATGACTGCCGGGATGAAAGTTATACATCTGGCCTGGTAAATATTCCATGCGTTCTAAGTCTTCTGTCATGGCTTGTTTTGCAAAAGCGCGCAAATCTTCCTTAGCTGCACACGGATTATACGTATACGGTGCATGGGCTAACAAGGTACCAAAGTTATGTTCTTTCATATACGCACTAAGGCTATTCATATCCTCCACATCGAGAGCACGCATGCTACCACCGCGCGGATTGCGCGTAAAGTATTGGAATGTATTGCCACCAATCTTAGTGGCTTCCTTTCCCATATGTAAATACCCTTTTGATATTGATAAATGCGAACCTATAATAAACATTAAATTTCCTTTCCACTCTATTTTTACTCAAAAACCCCCTGCATGAGTATACGCAGGGGGCGTCTGTTAGTGACTTTCTTTTTTTGCACATTCTGGGCATACGCCTTCGAATGTAATTTGCTGTCCTGTAATTTGATAAGCACTAGCTTTTCCAGCAATATCAGCAATAGCATGTAGATCGACATTCATCATATCTTCTACCTTGTTACAACGAACACAGCGAATATGTGCATGAGCTGTTGTATCCCAATCATAATGTGCGCGTTCATCGCCCACTTCCAATACCTTAACAAGGCCAATTTTTTCAAAAATCTCCATTGTTTTGTATACGGTTGCTAAACTCATGCTTGGATGTGTAGGACGCAAGCTATGATAAATCATCTCTGCTGTTGGGTGATTGTGATGACCACGCAAAGCATCATAAATTGCAATTCGTTGAGGAGTTACCTTAAACCCTTCGCTTCGCAAAATTTGTGCGATATCCATAATAATCTACCTTTCTCCACTTGGAAACATATCGGTACTCTATGGTCCATTTTCAAACAATAATTATTATTTATTGTACCATTCCAGTAGATTTTAAGCAATAAAAAACGTGGATTTATACAATCCACGTTTTCACAACTTATGTTCAATAGCAATCCTACTATGAATATACATTAAACAAAGTTCATACCATATTAGTCTTTAAAGTATGGTTTAAAACCTTCGCTTTGATGACGAGGTTTACGATCGGCTCTAGGACGGTCGCTACGACGATCATCACGACGACGGCTATCACGGCTATCACGGCGGTCACCTTTGCGATCATCACGACTGCGGCGCGGACGATCATCACGACGACGATCTCCGTCACGGTGGCGTTCCCCATCTCTGCGACGGTCACCATCGCGGCGACGACGATCACCTCGACCACCTTCACGACGACGACGTACGCGTAAAGGTTTTTCTTCTGTAATATTTACAGGTGTTGTATCTGGTTCTTTCGTTAACAATTTAAGTGCTGCCGCAATCAATGTAACGGAATCAGTATCATTCAACAACTCTTCTGCATTCACCTTAAATGGTGCCAACTCTTCTGTATTGCCAGCCATTTCAATTAAGCTTTCAACAGCCAGGCGTTGTTGACCTTCTAGAAC
>PVMM01000577.1_pt1 | contig 26458 bp, 24 predicted proteins | sample 1853381 | NCBI WGS metagenome assembly PVMM01 (sample SAMN08533509, study PRJNA380276) | Human gut metagenome, whole genome shotgun sequencing project. | isolation source: participant 1, synthetic long reads | host: Homo sapiens | collected 2017 | reverse complement strand
ATTATCTGCGCTTTTGGCTTAGCATCTGCCGCACCTCGCTCGCCGTATCGGCACTTAGAATTATGCGGTATTGCCTTTGCATTATGCTGTCATGCAAAGAGATTCACCAAAGGAGCGACATGAACTACTCAACGGTTTTGGGGTCATAGTGGGAGAAGAAACGGCTTTCGCTCTGGTCCGGTGCCTCAATCGGTGTGGCAATAATCATGGAGATACTGCCCCACCGCCAATGCCGGCAAGGCCAGGGCCCCAGCCAACACCAGAAGAATCCGGCAGCTGTGACCGGCCTGCTGAAACGGCGCTCAATCCACAACCGGAACATCCAGCCCGAACTCCTGCGGGCGGAACCGCGGGCAGACATTTTCGGCGGTGCAGATGACCGAAGCCGCCAGCCGGCTGCCAATGCCGCAGGCCTCCGCCATCGTTTTGCCATAAGCGCGGCCAATGACCGTACCGGCAAAGAACGCATCGCCTGCGCCGGTGGTATCGATCACGTTTACCTTTTTGGCGGGTACAATGCCACTTTCGCCATCCGCGCAGGCGTACACCGCGCCTTTGTCCCCCATGGTAACAACCATGCAGGGGATGCGGGCGCTGCCTACATTAGCGGCCAGCGTGCGGCACATTTCCTCCGGCCCCATATGGTCGTATTCGTCAGAAAAGAGAATCCCCGCTTCCTGCTGGTTGCAGACAAAACAGTCGATTTGCTGCAAAAAGTCACGCCGCTCCATGGCAATGCTCATGTTGGAAACCGCGGCATATACCTTTTTGTGGTATTTCTGTGCAAAATACAAGACCTGCTTTACAGTGTCTTTTTCCAGATCAAGTTCAATGGCAATGCCATCGCAGTCCTTAAAAATTTCATCGCCTTTTTCGGCCAGCAGGTCGGTCAGGGGATTGGTGTCCGGCCGCTTGGAGATGGCGGCCACCACATCGCCCTCATTATTGAACACAGCCAGCCAGGTGCCCATGCCGTCCGGCACGCGCTGGATATAGCGGGTGTTCACCTTGTGGCGCGCCAGTTTATCAATAACATCCTGCCCTGTGCCAGTGTCATCCACCAGGCTTACAAAGGTGGGGCGCAGCTCCACGTTGGCGATATCCTCCGCCACATTGCGGCACACACCGCCGTGTACCTGTTCTACCCGCCCGGCGTTGCGCCCGCCCGGAATATAGGTGGCAAGGGGGTACCCCTTGATATCAACAAAAACTGCGCCGATGACAACGATCCCCATGCAAAACGCCCTTCCTTACCCAGGGTGCAGCGGAAAACAAGGAAACCGACTGAATGTTCGCTTTTTTCAGCTGCACCGTATAACTGTAAACTTATGATGAACAGTTTACATGATTGGGGCCGAAAAAGCAAGGCTGGCGGTGATTTTTGCCGCTTTTGCGGCAAACTGTACCGCACGGACGGAATCTTTATCTCCTCTTTACAATGATTTTCCGCGGTGCTATAATAACAGCGGAAAACCGACCGACCGGTCGGTCAAGTGTGCTAAAAAAGCTCCGTTTCCCCCTAAAAAGGGGCGCCACACGGCGGCTGCGCTGCGCTTCGGCGCTCCTTCCTTTTGGGGCAGCCTGAACCCGGCCGGTCGGTCACATCCGCCAACATAGGCCCGCCCAACGTGCGGGCAAAGGGAACAAACAAATGCCAAAATACAGTGTTAAAAAGCCATTTACCGTACTTGTGGCGGTCATATTGGTGATGGTGCTGGGCTTTGTAAGCCTGACCGGCATGCAGACAGACCTGCTGCCCAATATGAACCTGCCCTACCTGCTGGTCATTACCACCTACCCCGGCGCCAGCCCGGAACAGGTGGAAAGCGATGTGACCCAGCCGCTGGAAAACAGCCTTTCCACCCTGAATGGTGTAAAGAACGTGACCAGCCAGAGCAACGAAAACTACAGCCTTGTCATTTTGGAATACCAGGACGACACCGACATGGACAGCGCCATGGTCAAGGCCAGCACCGCCGTGAACCAGCTTTCGGGCAGTCTGCCCGATATGGCCAGCACCCCCACGCTGATGGAGATGAGCCCCGATATGATGGCCACCCAGTATGTTGCGGTGGACTATGAGGGAATGGACATCTACGAGCTTTCCGACTATGTGGAGGATACGATCGTACCCCAGCTGGAGCGCGTGGACGGCGTGGCCAGCGTTTCCACCACCGGCCTTGTCAAAAAATCAGTGCAGATCACGCTGGACCAGGACAAAATTGACGAGGTGAATGACAAACTGCTGGTCAAGGTGAGCGACCGCCTGGCCGAAGCCAAAAAGCAGCTGGACGAAAACGAGGCCAAAATCAAGGACGGCCTGGCGGAGCTGGACAGTGCCCAGAGCCAGCTGGATTCCGGCAAAGCCCAGCTGAATACCCAAAAGCAGAGCCTGACCCAGCAGCTGCGGGATGCCATCGACCAGCTGAACGAGGAGATCCCCAAGCTGGAAGAGCAGATTGCGGGGCTGAAAACCCAGCTGGACACCGCCCAGAGCAAGCTGAACCAGCTGAAAGTGGACCCCAGCAGCCTGCCAGAAGTGACGCTGCCGATCGATGATGCACTGTTTGCTTCCTGCAAAGAGATTCTGGCAAAATATGACCCCCAGTACGATGCAAATGCCATGCCCGCTAATTTGGAGGAAGCCAAGAGCGACCTGACCAAGATGGCCGCGATGCTGGCTTCCATCGAGCGCGCCCAGCAGGCCATTGAGACCGAAGCTGCCGCCCTGACCGGCGGGCAGAGCGTCAGCGATGCCTGCGCCGCGCTGGACGCCCAGATCCTGACGCTGACCGTGCAGGTGCAGCAGAAGGATAACGAGATCGTTCAGCTGGAACAGCAGCTGGATGCCGCCGCCCCGGAAGAGCAGGATGCCATCCGCGCGGAAATCGAAAGCAAAAAAGCTGAACAGGCGGCTTTACAGACCCAGCTGGACACTGCCACCAGCCAGCGCGCAGCCCTGGATGATTACAAGAGTGATGAAAGCACCCTTTCCACCACCCAGACGGCCTTGCGGAACGCAACGGTGCTGCTGAAAGCCCGGCAGGAAGCCGAAGCCAGCCTGAACGAGAGCACCGAGGAACTGCGCCAAACCCTACAGCAGACGATTACCACCCTGAACACCCAGATCGACAAAGCCGAAGCCATGCTGGCCAATTTGAACGATCAGCGCGGCAAGCTGCAATCGATGCTGGAAAGCCTTTCTGCCAACCCGACAGACCCCCAACTGGCCGATATGGCCGTGCAGCTGCTGCTCAGCGGCACCGAAGCCCAGCTCAGTTTGGGCGAGTTCCAGATCAGCAGCGGCCGCACCCAGCTGGAAGCGGGCCAGACCCAGTTGGACTCCGCCCGCGAAGAGTATGAATCGGCCCGCGAGGAAGCGCTGAAAAGCGCCAATCTGGACCAGCTGCTGAACATGAACACCTTAAAGCAGCTGATCGCCGCGCAGAACTTCTCTATGCCCGCCGGTTACATTGACGGCGGGGAAGGGGACGATAACCAGTACATCTTAAAAATCGGCGATGCGTTTGACAATGTGGATGAGCTGAAAAGTATGGTCCTGTGCAGCATTGACGGCATCGGCGATGTGCGGCTTTCCGATGTGGCGGACATTGAGCTGACCGATAACGCGGACGACAGCTACGCCAAGGTGGGCAAAAACCGCGCCGTGCTGCTTTCAATCTATAAAAGCTCCACGGCTTCCACTTCGTCTGTCTCCAACGCAAGCACCGCTGCTATGAAAGAACTGATGGCAGAAAACGACGGCCTGCACCTGACCACCATCATGGATCAGGGCGATTACATCAAGCTGATTGTGAACAGCGTCATGTCCAACCTGATCGAAGGCGCTGTGCTGGCCATCATCGTGCTGGCTCTGTTCTTAAAGGATATCCGCCCCACGCTGGTGGTGGCCATCAGCATGCCGCTCAGTGTGCTGTTTGCCATTGTCATGATGTATTTCAGTGGCATTACCCTGAACATTCTCAGCCTGTCTGGCTTGGGGTTGGGCGTTGGCATGCTGGTGGATAACTCGGTCGTTGTCATCGAAAATATTTACCGCCTGCGCGGGCGCGGCATTCCGGCCCCGCGTGCTGCGGTGCAGGGCGCACGCCAGGTGGCGGGGGCCATCGTGTCCTCCACCCTGACCACGGTCTGCGTGTTCCTGCCCATGGTGTTTACCACCGGCATGGTGCTGGAGCTGCTTTCCGATATGGCATGGACCATCACGTTCAGCCTGCTGGCATCCCTCATTGTGGCCCTTACCGTGGTGCCCTGCGCCGGTTCCACCGTACTGCGCAAGCAAAAAGAGATCAAGCACCCCTGGTTCGACCGTTTCCTGAACGGGTACGAAAAGCTCTTGCGCTTCTGCTTAAAGCGCAAGGCCATCCCACTCACACTGGCGATCGTGCTGCTGGCCGTATCGGTCTGGCGCATTGCCACCATGGGCGTGGTGCTCATCCCGGATATGGGCTCCAACCAGCTTTCGATTACGGTAACGGTGCCTGCGGATACCGAAAAAGAGGATGCCTTTGCCACCGCAGACGCCGTGATGGACGCCATTACCAACATTGACGGCGTGGAAACGGTGGGCGCCATGTCCGGCGGCAGCGACAGCACCAGCAGCATGCTGATGATGACCGGCACTGAGGGCACCACGGACAACACCAGCTTTACCTATTATGTTCTGCTGACTGACGAGGGCGCCAGCAACAGCAAGGCCATTCAGCAGCAGATCGCCGATGACACCGCTGACCTGAACTGCGAAGTGGACATCAGCGCCAGCAGCATGGATATGAGCGCATTGTCCGGCAGCGGCGTGGAGGTGGACATCTACGGCCAGAACCTGGACAGCCTGACCACCGCCAGCCAGCAGGTGATGGACCTGCTGAACAGCGTGGACGGCATCGAGAATGTCTCCAACGGGCAGGAAACCGGCGACGAGGAGGTGCATATCGTCATTGATAAGGACAAAGCCATGCGCCTTGGCCTGACGGTGGCGCAGGTGTACCAGCAGATCGCCGCAAAGCTCAGCACCGATACCACCGCAACCACCCTGAAAGTGGGCCGCGATACCTATGATGTGACGATTGTGGATAAGACCGATACCCCGAACCTGGACGATCTGTTCCAGATGGAGTTCATCACAACGACCACCGACGATGACGGCAACACCGTGAACGAGACCCATACCCTGGGCGAGTTTGCCTCCCGCACCAACGGCAACGCCTATGCGACCATTGCGCGCGAAAACGGCTCCCGCAAGATCAGCGTGACCAGCGATACCGCCGAAGGCTACAACACCGCCCTGATCTCCCGTGATCTGAGCCCCCAGCTGGAAGCACTGGACCTGCCAGATGGCTGCACCGCTGAAATTGCCGGTGAAACCACCCAGGTGACCGAGATGATCCAGCAGATGGCCAAAATGATGGCCCTGGCACTGTTGTTTGTCTATTTTGTCATGGTGGCGCAGTTCCAAAGCCTGCTTTCCCCCTTCATTGTGCTGTTCACCATTCCGCTGGCCTTTACCGGCGGCATGATCGGCCTGATGATTGGCGGCGAACAGCTTTCGGTCATTTCGCTCATGGGCTTCCTTGTGCTGATGGGCGTGGTGGTCAACAACGGCATTGTGTTTGTGGATTACGCCAACCAGCTGCGCATTGGCGGGCTGGAGCGCACCGATGCCCTGGTGGCAACAGGCCGCACCCGTATGCGCCCCATTCTGATGACGACCCTGACCACCGTGCTTGCCATGGTAACGATGATCTTCAGCAAGGATGCCGGCAGCGAGATGGGCAAAGGCATGGCCATTGTTATTGTGGGCGGCCTTTCCTATGCAACGCTGATGACCCTGTTTATTGTGCCGGTGATGTATGACCTCTTCTACCGCAAGCCGCCGGTCAACATTGATGTGGGCGATGACGGCATGGATGACCTGCCCGATGATGCGGCCGAGTTTGCCGCAGAATTTGCCGCCCGCCGCGCAGCAGAGGGCAAGAACCAGCCGGAACCCGAAACACCGGATACCGCCGAGCACCGCCGCTTAAAGCTGCCCGGTAAACCCGATACCGAAAACGGGGAGGGGACGTCACAATGACACCAGATATCCGCAAAGAACGCGAAACCGCCCTGTACGAAGCCGCCTTGCGCCTGATTGCCAAGGGGGTAAACCCCGCCGCCATGAAGGTGCAGCAGATCGCGGACGAAGCCGGAATCGGCAAGGGTACCGTGTATGAATACTTTGCCTCTAAGGATGAGATCCTGCAGGGAATGGCCCTGTACTGCTTTGATACCGAGATTGCCCGCATTGCCGTATTGATGGAGCCATGCACCACCCTGCAAGAGCTGGAGGACGCCGTGATGGCCTACCTGCAGGATCTTTCCGGCAACCGGATGGAAACCTATCAGGTGATCGCTTCCAGTATTGGCGCACGGGAGAACCTCCGCGGTATGGACGAGTGTGTGCAAGCCCTGCGTGGGGTGCTGCACAGAACCATGGCAGCCCTGCGGCAAAAAGGGGAGATCAACCCCGCCCTGCCGGATGATTACTGTGATCTGGCTCTGCTTTCCGCTGCGGCGGGTGGGCTGATAGGGCTGTGCTATGTTTCCAAGCACCCGGGCGCACTAACGCCCATACAGAACCTGCGCGTGTTGATCCACCGTGCACTGAACCCATAAACAAACAAAAATAAAAGCAGCCAGCCGTCCTGCCTGTGGGAATGTTCCACGGCAGGGCGGCTGGCTGTTGTATCGGGGGGGGGAAGTGGAGATAAAAAAATACGCTTTCGCCGCTGATGCCCAAACCGCGCAAAGCATGGTATAATGATGGCAGGATAAACGCAGAAACCAACACACAGAACACGAAAAGAACACAGGAAAGGAAAGACCATGTACTTTCAATACGGGCAGGAAGAAACGGAATACCTGAGCGGCAAAGATAAAAAACTTGGGGCGGTGATTGCCCAGGTGGGGCGGGTGAATCGCGAGGTGGATACAGACCTGTTTTCTGCCGTGGTGCACCATATTGTGGGGCAGCAGATCTCCACCAAGGCGCAGGCTACCATCTGGCAGCGCATGCGGGGTGCCCTTGGCACGGTGGATGCCGAGCATATTCTGGAAGCAGGGAACGAGCAATTACAGCTGCTTGGCATCAGCTGCCGCAAGGCAGAGTACATCACGGACTTTGCACGAAAAATCCAGAACGGTGAGTTTGATTTGGAGGGCATCTGGCAGAAGCCGGATGAGGAAGTGATCCGGGAGTTAAGTGCCCTGAAAGGCATTGGCGTGTGGACAGCGGAGATGATTTTGCTTTTCTGCATGCAGCGGCCCGATGTGTTCAGCTATGATGACCTTGCCATCCAGCGCGGGCTGCGCATGGTGTATCATCACCGTAAAATTGACCGCAAACTGTTTGAAAAGTACCGCAGGCGGTTCAGCCCTTATTGCAGCGTGGCGAGCCTTTACCTGTGGGCCGCCGCGGGCGGCGCGGTGCCGGGGCTGAAAGATTATGCCCCCAAAAAGAAAGCCCTGGCCCAAAAGGCAGTACCCGCTGGTTCCCACATGGAGAAAACATCAAGAGTATAACAAAAGTACAACAGAAAGGGCAGATGCTATGATGTTCACCGCGCATTATCGGTCCCCCTTGGGGGAAATTCTGCTGGCAGCGGATGAAGTGGGCCTGACCGGCTTGTGGTTTGACCGCGCAAAGTATTATGCGGCGGGCCTGGCCCCGCAGAGCACGGAGCGCGAAACCCAGCCCTTGACCGAAGCAAAGCGCTGGCTGGATGTGTATTTCAGCGGAAAAATGCCGGATTTTATGCCGCCGCTGCACCCCATCGGGTCAGACTTCCGGCAGGAAGTGTGGGCGCTGCTGCTGCAAATCCCATACGGGCAAACGACAACATACGGCGCGCTGGCCGCCCGGCTTGCGGCAAAGCATGGTACGGCGCGCCTGTCCGCCCAGGCGGTGGGCGGAGCCGTGGGGCATAACCCCATTTCGCTCATCATCCCGTGCCACCGCGTGGTGGGTGCCAGCGGCAGCCTGACCGGTTATGCGGGTGGTATTGAGCGAAAAATCCAGCTGTTGAAATTGGAAGGAACCGACTGCATAAAGCTGTTTGTGCCCAAAAAATGTGAATTAAGAGTTGAGCAAGCACAAAGTAAGGGCGAGCAAAAGATGTGAAAAAGTAAACCAGCAGAAGAGCGAATATGCGAAGCATGTTGAATATTAGGAACAGCGTTTAGCCAGCGGAAAAAACTTCGATGGACTGCCGCATGCCACTTGCAAAAGAGGAAAAAACATCAGGAAAAGCCAATAACTTGCTTTTGAGTTTTTTCCTTGGTGGTTAGAAGCTGCATATTGTATTGCGCTTTGAGGTTTTCATTCCATTTCTTTCATCAACTTCATTTTCCGCTTTTCGGGCCTGTTTATCCTTCTTTTTTCCTTAGGGTATATCTGAAAAGTCGAAAATATGGTCTATTTCTACAAACACAGCGGGATTTTGCGTTAAAAAGTCTTGGAATCCACAAAGGATTCCTGCGGCTCTTCGCCTTACATCCTGCTTGTGTTTGCGAAATATCCGTCATTAATTTTTTCTCGTTTGCTACTCTTGATTTACATTATAATAGGGGCTAATCAATAATAAACTCTGTTCAACCATCCCTGTACCCCCCAACACAGCAAAAAATGTTCTTGACTTAAACCTGACTTTAAGTTGTATGCTATAATCAGAAACGGAAGTATCCCAAACAGCAAAAGCGGGCGGAATTGAACAGCCGCACGGTGAGGCACACCAAAGAAGGAGCAAAGCAATGCAATACCGCACACTGCATTGGCTGCGGCCACTGCAACAGCCGCTGCCCCTTGCACGTAAAACAGCAGCAGCGCATGCAGGAAATCAAGGCGTACTTTGGCAAATTAAGCATGTCGAAAATATGTTGGCCATGTAATTTCAAACATTGAATATTGCAAAAACATACAGAAAACGATACAATAAAAGCAATCCCGTATCATTCTGAGTGCAAAGCGGGAATGATACGGCGTTGCCTACTGAAGCGAGGAGAATTTTTCCATGAGTGAAGTTAAAGCAGGCATTGGCGGCGAGCATTACCAGCCATATGCAGAGCGCACCGGCGGCGAATCCGTTGTGTTTTTTACCCGTGATCTTTCGGCAGAGGGCCTGAAAAAGGCATATGCCGCCATTCAGGGCAACCTGACCGGCAAGGTGGCTGTTAAGCTGCACACCGGCGAGCAGAACGGCCCCAACATCATCCCGCGTCCCTGGGTCAAGAGCCTGATGGAACAGATCCCCAACAGCACCATTGTGGAAACCAATACCTATTACGAGGGCGACCGCTACACCACCGCACAGCACCGCGAAACCCTGAAAATAAACGGCTGGACGTTCTGCCCGGTGGATATTATGGACGAGGACGGCGTGGCAGCCCTGCCGGTAAAGGACGGCAAGTGGTTTACCGAAATGCACGTTGGCTCCCACCAGCTGAACTATGATTCCATGCTGGTGCTGACCCACTTTAAGGGCCACACGATGGGCGGATTTGGCGGTTCCAACAAGAACATTGGCATTGGCTGCGCCGATGGCCGCATCGGCAAGGCCGAGATCCACACCGCTGTCGGCTCTGACAACATGTGGTCCATCAGCGAGGAAGAGCTGATGGAACGCATCTCGGAATCTGCCAAGGCAACGGTGGATTACTTTAAGGATCATATCTCCTTCATCAACGTCATGCGCAACATGTCTGTCTCCTGCGACTGCGAGGGCGTCAGCGCGGCACCGGTCGTTACCCCCAACGTGGGCATCCTGGCATCTTTGGATATCTGCGCCATTGACCAGGCCAGCGTGGACCTGATCTATGCCATGAAGGAGGAAGATCACCACGACCTGGTGGAGCGCATCAAGACCCGCCATGGCCTGCGCCAGCTTTCTTACATGCAGGAGCTTGACATGGGCAACCGCAAGTATAAACTGATCGACCTGGATAACAACCAGTCTCCCCTTACCCTGCAGGAGGCAGTGGCACACGTTGTTCCGTTTTTTGAACCTAAAAAAGTTACCCTGTAAACCGGCTGGGCAGGTTTGCCCCAGCCGCACCCAATAAACAATTTCGGGCCGGACGCTGCAATAAAGCGCCCGGCCTTTTGGGTTTTATAGAAAGGCAGTGAAAGACAGTAAGCAGAAGCTGCCCAAAACAAAGCGGGCCAGGGCGAATATGCCGGCCAGAGAAAGGATATGAAAGCGATTCGATGGCTGTTAAAATTGGTTCTGGCGATGATAACCCTGCCACTGATTCTTGCTGTGTGGCTGATAAAGTGGTTTGTGGTATTTCTGCATCATTGTTCGGCATGGACTTTCTATCTGCTGGGCAGTGTGGTGTTGGCAACGGCGGTGCTTTCGTTTCTGATGCAGCAGTCGCAGGGGATAGAAGCACTTCAAATGCTGATCGGCGGATTTGTGATTTTTATGATACCGCAGGTGGTCGGCGGAGTGGTGGTAGGCAGAACGAAAGATCAGATTTTGAGCGAACGAAAAGATTTGTATATAGCACAGTGATGATAGAGCCATTTCAGGTGTCATACAGAGATGCAGTGAACTGAGATGGCTCTTTTCTTTTGAATAAAGGTTCATCAAAGCCAAGGGCAGATTGAAAACTGCTTTGGCTTTGATGAGCCTGTTTTTGTGCCTTTTTCAAATTTATTTGGGGCAATACCGCATAATTCTAAGTGCCGATACGGCGAGCGAGGTGCGGCAGATGCTAAGCCAAAAGCGCAGATAATACTGGATGCTGCAAAGGTGAGCGCCGCCAGTGGCGGAAACAGCGAACCGAAGCAGGGGCAGCGGTCGCAGAGTGCGAGGGGCTTTTGCCCTCGAAGCACGATGCGGGTACCGCAACCCGACATTATCGAGCATCTTGGCAACGCAGATGCCGTGCCGCAGCCGCCGGAGCGGTGCTTAAGCCGCAAGGCGGGAATTGTGCGGTGTTGCCTTGGGAAAAAAGTTGTCCAAGACTTGATATCGGGCGGCTTACATTGTTTATGGGGTAAAGTGAACCCGCTCCGGCGTACGCCGCAGCTGGTTGCGATATTCGGACGGCGTAATGCCGTATAAACTGCGGAAAGTTTTCAAAAAACTGGTGTAATTGGTAAAACCGCTGGCGTTGCAGGCATCCAGCACGCTGGCGCCGGCTGCAATGGCACGGCGGCAATGCTGCATGCGCAGGTTGGTTAAATAGCCGTGTACACTTTCCATCGTGTAGGTTTTGAACGCGCGGGACAAATGCTCCCGGCTGGTGTAGGTATATTTGGCAAGGCTGCCAACGGTTAGGTTCGGGTCGGTATAATTGGCCTGCAAAAAAGCAACGGCCTTGGCAACCAGGGCACTTGTAGCGCTGGGCGGTGCCGTGCGGCGCTCGGCCACAATCTGGTCCATCAGCAGCAAAAGCTCCACCAGCTCGCACCGCTGCACCATGTGCTGGGTGCTGCCGTGTAAGTAAGCGGTCTGGGCCATCCGCTCAAATAAGCCGCGTAGATCCCATGCGGTGACGGCGTCTGCATCCAGGATCACCAGCTGCCCCAGCCAGGTGGGGGCAACCAGCCCGCTGGCCAGCAGGGCTTCCTGCCATAGCTCGGCGTTGATCTGGGCAATCAGACGTTCAGAAATCTTATCCGTGATATTGAACATGCCCGCATGATAGCACCGGGCAGGGAAGATGATCATTTCCCCCAGGTTTATATCATAAATGTTGCCGTCCACAGAATAGCGCACGTTGCTGCCCACCAGGGGCAGTACAAGCTCATAATACGGGTGAGAGTGTACAACAGACTGGCTGTCCTGCTCGTTGGTATACCAACCCACGGCAATCTGACCGCTTTCCACTTCCATGCTGGCGCGTTCCTGCGTCAAAAACTGGTCCTTGATATGCGGTACTTTCTGGACGAACATGGTGGGCCCTCCTTTTTTGACTTTGCGACGCGGATTTCTGGGGAACGTTTGTAGTCCGGTCCGGGATGTTGGGCATAGCAAATAACAAAATAGGACAAAAATGGCGGTAGTGGCCAATTTTTATATGGCATCTGACTTTATTATAGCATAGAGTGCAGCAAGATGGTATTGGCATACACCAAAAAATATCGATTTCTAGCAAAAAAGTCTGATTCTTGGGTGCAGCTTGCGTCAAAAGAAAGAGAATGAGAAGGGGGAAAATAAACAACGTTATCTAGGGCAATACTGCACAATTCCCGCCTTACGGCTTAAGCACCGCTCCGGCGGCTGCGGCACGGCATCTGCGTTGCCAAAATACTCGATAATACACAAAGTATTATCTGCGCTTTTGGCTTAGCAGCTGCCGCACCTCGCTCGCCGTATCGGCACTTAGAATTATGCGGTATTGTCCTAGGATATATTATTTTTTACGTATTGAATCGGCATGGACAATATGTTAGAATAACTTTGATTAGATCAAAAGAGGAAAGGAAGAATTAAGGATGTTTGTAGGAACATGGTGGTCACTGATGCCGCCCATTGTGGCGATTGCGCTGGCACTGCTGACCAAAGAAGTGTATTTGTCATTGTTTGCGGGGTGTGCCCTTGGCGCACTGTTGGCGGCAGAATTCCACCCGTGGATTGCGTTTGATACGCTGTTTAACACAATGATCGATAGTGTGGATTTTTCCATTCTGATGTTCATGATCCTTTTGGGCATGATCGTTATGCTCATGCAGGAATCCGGCGGCACCCGCGCTTACGGTGAGTGGGCCTCCGGCCACCTGAAAAGTAAGCGCTCCGCTTTGGTAACGACCTCTCTGCTCGGTGCGCTGATTTTTGTGGATGACTACTTCAACTGCCTGACGGTTGGCTCTGTCATGCGCCCTGTCACAGATAAGTACAAGGTTTCCCGCGCCAAGCTGGCGTATATCATTGATGCAACCGCCGCGCCAGTCTGCATCATTGCGCCGATTTCTTCCTGGGCGGCAGCCGTCAACTCTTACGTTCCGGCGGGCAGCTCCATGTCCGGTTTTGAGATGTTCGTTAAAACCATTCCGTTCAACCTCTATGCAATTTTAACCCTGTATATGGTGTTCTTCACCTCCATTGTAGGCTTCGATTTCGGCCTGATGAAAAAGCATGAAGAGAACGCGGCCAAAGGTGATCTGTTTACCTCCGGCGGGGAAGAGTTCCAGAACCAGGAAACAAAAGACCCGACCGAGGGCGGCAAATACGCCAAAGGCAAGGTCATCGATCTGATTGCGCCCATGGTCGTCATGATTGCAACGGCAATCGCAGCTATGATCTGGACCGGCCACCTGAACGGCGGCCAGAATCTGGTGGAGGACTTTGCCAACTGTTCTTCTTCGGAAGCGTTGGTGTTTGCCGGTTTGGTCACAGTGGGATTCCTGCTGCTTCTGTATCTGCCGCGCCGTGTCATCGGCTTCAAGGATTTTATGAATTCCGTTCCCGAAGGTGGCAAGCTTATGATGCCCGCCATCCTGATTTTAGTGCTGGCCTGGACTCTGAAAGGTATGACGGACGCCCTGGGTATCGGTACCTTTGTACGTTCGGCCATCAATCTGAATTCCAGCCTGATGAACTTTGTGCCGCTGGTTATCTTCTGCATTGCAATTTTTATTGCCTTTTCTTCCGGCACCAGCTGGGGCACCTTTGCTATTTTTGTGCCCATCGTGGTCAACATGTTTGCTGAACTGGACCCGACCATGATGATCATTTCTGTAGCGGCTGTCCTGGCTGGTGCTGTCTGCGGTGACCATATTTCGCCTATTTCTGATACTACCATCATGTCCAGCTCCGGTGCCCAGTCCAACCATATCAACCATGTGCAAACCCAGATGCAGTACGCCTTTGTGGTCATTGCCGTGTGTGCTGTTGGCTACCTGATCGCCGGCTTTACCGAAAACTGGTGGCTGACCCTGCTTTGCTCGCTGGTGATTTTGACCGGAGTGCTGTTGGAGATAAGGAAGAAGGAAATGTGCGGCCGATAAACAATACTGACGTAGCATCATCAAAAAGAACCTGTTTTGCACACTATATGGGGCACTAAAACCGGTCGTGTTTTACAGTTATATGAACTAAAACGCCGAACTTTTGGCCCCTGCGGCACAAAATTGGCACAGCTTTTTCAGAAATTTTGAGGAGATGGCGAAAAACAAGAGAAAACAATGAGAATCCATGAGTTTATCACCTGCTTCGTAAAACTGTTGTTGAGTACCTGATGCAGAGGGGTCGGCCTTCTTTACATGGCTGCCGAAGATGTTTGGTAAAAGAGTTGTAGTTACCGTTCATGGAACCTGTGAAATAATGTTAGTAACCAGAAAAAATCCTGATTTCATGCGGGTTTGCGCGGCTTGACCTTTTTTACCTTAACTTGTTTCTGTTTACCATGGTGCGTTGCGTTCCGGCGTGATTTCGGGGGTTAGTGGCTTCTGGTTGCGCTCTATACTTAACCCACCACAGCGAAAGCTGATAGAGCAGAAAACAGAATAAGGAGGTACGAGGACAAGCCTGCGTATAGATTGTTGCTGCAATCTGTATACAGGCTTGTTGTCGTGCTATGAAGTAGGAAAGGTGAATAGTGAAAGACGAGCATGACAATTTAAGGAAAAGAACTGCTGGGATTGTGTATAAGCCTAGGACAAGAATAGAAACTATGGAATGACGGTTGGAGAGAAGTAATGGAAGAAAAAATCAGACTTGCGGTTTTCGGACAGAAACGTCTTTCGCGTGAAGGCGGGATAGAGATTGTTGTAAAAGAGTTATGCACCCGAATGGCACAGAATGGTTGTGATATAACTTGCTACAATAGAGCAGGCCATCATGTGAGCGGTGCAGAGTATGACAAAACAATTGAATATGATGGTATCCGTCAAAAGGTTGTTCCGACTATTGAGAAGAAGGGGGCTAGAGATATAATAGGGTCAACCAAGAAAACCTACGATAACTAAAGGGTTTTGACGGCTTGAGTTGTCCTTCAAATGTTTTATTTGTTGAAAAACTGCAAGAAGCGGGAAATCCTGGGGGTTATATGTAGGAGGCTTTTGGAAGCTCTGTTTTGACCCACAAAAAGGAGCAGCAAATAAAGATTGAAGGAGAGTTCAAGCCTACGGTGGATTGCCTTTGTGCGACCCGCCGTAGGTTTGTTTTTATCCATAAGGGAATGCGGGTTTGCGCGGCTTGACCTTTTCACCTCAACTTGTTTCTGCTTGTCATGGTGCGTTACGGCTAGCGTGTTTTCAGGGGTTAATGGCTTCTGGTTGCGCTCTATACTTAACCCACCACATCGAAAGCTGATAGAGCAGAAAACAAAATAAGGAGGTACGAGGACAAGCCTGCGTATAGATTGTTGCTGCAATCTGTATACAGGCTTGTTGTTGTGCAATGAAGTAAGTTGAGGAGTAAAAGAATACGATGGAAAGAAATGTTGTTTTTAATTATGTGATAGACACATGATTAAAAAGAAAATACTATCTCTGCAAAATTGTATATAAAATTTAGTGAAATTATGAGGGGTATTTGGAGATGAAAAAGAATAAAATCAGAATATTGCATGTGGCGCAGGCAGCAGGCGGCGTGGATCGCTACATCCGAATGCTTCTCAAGTATTTGGATAAAGAAAAGTTTGAGAATATCTTGATTTGTTCGCAAGATTTTCATGAAGAAGATTACAAAGGTTTGGTTGATTATTTTGATCAGGTAGAAATGACAAGAGCCATCGGAAGTAATGATTTAAAAGCAATTAAATCAGTTAGAACACTAATAAAAAAATATAACCCCGACATTGTCTATGCACATTCTAGCAAGGCGGGGGCAATTGCTCGTGTTGCGGATATTGGACTGAAAAATCATTGTGTGTACAATCCACATGGTTGGGCTTTTAATATGCGTTGTTCTGCAAAGAAAAAGGCTGTATATACTGCTATTGAGAAGATTGCAGCACCATTTTGCGATAAGATCATCTGCATATCGGATGCAGAAAAAAAATCAGCTCTCGATAAGAAAATTTGTAAAGAGAATAAACTGCAGGTTATCTTTAACGGTGTCGATATTGAAGGCTATGAAAATGGGGAACACGGTGTAGTTAAGAGAAGAGATCTGAATATACCAGAAGAAGCATTCGTCGTCGGTATGGTTGGACGAATGAGTCCACAGAAAGCACCTGATGTTTTTATTAAGATGGCAAAACAAGTTAAGGATAAAGTGCCTAATGCACACTTTATTATTGTTGGAAATGGAAATCAGGAAACTAAAATTAGAAAATATGCGGAGGACAACAATTTCTCGGAAAGCTTACATATTACAGGATGGGTTGATAATCCGATGAGTTATGTGGAAATTTTCGATGTCGCGTGTTTACTGAGTCGCTGGGAGGGCTTTGGTTTAGCTTTGCCGGAATATATGATGGCAGGTAAGCCAATCGTGGCGAGCAGAGTGGATGCTATCCCTAATATAATACGGAATGGAGAAAATGGTTTGCTTGTTGAAGCGGATGACGCTCATGGAGCAAGTGAAGCTGTGTTACAAATCTATCAGAAAAATGATTTGAAAGACAGATTGGTGACACAAGGATTGGAAGATGTGCATAACAGATTTAATGCTCGGAGAGTTTCTGCGGAGCATGGGAAGCTTTTCGAGAGAATAATGGAGGATGAAGGGCATTATTTTGGCAGGTGGTTCAGGCACACGCCTTTATCCATTGACAAAGGTAACAAGTAAACAGCTCTTGCCAATCTATGACAAACCGATGATTTATTATCCGATGTCTGTCCTGATGGACGAAGGCATCCGTGACATTTTGATTATCTCCACACCGCAGGATACACCTCGATTTGAGAACCTGCTGGGTGATGGACACTAGTTTGGTGTGAACTTGACCTATGCTGTTCAGCCGTCTCCGGATGGACTGGCACAGGCCGTTATCATTGGTGCCAACTTTATCGGCAATGAATCTGTGGCTATGGTGCTGGGCGACAACATCTTTGCGGGTCATGGTCTGAAGAAGAGATTAAACGCAGCAGTGGAAAAGGCGGAAAACGGCAAGGGCGCAACGGTGTTTGGCTACTATGTGGACGATCCGGAGGGTTTCGGCATTGTGGAGTTTGACAAGAACGGTAAGGCCATTTCTATCGAGGAAAAGCCAGAACATACGAAGAGCAACTACTGTGTCACCGGTTTGTACTTCTATGATAACCGTGTGGTCGAGTTTGCTAAGAACCTGAAACCGTCTGGTCGTGGTGAACTGGAGATTACCGATTTGAACCGCATTTATCTGGAAGGATGCAGAGGGAAAATGAAGAACAATAGCTGTTTTTCCTGGAAAATGCGATGATAATAGGAACAAAGAATTAGTGATAAAATATTCTAAAACTATGAGTGCTTAGACAAGGAAGACGAGATGAAGAAATATATAAGATATATTCCGCTAATTTTCTCCTTACTTTTGATATTTGGATTGACTTTTCAAAATGGGGCTGAATCGAAGCAACTAACAGAAAGTACACAAGCTGTTATTGGAAATGTTGTAAGTAGTTCATCAAAAGCAAATTGGTGGAATGACTATATTTTAATGAGAAAACTTGGACATATACCAGAATATTTATTGCTTGGTGGAAGCGCATATTTTGTTTTTGGTAAATGGTTGAAAGCTGGAATATTTTGTGTGACTATTAGCTTTATTGATGAAGTTGTGAAGGGACTTCTTCCGGGGAGAGAATTTGATTTCATAGATATGAGATTTGATTTGATAGGGTATGCGATAGGAATTGCATTAGCGCTGGTTGGAATTGAAATATGGAAAAAAATCAAATGTAAAAATATAGGGAGTTAATAGAATGATTGAATTGTTAGGCCTGCCGGGAGCAGGAAAAACAACATATGCAAAGAAAAAATTGGGCAATTATACAAATATACTTGAAAACAATATATATTCTGATAATAGAATTCGTCAGAATTTGAATAAAATTGTTTTCTATGTTTTTTTTGCCGCAAGAAACCCAAAACGCTATTTACTCGGCATAAATAGATTAAATAATATTCATTTTAATTCTAGAAAAATCAAGATTAAAATGAATTTATATTTATTTATGACATTGGGACTATTAGATAAATATAAAGATAAAGACGTGCTAATTGATGAGGGATTGGGGCAGGTCCTATGGGCATTTTATTATAATTCTAAAGATTCTATTGAAGCGATTAACGGTATTTTTGATATGTTCAACGAGTATTGTTGTGATACGGTGTTGTTTATCAGTGCGGAGAAAGATGAAATAAAGAATAGATTATTATTAAGAAAGAATAATGGCGGTTCAGAATTGCAAAAGGATTTATTATCAGATGATAAATATTTGGATTTCGCAATAGAGTGTATGAAGCGAGTGCTGTCAATGCTTGAAAAGAAAGGCATCAAGTATTTTGTTATCGAGGAGAGAGAAAAATGAGAAAAGTTCTGTATTTGATTAACAGCTTGAAAAATGGTGGCCCAGTTAATATGTTATATAGTTTGTGTAAATATTTAGATAATACGCAATACAAGATATATGTGATGGCACTCAAGAAATGCGATATTAATGCTAGAGATTTTAGCAATTTAAATTGTGAATTAATAATTATAAATGAAAATAACAAATTGAAAAGGATAAATAAAGCATTCGAAGAGATTAAAAGAATTAGTCCGGACATTATACATTCACATGGTGGACTGGCAGATTGGATAAACGTTCATACGAAAAATGGGTCTAAAAAAATAACTACTATTCATTGTGATCCGGATATTGATTTGATAATGAAATATGGAAAGGTTAAAGGAACTATTGTAGCCAATATCTTTTTACATAATCTAAAAAGAATGGATTGTCCAATAGCCTGTTCAGAAACTATATCAAACAAAATTTATGAAAATCGAAAAGTTAAGTTTGATTATATCAGAAATGGAATAGATCCTACAATGCTTGTAGTCAATAAATCTATTAAAAGAAGTGAGTTAAAAATTGAAGAATCAGATACAGTTTATGCGTTTTGTGGATATTTATCTAAAAGAAAAAATGTCAAATTTTTAATAGAGGTGTTCAATACACTTCCAAATAATTATAAGTTACTAGTAATTGGAGATGGGGATGAACTAGTTGCATTAAAAACATCTGCAAAAAAAGATAATGTGATATTTGTTGGAAAAGTTTCAACTCCTGCAAATTATTTGCAATTATCTGATTATTTTATATCAGCATCTCTATCTGAAGGTTTACCTATGGCAGTAATGGAAGGGATGGCTTTAGGTTTGCCGCCTGTGTTATCACGCATAGATTCACATATTGAGGTGAAAAAATGTTGTGAAGAAGGAATAGAATTATTTGATTTGGATAATGTTGATGATTTATCAACTATCATTAAAAATAAAGTTAAAGATGATAAAATTAATAGCCTAGTGAAAAATTGTGCTTATAATTATTTGCATGCAAAAAGAATGGCCTTAGAATATCAGGAAAAATATAAAGATTTAATTCGGAATGGAGACCAGTAATATGATATCGATTGTGATGGCAACATATAATGGTAAAAATTTTATTGAAGAGCAATTAGAGTCTTTGAGAAATCAGACGCTAGTTGCGGATGAAGTTATTATTGCAGATGATCGTTCAACTGATGGGACGTATGAATTTATTCTTGATTATATAAAATCACATAGCTTGGAGAAATGGTCTGTTTATAGGAATGAGAATAATCTAGGATATTCTAAGAATTTTTCCAAACTTCTAATGAAGGCATCAGGAGAGATTATTTTTTTAGCCGATCAAGACGACATTTGGCATAATGATAAAGTAGAACAAATGTATTCTGTTATGGAAAGCAATAAGCAAATACAGTTACTGGCTTCTAATCCGCATCCATTTTACGAAGGAAATAAACCGCAGAAGGTTAATTATGAAAAGTTTTATGGCTCATTAATAAAGATTAATCGCTTGGCATCATGGGTTAAGCCAGCCAGACCTGGATGTACCATGTGTATTAGAAGAAGTCTGCTTGAACATTATGATGAAATATGGTTTGATGGTTACCCGCATGATTGTCTACTTTGGGGCTTAGCGGTGTTAAGAGGAACAGCATACCTTTTTAATAAAGACACTATTGAATTTAGACGTCATGATAATAATGCATCGAGTCGTATGGCTCATACATCCAGTAATAGAATTGATAGGATGTATAAGGAGACGTCTATCATCAAAAATATGCTGAATAGCAACTTCCTTACAAAAAAACAAGTGGAATTCATATCGAAACAATACAAAGTGTATTGCAAAAGGATAGATCTTTTAAGCAGAAGATCTGTAACAGGAATTGTGAAGATGGTTTCAGTTCTAAATTATTATTCACGGAAACGATTGTGGCTTACAGATTTGTATTATGTCTTAAAATGAGTATTCGGACTCCCTGAAGATAAAAAGCAGAATACTATTGAAAACTGTTTTGAAGGATTCAGCAGTATAAGAAGTTTTGAAAGGAAATATATTTAGAATGATAAAAGGGCATATATTGGAACAGGAAGGAGATAATCGTAAAAATGCTAGTTGTATTATGGATATGCACTATCATAATTTTTATGTTAGCATATTTGATTAATAAAAGAGATCTTCTTGCCCCATCGGTTCTGTGCAGCATGATATATGTAATATGTATAATGTTTACTGTATTGAATCAAAAATCATGGGGAATTGAGTATTCGGACAAAGCATTTTGTGTGATGATAATAATGATATTATCGTTTGTACTACCTTCTGTGTTTTTTAATATAAAAAATAATAAGGTGGGAATACAATCAGATTATGAATTGGAAATCATAGAGTTCGACAAAGGAATACTTATAGGATGTCTTATTGTCGATATACTTATCTCTATTTATTACTTTAGAGAGGTTTATCGCATATCCCTTATTGGTGGAAATCCACTCGGAATAGCAGGAATGTTCTCTTATTATAGAATGTATACCGCTAATAATGCTGATGCAGAGGGATTATCTACATTAGCAAATCAGTTTCTCAAGCTAGGAAGGTCATTTGGTTTTACGGCATTGTTTATACTTATGTACAATAATCAAATTGATCGTAATATAAAACGGGATTATTGGCTAATCCCGTTTGTAGTATTAACAGCACTTCAAAATATTATTGGAGGTGGTAGAGGATACATTTTATGGTTGGTTTCTACTGGCTTTATGACATCCTATATTATCACTATGAAAAAAAGTGAATGGAAAAAAAGAATATCCTTTAAGTACATCAAAATTGGATTGAAACTTATGGCTGCTGTATTTGTAGGATTTTATTTATTGAAATATGTAGTACGAGTGGGTAATACAGTAAATTCTATTTTGGATTATATAGGATATTATGCAGGGGGCTCAATTCAAAATTTTAATTTATATTTAGATAATCCACCAACAGGAAGCCGGCAAATATGGGGCCAAGAAACATTCATGGGTGTTTATTCCACATTACAGAAATTTGGATTTGTTGATGTTTCTGGGATATATTTGACAAATTCAAATTTGGAGTTTAGAAGGTCAAATGGTGTTTCTATTGGAAATGTTTATGGCGCTGTAAGAAGATATTATAATGATTTTGGTATTATGGGGGTAATTGTTTTACAGACCATTTGCTCTTTCTTCTTCAATGCTTTTTACACTAAGATAAAACAACAAAGCAAACAAAAATCGAAATTTACGTATTTTTTGTATGCATATTTGTCTTATCACGTATTTGAAATGCCTATCGATGATACCTTTTATAAATCATTCATTTCATTCAATTTTTTGACAACATTGATTGTATTATTTGCGGTGTATTATATATTCACTTGTGTAAAAATTAGAGGATTAAAGATTAAGTATAGAAAAAGGAATATTGTTTAGGTGAAGATATATGATAAGAAAAATATTAAATTACGTAAAAGATCTAAAAATACGCAAACTTTGGAAAAAAAACAATAAGCATAATCATACAAGCATAGGTTACATTACAACTCCAAATTTATTAAAATTAATTCAAAACAATGGAGTGAATGTTGGAAAGAATACATACGGAAAGTTAAATATTAACTATACTGGAGCTCCCAACGAAGCATTAACAATTGGAAATAATTGTTCGATTGCAGGAAGCGCAAATTTTTTATTGGGTGGTGAACACAATTATAAATGTATCACTACATTTCCATATAGGTATAGAGTTTTTGGTTTGACTAATGATGTTAGATCGAAAGGACCAATCAAGATTGAAGATGAAGTCTGGATTGGTGATGGGGCATGGATATTGTCAGGGGTTACAGTAGGCAAAGGTGCAATTATCGCAACAGGTTCAATCGTAACAAGAGATGTGCCACCATACGCTATTGTGGGCGGCTCACCTGCCAGAATAATTAAATATAGGTTTTCGGAGAGCATTATAAAAAAAATCATTGGTATTGATTTGGCTAATTGTGAGTTAAGCGTAAATCAATTAGACTTGCTCACTAAAGATATTACCGAAGAAAATGTCGATAGTATTATTTTCGGACTGACAAGAGGTGAAGATATAAGTGAAAAAAATTAAAGGAAAGATTAGAAATATTATTTCGATATATCGCTATTTTGGGCTTTCGTTAGGATGTTATAATTTTCTGTTGTCTATTCCGTTTATAAAACATATTTCGTTGTGGAAGAAAATTAATAAAAAATACTACAGATTGTGCAAAGACTACCTTTATTCACATTACTTGTCAGATTATAGCTTCGATGATAGTGATGAAATTGGAAGAATAGATGAAAACTCAAATATTTGGGTATTTTGGTGGCAAGGGATTTGTAATGCTCCTGAATTGGTGAAAAAATGTCTTAGTACGATTATTAAGTTTAAGGGTAAGCACAATGTTGTAATCATTGATAAGACGAATCTTATGAATTATCTTGATGTTCCGGATTTTTTCTGGAGTAAATTGGAAAATAATGAGATTTCTATTCAACATTTTTCTGATTATATAAGAACTAGGTTGTTATATAAATACGGTGGAATATGGATGGATGCGACATTATTTTTGACGGATAATGTAGATGAAGATCTGACTAAATATGGATTTTATACGATAAGACATGGGGAACGATCAGATTATCATATTTGCGAAGGAAAATGGTCTACATTTTTTATGGCGTCATGTAAAGGAAACAAATTTTTTAAATATTTAGCAGATTTGCAAGAAAAATATTGGAGGAATGAAAAATATCCGATTTGCTATTTGATAATTGACTGTTTTATCTCTTTGTTGGTTGATGTATCCCCGTTTTGCAGAGATCAAGTCAATCAAGTTCCGGTAAACAATACTAAAACAATGCAATTAGCAAAAATGTTTACAAAAGATTATTCTGATGTAAAAGAGAGTGTTGATGAAATTATAAAAAACACAAAAATAATTAAATTATCTAATAAGTGCAAGGTGAATACGAGCCCGGATAGTGTTTATTATTGGCTTTTATATGTATACGATAATAGAGAGGAGAAAACAGCCTTATGAGAAAAGGACTCCTTAAGGTAATGATCGCTAATTTAATTGGTTTGGTAATTAGCGTCGTTACTAATTTTTTGATTCCAAAATATGTTTCAGTTGATTCTTATAGTCTTATAAAAACTTACGCATTGTATCTGACGTATGCGGGTTTTTTTAGTATTGGATACAATGATGGTATGTACTTGAAGTACGGAGGAAAAAACCTTGATCAAATAAACAAAAAGGAACTTGCGGATAATTTTTTTAACTATTCAATATTAATAATTTTAATGCAGCTTTTTGTCCTTGCTGTAGGGTTGTTTCTTAATGATAATATTGTGATTGCATTTTCTTTCGGAATAATATCGTATAATATATTAGGCTATTTGAAGTCATTATATCAGGCAACTGGTGAATTTGGAGCTTATAGCAGGGCGTTAAACATAGAAAAAGTATCTGTATTTATTTTTAATTTAATTTTAATTTATATTATTAAATCAGATAACTATTTGTGGTACATTTGGATACAGGTTATTATAGGATTAGTTGTCACTGTAATACTGTTGCTAAAGTTAGAAACAAAGGTTAGATTCCTGAAATTAGGTTCTCTAAATATGAATGAGTATAAAGAAAACATCTCATCAGGAATCATTCTTATGCTTGGTAATTTTTCTAGTAGTATTTTTACTGGGTTAGATAGATGGTTTGTTAAGATTTTATTGCTGTCATTTGATTTTGCTATGTATTCTTTTGCTGTGAGTATGGAAAATATAATAAATGTATTCGTTTCGCCAATAACTGTATCAATGTATAATTACTTTTGTAAAAAACCTAGTCTAAATGAAATTAAGAGTGTAAAGAAATTATCTTTGATATGGGGATTTGTTGTTATTTCGGCTGCATTTCCTGCAAAATGGATATTGGTTCATTATTTAAATACTTATCTTGCGGCGAATGATGTGATTTTTCTATTGTTTGGAGCACAAGTCTTTTATATTGTAGTTAAATCAATATATGTAAATTTATATAAAGCAGAAAAGCAACAAAATATTTATTTGCAACAGATGGTAGTAATGATTGTCTTAGGTGCAGTACTAAACGCGCTTTTCTTTGCTGTCTATAATAGTACTATTTCGATTGCTTTTGCAACATTTTGTACATCCATTATTTGGATGCTCATTTGCGAGTACAAAGACAAAGAATTGAGATTCAGTAATAAGGAGTATCTTTCTTTATTCGTAATCATGGGAACTTATTGTTTTTGTGGATATAAGCTATCTCCAATTTTAGGCTTGTGTGTGTATGTGGCCGTAACGGTTATAGTCTGTTATTTTTTTATGAAAGAGACAGTTTTTTTTGTAGTTAAAAATATTATGTATTATTTAAATAAAGTAAAGAAACAACTATCAGGAATATGATGAAAAATGTGTTAAAGAAGTGATATTTTTAATTGCTCGAAAAGAGAAACTAATAGACTAAATTATGAATAAACTGCGAGAGGAGAGAACTATGAAAACAACATTACTTATTATGGCAGCCGGTATTGGCAGTCGCTTCGGAACAGGAATCAAGCAGTTAGAGCCAGTGGATGATGCTGGACATATCATCATGGATTACTCAATCCATGATGCGATTGAGGTTGGTTTCAATCATGTGGTATTTATTATCCGTAAGGATATCGAGAAGGAATTCAAAGAGGTCATCGGCGATCGCATTGCCTCCATTTGTGCTTCTCATGGTGTCACTGTGGACTACGCATTTCAGGATATCAAGGATATTCCGGGAGAACTTCCGGCAGGTCGGACAAAGCCGTGGGGAACCGGACAGGCTGTGCTTGCAGCAAAGAATGTGATTGATACCCCGTTCATTGTGATCAACGCAGATGATTACTATGGCAAAGAAGGTTTCAAAGCAGTCCACGAGTATTTGGTAAATGGCGGCAAGTCCTGTATGGCAGGCTTCGTGCTGAAGAATACTCTGTCCGATAATGGCGGAGTAACCCGTGGTGTTTGCAAGATGGACGACCAGAACAATTTGACTGAGGTTGTGGAAACCAAGAATATTGTAAAAACTGCAACTGGGGCAGAAACAGACGGCGTAGCTGTTGATGTTGACTCTTTGGTTTCCATGAACATGTGGGGATTGACTCCTGACTTTTTGACTGTGCTGGAAGATGGCTTTAAGGAGTTCTTTAAGGAAGAGGTCCCGGGTAATCCGCTGAAAGCAGAGTATCTGATTCCTATCTTTATCGGTGAACTGCTGGAGCAGGGAAAAATGTCCGTAAAGGTTCTGAAGACCAACGACACCTGGTATGGCATGACCTATCACGAAGATGTCGCAGCCGTAAAGGACAGCTTCAAGAAGATGCTAGAGAACGGCGTGTATAAGGCTGATTTATTTGCAGATTTGTGATATACTTGAGCCATCATAATAGGAAAGAGGTTTGTGTCCTATGCCCAGAACCAAAGGTAGCAAGAATAAGCCCAAAACTGTGACTGCTGATTTTGCAACGCAGATTGCAGAAAAGCAGTCCGCAAAGGAAGCACTCACAGCTGAGATTGCATCCATCACCGCAAACATTGACACTCTGAAGGCTGATTTGAAAGCAAAAAAGGCTGCTCTGAAGAAGGCCGAAAAAGAAGTGGTAACGCTGGAAGCGAAGAAGGCCAGGGCAGATGCCAAGGCAGCAGAAGAAGCGAAAAAGGCAGAAGCAGAATCCGTCCTGAAGAAGCTGCTTGCCGAAGGCATGAGTGCTGATGAAATTCTCGAAAAACTGAAATAACACGAAAAACCCGTAATGGACAGGCATAACGCACCGTCCATTACGGGTTTTAGGGTTATAAGAACATAAGTTCATCCGGCGGCTACATCAAACTGAAAATGTGCCGGAAGGTTGAACTGCTTGATAAACGCATGATGCTGGGCGT
>PVMM01001252.1_pt1 | contig 31211 bp, 27 predicted proteins | sample 1853381 | NCBI WGS metagenome assembly PVMM01 (sample SAMN08533509, study PRJNA380276) | Human gut metagenome, whole genome shotgun sequencing project. | isolation source: participant 1, synthetic long reads | host: Homo sapiens | collected 2017 | reverse complement strand
CACACCGGCCAGCGGATAGTTGTCGGTGATGCTGCTGCGCAGGGTGCGGTAAAGCTGCCCGGCATCGTACAGCGTCTCGTCCTTGCTGATGTACAGGCGGGTGAGGGGCTGGCTGCTGCCGCTGGCCTGCGGGTACAGCTCCAGCTGCAGGGCTTCCGGCGTATATTGGCCGTCCACCCGGCCGGAGGTGCCGCCGAACTGCGCCAGCACCTTATATAAAGCGGGCTCTTCGGCAGCGGTGGAAGTGATCTGGTAGTCCAGCGAAAAGCTGGCTCCACCGGCAAAGCTCTTCACGCGGCGGCTCACCAGCCCCAGCGCGACGGCGGCGGCCACTACGCACACCAGCACAAGGCACAGCACCACCACGACCGCAGCGCGGGCACCGGTGCGTTTCTTTTTGGATGCAGCCATAGAATGTTCCTCCTTCAGGAAAATCTTTTTTTCAGCATAGCGGAACGCAGGGCGATTGTCAAGGACAGCGTTTTGGAATAAAACAAAAAACCTGAAACATCTCTGTTTCAGGTTTCTGGCGGAAAGATGGGGATTCGAACCCCAGAACGCTTTTGACACGTTACACGATTTCCAGTCGTGCGCCTTAGACCAACTCAGCCATCTTTCCACATCTTTTGTTCTGCCTTTGGGCGGGTGCCCTTGGCGCTCCACTATAATACCTGAAACCAGCTGTTTTGTCAAGGATTTTTTTGAAAAAGATCAGACTTTTTTCAAAATGACGTACCATCGTACTGCAAAATGACAAGAGGCGGGCAAAAGGTGTGCAGAACCCTTGACGGGGAGCCAAAACAAGGCTATGATGGGGACAGAGAGTGCAGCAGCAGGGCATTTCCTGCCGCAAAAATGGAAAACAAGGAGGATGGACTCTGTATGAACTATGCTGAAGTGCTGGCCAATGCGCGGGAGTGCATCGGCAAATACTGCAAGGCCTGCCCGGTGTGCAACGGCGTGGCCTGCAAAAACCAGATCCCCGGTCCCGGTGCCAAGGGCGTGGGCGACACGGCGATCCGCAACTATAATAAGTGGGCGGACATCCGGGTGAACATGGACACCCTGTGCGAGGGCGGCACCCCGGACACCACGCTTGAACTGTTTGGCAAGCAGTTCAAATACCCCTTCTTTGCAGGCCCGGTGGGTGCGGTGAACCTGCACTACTCCGAGACCTACACCGATATGACCTATAACGACGTGCTGGTACGCGCCTGCGCCGAGAACGGCATTGCCGCCTTTACCGGTGACGGCACCAACCCCACCGTGATGGAGATGGCCACCAAGGCCATCGGTGCGGCGGGCGGCTGCGGCGTGCCTACCATCAAGCCCTGGAACATCGACACCATCCGGGAGAAGATGGCCCAGGCCAAGGCCAGCGGCTGCTTTGCCGTGGCCATGGACGTGGATGCGGCAGGCCTGCCCTTCCTCAAGAACATGACCCCGCCGGCCGGCAGCAAGAGCGTGGAAGAGCTGGCCGAGATCGTGAAGCTGGCCGAGCGGCCCTTCATCGTCAAGGGTGTGATGACCGTCAAGGGTGCTTTGAAGGCCAGGGAGGCCGGTGCCGCCGCCATCGTGGTGTCCAACCACGGCGGCCGTGTGCTGGACCAGTGCCCCGCCACCGCTGAAGTCCTGCCGGAGATCGCTGTAGCCCTCAAGGGCACCGGCGTGAAGATCCTGGTGGACGGCGGCATCCGCACCGGTGTGGATGTGTTCAAGGCTCTGGCTCTGGGCGCGGACGGCGTGCTGATCTGCCGCCCCTTTGTCACGGCCGTGTACGGCGGCGGCGAGGAAGGCGTGAAGTGCTACATCGACAAGCTGGCCGGGGAACTGGCCGACACCATGCAGATGTGCGGCGCTCACAGTCTGGCAGAGATCACCCCCGATATGGTGCGCGTATAAAACCGAAGAAAAACCGGAAAAGCCGGAGTATGCCTGCGGGTGTGCCCCGGCTTTGTTAAATTTTGTTGAAAAGATGGATGTACGAAATTTGGACGCTTGTGTATTGCCCCAAAATGCGCTACACTACAATCAACTGAACCGTAAACCGGATGCCTGCAGGCGGGAGCGCCGCCTGCTCATTTTTAGGAGGATCTATGAAAAAGAAAACCGAGCAGAATGCTGCGGGAGCGCCGCAGACGGGGAAAACGGCCGGTACCGGAGCAGCCGGGTTCCTGAAAAAGAACTGGAAGTGGCTGGTCCCGGTGGCATGCGTGGCCGTGCTGGGCGGTGTGTGGCTGCTCAAGCCCAAGGCCGACAAGCCTGCCAGCGTGGATACCAGCTATGTGGAGACCGCGCCGGAACAGCGGGACCTCGTCAATGCCCTGAGCGGCACCGGCACCCTGAAGCCGGCGAATACTTATAATGTCAAGTCGCTGGTGTCCGGCAAGGTGCTGACCTGCAGCTTTGAGGAAGGCGACAACGTGGAAGAGGGCGATGTGCTCTACACCGTGGACTCCTCCGACGCTACCACCAAGGTGGAGCAGGCGGGCATCACCCTGCAGCAGGCCCAGCGCAACTACGACAAGACGGTGGACCGCCAGTATGTGCGCGCGGAAGTGGCCGGTGTCGTGAGCAGCCTGAAGGTCGCCAAGGGCGACGAGGTGACCAGCGGCCAGGAAGTGGCCGTGATCCGCGACAACTCCAAGATGACACTGGCACTGGAGTTCCCGGCGGCAGACGCAGCCGGTTTCTCGGTGGGGCAGAGCGCGGACGTGACGCTGGACGGTACCTTTGAGACCCTGACCGGCACCATTACCGCCGTCACCGGCACCGATGCCCTGAGCACCGGCAACCTGCTCACCCGCACCGTGACCATCTCGGTGCGCAATGCGGGCGGCCTGACCACCGCCCAGGCGGCCACCGCTACCGTGAACGGCGTGAGTTCTATCGGCGCGGCCGCCTTCCAGTATCAGGCCGAGCGCACCCTGACGACGCTGGCCGCCGGTACGGTCACCGCCATCCATGCACGCGAGGGCGACAGCGTGAACAAGGACGACATCGTGCTGCAGATCAGCGGTGACGACCTGAGCGAGTCCATCCAGTCCGCTTCTGAGACCCTGCGCGGTGCGGAGCTGTCCATGCAGAGCACCCAGGACACCATGAACAACTACACCATCACCTCGCCCATCAGCGGCACCATCATCGAAAAGGCCGCCAAGGTGGGCGATGCCCTGAGCACGGGCAGCGACCTGTGCACCATCTACGATCTGAGCTACCTGGAAATGACCATCAATGTGGATGAGCTGCAGGTCAGCAGCCTGTCGGTGGGGCAGACCGTGCAGGTCACCGCCGACGCCGTGCAGGACAAGACCTATGAGGGCGTTGTGACCCGCGTGTCCATGAAGGGCGACACCAGCGGTGGCACCACCACCTACCCGGTCACCGTGCGCATCGACGAGACCGACGGCCTGCGCCCCGGCATGAACGCCAACGCGGAGATCGTGGTGGCCCAGGCCAAGAACGCACTGGCGGTGCCCAACGCAGCCGTGGTGCGCGGCAGCTATGTGCTGGTGACCCGGGATTCCCCCAGTGCGGTCAACGCGGACCCGGACATGGTCGCACCGGACGGCTTTGTGTACGTCAAGGTCAAGCTGGGCGTCAGTGACAGCGATTATACCCAGGTTGTCAGCGGCCTGACCGCGCAGGACACCGTGGGCTACGACCCCAGCTCGGTGAGCAGCGATACCTATTACGACAACGGCGGCTATGAGTACATGACCGATGGCACCACCGACACGACGGGCGGCGAGACCACCGACGGCACGGCCGATGGGGAAGGTGCAGAAAGCACCGTGACCGAGGAACCGGCCGTTGACGAGCCGGTGGACGCCGGAAATGACGGCGAAGTGATCGGCGAGGCCGACGGCGTGATCCTGACCTGACACGGAGGAATGCATGAGCGCTCTGATCGAATTTGAAGAGGTCTGCAAGTATTACCAGATGGGCGACACCACGGTAAAGGCCGCAGACCACATTACCATGAAGATCGACAAAGGCGAGTTCGTGGCCATCGTGGGCCAGTCCGGCTCCGGCAAGTCCACCTGCATGAACATCATCGGCTGTCTGGACGTGCCTACCCACGGGGTGTACCGGCTCAACGGCCGGGACGTGGGTAAGATGAGCCGCAACGAACTGGCCTCGGTCCGCAACGAGATGCTGGGCTTCATCTTCCAGCAGTACAATCTGCTGCCCCGGCTGAACCTGATGGAAAACGTGGAGGTGCCGCTGGTGTACGCGGGCGTCTCCCGCGCCGAGCGGCACGCCCGTGCCCGTGAGGTATTGGAGCAGGTGGGCCTTGGCGACAAACTGAAAAACCGGCCCAACCAGCTTTCCGGCGGCCAGCAGCAGCGTGTGTCCATTGCGCGGGCACTGGTGCGCAACCCGCCGGTGATCCTGGCCGACGAGCCCACCGGTGCACTGGACTCCCACACCGGCCGCGAGGTGCTGGGGCTTTTGCAGCAACTGCACAAGCAGGGACATACCGTGGTGCTGATCACCCACGACAACTCCATTGCCGTGCAGGCCGACCGCATCATCCGGCTGGAGGACGGCCGGGTGGTGTATGACGGCGACTCTCACGCACCGGAGGCCATGGTGCAGCCCACTCTGCTGCCCGAAACGCCGGAAAAGGAGGAACAGGCATGATCTTTGAAACCTTCCGGCAGGCCATCCAGAACGTGTGGAGCAACAAGCTGCGCACCTTTCTGACCATGCTGGGCATCATCATCGGCGTGATGGCGGTCATCGTCATCGTGGGTCTGGGCAACGGTATGACCAGGAGCATGCGGGACAGTTTTTCCGCGCTGGGCACCAACACCCTGAGCATTCAGGTTTGGGGCTACGGCTCCCGTACCGTACCGGTGGACGATATGTACGACATCTGCCAGCGGCACTCCGACCTGATCAAGGCAGTGTCGCCCCAGATCGAATTCAGCGGCAACGCCAGCGGTACGCTGAAGATCGGCACCACCAGTTACCGCTGGTCCAACATCAGCGGTGTGGACGAGAACTACACCGAAATGAAAAATTACCAGATCGCACAGGGACGCGGCCTGCAGTACATGGATATGCAGGACAACAAGCAGGTCTGCATCATTGGCGATTACCTGAACCGGGTGGCTTTTGGCGGCAACGGTGTGGGGCAGACGCTCAAGATCGGTGCCAACAAGTTCCGCATTGTGGGCGTGCTGGCGGCCAAGGTCAGCAACCCCACCATGCAGCAAGGCAGCGACGACGACTGCGTCTACCTGCCCTACACCACCGTGATGCGGCTTTCCAGCCAGAGCGCGGTGAATAACTACACGGCTGTGATGACGGACGAAAACTTTGCCAACGAGGCCAAAACCACGATGGAAGAGGAGCTGCAGAAGATCCTCAAGACCGAAAACGGCTACTATGTGTACAGCGCCAGCGAGTGGCTGGAGGAAATGAACAAGATGATCAACATGGTCATCGTGGTGCTCACCGGCATTGCCAGCATCTCGCTGCTGGTGGGCGGCATCGGCATCATGAACATCATGCTGGTGTCGGTGACCGAGCGCACCCGTGAGATCGGCATCCGCAAGGCACTGGGTGCCAAGGAGCGCACCATTCTGGCGCAGTTCGTGGTGGAAGCTGCCACCACCTCGGCGCTGGGCGGTGCGCTGGGCATCGCACTGGGCTATGCGGTGAGCATGGCGGCCAACAAGGTGCTGCCCATGTTCATGAGCGATACCGCCATCACGGTGAGCCCGTCGTTCAACTCCATCGTGGTGGCTTTTGGCATCTCGGTGGGCATCGGTGTGCTGTTCGGCTATCTGCCGGCCCGGCGCGCGGCACGTCTCAATCCCATCGAGGCGCTGCGCTACGACTGAGCCCGAAGAAAGGGGAATACCTATGAAAAAACGTTTTCTCGCACTTTTGCTGGCGGTGAGCATGGCGGTGTCCATGCTGGCCATGCCGGCGGCTGCGCTGGGCAGTGCCAGCAACACGGCCGTGCAGACGGCCATCACGCTGGGCGGTATGGACGCCGGACAGACCGGCAGCCTGGACGCCGTCGTCACCCGCGGGGCCTTTGCCCGCATGCTGGTGGCGTTCTCGGCGTACCGGGAGAGCGCAGCCTCCCAGGGGGCTGTGGGCACTCTGTATAAGGACGTGCCCGGCTCTTCGCAGTGGGCACCCTACGTCCGCATTGCGGTGCAGCAGGGCTGGATGAACGGCTACACGGACGGCACCTTCCGCCCGGACAACGCCGTCACGCTGGAAGAAGCCTGCACGGCCGTGCTCAAGCTGCTGGGCTACAAGATGACAGATCTGAACGGTGCTTTCCCGGCGGCGCAGCTGAACAAGGCTCAGGAACTGGGCCTGCGCAGCCAGCTGAACAGGGCACAGGGCCAGACCATGAACTATGAGGACTGCGCCATGCTGCTGTACAACGCCCTCACGGCCAACACGGCCTCCGGCGGAGCCTATGGCAGCACCCTGGGCTTTACCGTGGCAAATGGTCAGGTGGACACCTCCACGGTGCTGCTCAGCAGCCTGAAGGGACCCTTTGTGGCGTCGGAGGGCACCCAGCTGCCCTTTGCACCGGTGAGCGTGTACCGCAACGATAAGGTGTCGGAGTCCGGTGAACTGAACAAATACGATGTGTATTATTACAGCGAGAGTCTGCAGACGGTATGGATCTATACCCGCCGCGCCGCAGGCCGCATCACAGCAGTTTCGCCCAGCGCCAGCGCTCCCACGGCGGTGACCGTGGCCGGTACCAGCTACCAGCTGGGCAGCTCGGCGGTGGCGTCCAAGATCTCGTCCTTGAACGGCGGCGGCGTGGGCGAAGTGGTCACCCTGCTGCTGGGCATGGACAATGAGGTGGCAGATGTGGTCACCGGCGAAGAGGCCGACAGCGTGTTCTACGGCGTGGTGCAGACGGCCACCCGCTCCCTTGTGGAGGACAACGGTGCCGACGTGCTGCAGCGCGTAGCAGTGATGTGCACCGACGGCATCACCCGCACCGTGAATGTGGACAAAAGCCTGAACTACCCCGCCGGCTGGATGGTGCGCATCGACGTGACGCCGGAAGGCGAGAACGTGACCGCTATTGAAAACCGGACCATCAGCGGCACGGTGAGCGCAGACGCCACCATGCTGGGCGACCATAAGCTGGCAGACGACGTGCAGATCCTGGATACGACTACGGAGGGTGTGGCTGGGACGGTTCGTCCCAGCCGCCTATCCGGGACGAAACTGAACATGTTGAATGTCCGCTACTATACGCTTAACGACAACGGTGAGATCGACCGGCTGATCCTCAACGATGTCACCGGCGACCTGTGGAAGTACGGCGTGCTGGACGATATCCGCAACATTGCGGCCAATCTGCCCTCCACCAAGACCCCTGCCACTGCAGGGGATTCTGAGGGCGAAGGCTCTGATGGGACCACCCAGGTGCTGAAGGACCTGCGGAGCGTGCTGGTGCCTACCACCAGCGAGATCCTGTGGGGCGTCATCAACGGCGATATCCTCCAGACCGTGTGGAATAAGGTCACCAGCAGCACCGGCTCCCTGATGAGCATCGGCGTCAAACAGCTGGCTAAGGTGGTAGGGGAGCCTTATGGCACCATCCTGAACTATGTGGGCGGCGGTGCCACCTATGTGTGCTATGTCAATGGACAGCTTACCAGCTACACCACCTCCATCAAATACCCGGTGCTGGCCGGCGGCCTGGCGGTGCGGCAGGAAGTGAACGGTTCGGTCAAGGCGATGATTCAGCTGATGCCCATGAAGATCGACAAGGTGGGTGCCGCGTCGGTGCTGTCCGGTTCCACCCGCTATGAGGTAGCGGACAATGCCCAGGTGTACCTGTGGTACAAGGGCCAGTATTACGCCACGAAGCTGGCCGAGGTGAACTCGGACGATTACTACCTCACCGGCTGGTACGACAACTTTGGCTGCGCCGCGGGCAAGCGCGTCCGCGTTATCGTGGCCGTGAAGAAGGACTGATGCGCTATTACAGCGCCCCGCGCCGGGCACTGCGCGGGGTACGGCAGCTGCTTTATCCGCGTCGGTGCCCCTTCTGCAATGCGGTGCTGGGCAGCATAAGGACCTGCCCGGACTGTGCGGAAGAAGTGGACCGGCTGCGCCGGAAGCCCGGCATCCGGCTGGACGCATCGCAGCATTATCTGGGCGGCCTGAGCGGCGTAGCGGCACCGTTCCGGTATGAGGGCTGCGTGCGGCGGGCCATCCTGCGGGCAAAGTATCAGGCTGCACCATGGACGGCGGTGGAGCTGGGCGTGGTGCTGGCAGAGCTTGCCTTTGGCAGCGAGGTCCGGATGAGGGGCGCGGAACCGGTGCCTCAGCGGGTGGAAGGTGCCCGGCTCGGCTATGACTGCATCGTGCCGGTACCGGCGTCCAGCCGCAGACGCGGGTACAATGTACCGGAACGCATGGCGCAGCCGCTGGCAGAGGCACTGGACCTTCCGCTGGAAACAAAGGTTCTTGGTCCTGCCCGCCGGAAGGACCGGCAGGCAGGACTGCCCTTTGAACAGCGCCTGGCCAATGTGGCCGGTGCGTTCCGCGTGCAGGACCCGGACCTCATAGAGGGCCGCCGCGTGCTGCTGGTGGACGATGTGATCACCACCGGTGCTACGGCTGCCGCCTGTGCACAGGCTCTGCTTTCGGCGGGTGCGGAGAGCGTGTTTGCGGTGGCTGTGGCTACGGTGGAATTTCCGCCCATTGCCCAGCCGACCCTGCCCTTGCAGGAGGATGCGGACGAAGAAATTTAAAAAAGTTGCCGAAAAGTGCTTGACAAAATGCGAGAAGTCGGGTATACTAATCAAGCTGTGAGCGACAAACGCTTACAGATATCCGGGTGTAGCGCAGTTTTGGTAGCGCGCTTGAATGGGGTTCAAGAGGCCGTGAGTTCGATTCTCGCCACTCGGACCAAGAGGTCCAACGATTTCGCAACAGAAGTCGTTGGACCTTTTCTTTTTTTGTGCCTGCGGCAGACGGCTTTTTTGCGTGCGACAGGAGGAACGACGGCAGAAATAAATCACAAAAAATTTGTAGGATATGTAGAATATCACGCTTGAAATTGTGCATTTCTTCCAACAAAAACCTTGAAAACGTGTCAATCCTGAGAAAAAATAACCGCCTTTGTTTACAAAATGGTTACAGGCTGGTATACTTTATGGCAGTGAAACGTGAAAAATGATGCCAGAAAAGGGAGGAGCGACCAGACCGTGAATACCGCAGCGCCAACGACCGCACATAAAAAACTGGTGGGCATTCTGCTCACCATCGTGTTTGCACTCACCTGTCTGCCCGCAGCACTGGCTGTGGACCTGAATGTGGATGCCGGGTTCTACTTCAAGCAGAGCCGGGGCGGCACCTGCACGCTGGCTTCGGCTGCCATGATGCTGCGCCGCCGCGCTTACTTTGACGGACGGACCGACTGGGTGGATGTGACTGAAAACAGTGTGCGCTCCACGGCCTGGTCCAATGGTCTGGCCCACAGCTTTACATACCGGGAGATGCAGGTGGCCTATGCGACCCTGCCCTCCAATAATCAGGAAAAGACCCAGCTGCTCATCCAGCTGCTGGCTCAGCACCCGGAAGGCATCGTCCTGTACGACCGCACGCAGCCCCATGCCGTGTTGCTGACCGATTATACGAACGGCGTGTTCTACTGTTCCGACCCCGCCGGGAACATCTCCTCCGGCCGCATCCCGCTCACCAGCTCCAGCGTGTCCATTGCACGGGCGTCTTGCTACTGGTATGTGAGCGCCGACCACAACGGCGCAGCCCTGCAGGCAGATGACCTGCGGCTGGAAGGCATGCGTTATCCGGTCAATGTGCACACCGGCAGCGGCATGGCCCTTACCGGCACCGCCAACAGCACCTCCGGCAGCACGCTGGAAGGTGTGCAGGTGGCCATCCTGGACGAGAACGACAAGATCGTGCAGTCCGCACAGGCCCCGGTGGGCGGAACCAGCTTCTCCCTCAAGACGCTGGACGACCAGATCCACTTCGGTGAGCTGCCCATGGGCTGCTACACCTACATGGTCATCGTGACCGAGTCCAGCGGCGAGACTCTTTGCTTCGCCAGCGACTTCACCGTTTCGGATGCCGCCACCAGCACCGCTACCTATTGGTCGGTGCAGGACCCCGACGGTACCAAACTTACCGACCAGACCATTACGGCCACGGCGGAAGAAACGATCCAGAGCACCCTCGGCTGGCTGTCCGGCCTGTTTGGCTGATCCCTTCTGCATGCATTTCACAGAGCCTGTCTCCTTCGGGAGATGGGCTCTTTTTTATCCGGACAGGGAAGTTCCGGGGTAGTAATGGGCCAGGATGTCGGCAAAGTTCTGCCCCTGCTCGGCCAGTGCCTTGGCACCCCACTGGCTGAGCCCCACGCCATGGCCGTAGCCTTTTGTGGTAAAACAGAACGCACCGCTCTCATACCGGACCGTGAAGCAGGTGCTGCGCAGGCCCAGCGCCTGCCGCAGGGCCGTACCGGTGATGCGCTGCCCGCAGACCGGCAGGGCAGCAACATAACCGGCGGCGGTGTACTCCGGGGTGCCGAACCACTGCTCCGGGGCGGCAAGGTCAGCGGTGAGGCCCAGGGCAGCCAGTTGCTGTGCCGTCTGCTGTGCCGAAAGGGTCAGGGCGTACTCGTAATGGTCGGCGGCAAGGTCGGTGCTGCTGTCCACCGAAACAAGGTAGGGCAGGGCGGTGCCCCAGACATTTTCGCTGGCCTCGGTGCGGCCGTTGGAGATGGCAAAATAGCTGGCACAGGCAGGGGCACCGTCGCAGAGCAGTACGGTATGTTCCACCTCGTCCACCAGCGCGGCCAAACGGGCATAGTTGGTCTCATAGGCAGTGCCCCAGTAGCTGCGCAGCACCGGGTCAGTCAGGCAGCCCTGCCGTCGTGCCGGGTCGGCCGTCAGCCAGCCGATACTGTCCGGTGCGGCATGGTCGCGGCAGTACAGCGCGTAGCTGTGGGCGGCAACGGCCTGTGCCTTGAGGGCCTCGTCCGGCCAGCTTACCGGCATTTCGGCCGCTACCGCGCCGATGAGATATTCCCGGCGGGACAACTCCAGCACCTGCCCGGTGGAGGCATCCTGAATCAGGAACCGGTCCGCGTCACCGGCGTAGGCAGCGGAGATTTCCGGGGCGGAAGCAGTGCTCTCCGGTGATGAAAGCGGAAGGCGGACCGTGGAAACGGCAGGCCCCAGCACCGTGCGGGTGAGGTGGTAGGCGGCCAGAGGCAGGGCGCATCCAAGCACCAGGAGCAGAGTGCACAGCAGCAGAAAGGCTTTTTTCATAACGGGATCTCCCTTGCAGCGTAAAAAAGATTCTGTCTCCAGTATAAAAAGACCTGCCTGCAAAACCCTGCGAAAAAACGTTGCCCGCAAAAATGAAAGTCGTTTGGCACGGGCCGGTGAGAAGTGAACACATTGCGCTTGAATTTACTGCACAAAAGCGATAATATAAGATTATGTCCATCAGTGAGGATGGCAGGAAAGTATGAGAAAGTAAAAAATAGGAACCGGAAGAAAGGAGAGATCCCCCGTGAATTTTGCACATGCAGAAGTGGCGACCCTGGACCCCACCACGATGCGGACCCTGTGCGAGGAGTACATGGCCAACAACTACATCGACCCCGAGACCAGTGAGCGTCTGGGCGTCAAGCGCGGTCTGCGCAACCCGGACGGCACCGGCGTGCTGGCCGGCCTGACCAACGTGTGTGACGTTGTGGGCTACAAAAAGGATCAGGAAGGACATGTGATCCCCACCCCCGGCAAGCTGATCTACCGCGGCGTCAACATCAACGAGATCGTGGAGGAGGCCTACCGCAACGACCGCTTCGTGTTTGAGGAAGTGATCTGGCTGCTGCTGTTCGGCAGCCTGCCTACCCAGGAGCAGCTGGATGATTTTTGCGAGATCCTGGCAGAGCACCGTGCCCTGCCGGAGGGCTTTATGGATACCATGAATGCCCCCTCCCCCAACATTATGAATAAGCTGCAGCGTTGTGTGCTGGGCCTGTACTCCTACGACGAGCACGCCGAGGACCTGACCCTGGAAAATATCCTGAACCAGAGCATCAACCTGATCGCCAGCATGCCCACCATGATGGTGAACGCTTATCAGATGAAACGCCGCTACTACGACAAGCAGAGTATGTTCTTCCATCTGCCCAAGCCGGGCCAGAGCACGGCCGAGCACATCCTGAGCACCTACCGCCCGGACCAGAAGTTCACCCACGAGGAAGCCAAGCTCCTGGATATGTGCCTGCTGGTCCACGCAGACCACGGCGGCGGCAACTGCTCCACCTTTACCACCCGTGTGCTGTCCTCCTCGGGCACCGACACCTACTCGGCCATTGCGGCAGGCATCGGTGCCCTGAAAGGCCCCAAGCACGGCGGTGCCAACCTGATGGTGAACCGCCAGCTCCAGGACATCCTGAAGCATGTGGAAAACCCGGAGGATGACGATGAGGTGCGCGAGTATCTGCGCCGCATCCTGCGCAAGCAGGCCGGTGACGGCTCCGGTCTGATCTACGGCATGGGCCACGCAGTGTACACCATCAGCGACCCCCGTGAGGTGATCCTGAAGCAGCGTGCCCGTCACCTGGCCTACGAGAAGGGCTTTGAGGAAGAGTACAATATGCTGTGCAGCATCGAGCGGCTGGCCCCCGGCATCTTTGCCGAGGAAAAGGGCAGCACTAAGCCTGTTTGCGCCAATGTGGACCTGTTCAGCGGATTGATCTACAATATGCTGGGCATCTCCGAGGACCTGTACACCCCCCTGTTTGCCATTGCCCGTGTGCCGGGCTGGTGCGCTCACCGGGTGGAAGAGGTCGTGTTCGCCAACCGCATCATCCGCCCGGCCTACAAGTATCTGGGCGTGCGCCAGAAATACAAGCCGATCGAGGAACGCTGATGAATGCACTGATTTTGCTTTCGATTCTCCTGTCCGCTGCGCTGGGCATCGCCCGCGGGGCAGATCTTGCCTTTGGTACCGATGCCGTGACCGGGCTGTGTACGGTCGGTTCGGTGTGGTGGCGCTATGCGGCATTGGGCGCGGTGGTGCTGGCCGCAGTGCTCATCGGTCGGCACTGCGCCGGAAAAGCCGAGACGGTCCGCAGCCGTCAGCCTCTGGCCGGAGTGCTGGCCTTTGCCGGAGCGGTGTGCTTTCTGGCGGCTGCCGGTGCGCAGCTGGCGGTGGGCCTGTCGGCAACGAGCAGCTTCGTGCGGTCCATTCTGGAGTGCATCTGCGCGGTGTGGCTCAGCACGCTGGGCCGCTGCTGGCTTACCCCTTCCGGCTGGAAAAAGCCTACGGGCGGGCTGTATCTGGCGGTGGCGGGCAGTGTGCTGTTCTACTGGAACGTGCTGATGCGCTTTATGGAAAATAGCTCCAGCTGGCACCGGGTGGCCCCCACCGCAGCGGTGTGGCAGGCGCTGGCAGCACTGTTGCTGCTGAGCAGCCTTGCCCGGGCGCTGTACCTGCCAAAGCCGGAAAACGGCCGCACCCTGTGCGCCGCCGGTCTGGCAGCACTCTGCCTGTGCCTGTGCTGGGAGCTGCCCCATGCAGCGGTCCTGGCGGTTGGAGCAGCGGCAGAACCGGCCCTGCTGCCGGAGCTGTTTGCCGCGCTGGCACTGTGCTGCGTGGGAGCGCTGGGCGGCGTGTGCGCCGCAGCCTGCGCACGGCGTCCGGAGTGACGAAAACACCGCCCGTTCTCTTGGTGTAATTGCCCAAAACGGGAGAGGGAAATTCGATAAAATCGTACAAAAGCAAAAAATGATGGATTTACCTTGTTAATTTTTTGGCAGAGACTTGAAAGTTTCTGCATTTTGGTCTAAAATAAAGATACCGTGATTTATCCATTTTAGGGTAAAAACAATTAGGAGGTACTATTAACATGGCTGTTAGAGTTGCTATCAATGGTTTCGGCCGCATTGGCCGTCTGGCTTTCCGCCAGATGTTTGACGCTGAGGGTTACGAGGTCGTCGCAATCAACGACCTGACCAGCCCCAAGATGCTGGCTCACCTGCTGAAGTACGATACTGCTCAGGGTTCTTTCTGCGGCAAGATCGGCGAAGGCAAGCACACCGTCGAGGCTACCGAGGATTCCATCATCGTTGACGGCAAGGAGATCAAGATCTACGCTGTCAAGGACGCAAAGGATGCTCCCTGGGGCGAGCTGAACGTTGATGTCGTTCTGGAGTGCACCGGCTTCTACACCAGCAAGGAGAAGAGCATGGCTCACATCCAGGCTGGCGCAAAGAAGGTCGTTATCTCTGCTCCTGCCGGCAAGGATCTGAAGACCATCGTCTACTCCGTCAACGAGAAGACCCTGACCGCTGAGGATCAGGTCATCTCCGCTGCTTCCTGCACCACCAACTGCCTGGCTCCCATGGCTAACACCCTGAACAAGACCTACCCCATCGTTTCCGGCATCATGACCACTGTTCATGCTTACACCGGCGACCAGATGATCCTGGATGGTCCTCAGCGCAAGGGCGATCTGCGCCGTGCTCGTGCTGGTGCTCAGAACATCGTTCCCAACACCACTGGCGCTGCTAAGGCAATCGGCCTGGTCATCCCTGAGCTGAACGGCAAGCTGATCGGTTCTGCTCAGCGTGTGCCCGTTCCCACCGGTTCTACCACCATCTTGGTTGCCGTTGTCAAGGGTAAGGACGTTACCGTTGAGTCCATCAACGCTGCCATGAAGGCTGCTACTTCTGAGTCCTTCGGCTACAACGAGGATCAGATCGTTTCTTCCGACGTCATCGGCATGCGTTACGGCTCTCTGTTCGACGCTACCCAGACCATGGTCGCTAAGATCGACGACGACACCTACCAGGTTCAGGTCGTGTCTTGGTACGACAACGAGAACTCTTACACTTCTCAGATGGTTCGTACCATTAAGTACTTCGCTGAGAACTGCTGATGACGTTCTGTCGTTAAAAATCGCCTGATTTGTCTGCCGGAGTTTGTCTTGCTCAACTACGAACAAGCTTGACTTGGTACGACAACCATATCTAGGAATTTTTCGCCCTTCTTTTTGTGGTCCGCCGCAAAAGGAAGGGTGTTTTTTTATGTGTTTGAAAGAGCTTCGGGACGAATTTTTGTATGACTGTGAATGCCGCCACTTGGCAAAAGGGTCTCTGCGGAATTATCGGGCATCTACCCGGTTCTTGTTGGAATTTCTGGAGCGGAAGCAGATCACAGAACTGGAGAATGTGCGCCCACGGCACCTTCGGGACCTGATGAAGGAAAAGCAGGATGCAGGCAATACGCCCCGGTACATCAACGACCTGCTGAAGGTCTGGCGCACCTGGTTCAATTATCTGGTGGAGGAGGGCTATTTGGAGGAGCGAGATAATCCGGCCAAAAAGGTGAAGCCACTGCGGCAGCCCCGGACCATCATTGATACCTTTACCGCAGCAGAAATGAAGCGGATGATCCAGTTCTACGACGGCAAGGACTTTCTGGAGGTGCGGAACAAGACCATCATCATGCTGCTGTTTGACACAGGAATGCGCTGTAACGAGATGATCCTGATGGAGCCCGAGGACATCAAACCGGATTACATTCTGGTGAAGCACGGCAAGGGCGGCAAGGAGCGTGTGGTACCGAAATCTCCGGCACTGTCCAAGCAGCTCATCAAATACTGTGCGCTCCGGGATGGTTACCGGAAAGAATGCCCCACCTGCCACAGAAATCTTTTCCTCAGCAAAACAGGCAAACCCCTTACAGATGAAGCAGTTGCTCGGATGCTGAAGCACGCTGCAGAGGAAGTGGGAGTCTCATCCTCGGTACGGGTCAGCCCCCACACCTGCCGCCATACCTTCGCTCAGATGCAGCTGAAGAATGGCCTGGACCTGTACAGTGTCTCTCGCCTGATGGGGCACGTCAATATCATGATTACCCAGCGGTATCTGTTGGGCATCAAGGATAAGGACATTGTGGACCGGGGCACCCAGACCAGCCCCTTGATGAACCTGTAAAAGAACAGAAGATCGTGTGCATAGGAGCAGTTCCGCCGGGTGGTGGGGCTGCTTTTTTGATAGATGGGCATAAAAATACCCCCATTGCTCTGCGGAGAGAGTAACGGAGGTGTAAGATCAGTCGATTTCTTGGTCTAAAAGTTTGAGGAGTTCGATGGAACTGGGGGTGGCGTATTGATCGTTGAAGCTGTCTATAAAGACAAGATTTGCAAGAGCCTGATTCAATTGATAGACGGCCTTATTATTGGAATGCTTCAGCAGGAAGATGAATTGACGCCGCAGATCCCCATCAAACTGATGGGCCCTTATGGTAAGCAGAAGTTTTATGGTGACTTCTTTCCCGAGAGCGTTTAGCCGGTCGAAATTGCACAAAGTATCGTATCTTTTGTCACCTATATCAAACGGAATAGAATTGTCCGTTTCATTGTTGTTAGGAAGATGATTGCCGGTATCTTGTGAATCTTCGGATTCGTGTTCGGGTAGGCGGTGCTTGGAGAGGGCTCCGTTGCTGGATGGAGAATAATGGCTGCCCAAAATCTCGGTTAAGGATAGCTCTCCCGATTCCAGTAGTGCTCCAATGGGTACGTCAAGAGAGTGTGCAATGTCCTCCAGCAGACCGAGGTCGAACCGATCGGTGTTGCGATTCACCATATTATACAAGGTGGTATAGGGGATGCCGACCATGCGGCTGAGTTCTTTGATGGAAATCCTCTTGGCTTCTGCAATCGTCTTGATGTTCTGACCGACGCGCATTTCGAAACACTCCTTTCTAATAGATGTATATATAATACTACGAAATTCTAAAATGTCAATATTGACAGAAAGAGAAAATGAATAAAAACCAAGAACGAGAATTGGCGATACTAACAAATTCTCAATTTGGAGAGCTATTTTTGAAAAAGTTCTTGACATGGGTACTGATTGGGAGTATACTTACGCTGCGTGGATGACCGATATGAGAATCTCGCAAGAGTCCATTTCGGACCAACTTTTTAAGAAAGGAGATGCCATCATGGGGAGAGGGCTGAATCTGTACCCGAGGACGAGGTAGCGAGGTGTTGCCTCCGCAAGGACTACACGGGATGTGCTGCTGCAGCTAAAATCCCATAGACCTGATAGGTGATTGGTTGGACTGATTCCCGGGTCACTGGGGGGCAGTCGGCTGGTCCGTCTTAAAATACAACAAATCAAGGAGGGAGCACAGGATGGATAGCTCGTAGAGCCTGGGCCGTGTATCGCCTGAAAAAGCAATGGTAAAAAATAATGGAGGCATTTTATGCTAAAGATCTTTGATAACTACTATCTGGACGCAAGCAGTGTGTGCTATGTGCTGAAAAAAGCTCATGTGAAAGGTGACGGCAAGCTGGAGTACGATGTCTGTACCTACCACACCAGACTGGAGGAGGCGTTAGCAGAAGCTGTGCGGCGTGGGCTCCGAGAGGGGGTCGCAGGCGAGAAGCTGACGGAGTGGGAGCAGCTGTGCGGCGAATTCCGGCGGCTGAAGAGTGAGGTCCAGGGGCTGCTGGAGTCTATCAGCCCTGCAGACAAGGCTCTGGACCTGGCTCTGAAGAACGGAAACAATTGTGCATAAATGGGAGGGACTGTATGCCAGAACTTTACTTTAATGATGCGAATCTTCTGCCCGAGAACCGTGAAGAGGAGCAGTATGCAGAGGCGGTACTCAACGACATCCTGGCTGGAAAAACGGCCGACACGGAGATGTGCATCCTGCCCTGCTACCATGCGCCCATGCGTAAGGGGGTGCTGATCAATCTGGACGACGGCACAACGCTTCGGATCAAGCCTACCCTGAATGAGGTGGGAGAGCCGGAGCTGCTGATCGGATGCGTGACGGAGGAGACTGTCGAGGAGGTGTACCAGTGGGTCTCGAATTACGATTTTGATGAGCCATGTGCTGGTAATATGCCATCGTAAACAAAAATGCCTGACCCATGCAGGGTGTTTATCAGGAATAACCTATGATGCGGAGGTGTAAAACCGCTTCAGCTAGGAAAATCGTTTGCTGATGGCTTTATAATGCGGCTGACGGACAAACCAGATAACCCGGAAAACACGATAATCAGCATTGAACCGTGCCAGAACAAGGACGGTGCACCACAGCTGGCGATAACCATTTACCAAGCTACCGGCAGTGAACAGCGCACCCAAACAAATGAGCAGGGTGCGGAATGAGCAGGATGTCCAGAAGCAGTGCCATGCAGACGTTTGCAGAAGCGGCGGCAGCACTCGAGGCAGGGGCCCATGTGCAACAGTAAAACAAAAACCGCCTTACCTGTTGCGACCAGGTAAAGCGGCTATAGGAACGGGAATGATGTGTGATGTTCATTCTCATTCCTATAATATCACAGAACAAGGCGTTTGAACAGGGATTTTTTCTGGGCAGGCGCATACCAACCGGCGCATGGTCTGGCAGGATGGCTGGGCTGTGCGCCTTATTATTATAGGAGGACCAGACGCAATGAAGACGGCTATAGAGAAACCAGTGACGCCTGGCGGTGTCTTTGATCATCTGATGGTGCCCCAGGGGGACGAGCCGGAATTTCACCCCTCCAAGGACCCAAAGGCGATGACCATGCAGGAGTCCTTAGAGGAGGTAGACAGATTTCTGTGCTGGAATAGGATGACCCCAGAGGAGAAGCGGGCGGAGCAGGAGGCACAGAGGGCGGCCAGCCACGCCACGGAGCAAGCCGCCGGGGATATCCCCTGTACTATGAGACCGGAGAGGGTGCCAGACACCCCACAGGACACGGTATGGGAGGACTTGACGGACGCTCCACAGGACATTGTGCGAGCTGATGTGCCGAATGGCCCACCGGACGATCTCCCAGACACTGCAGAGGGGAACGTGCCAGATGCGGTAGGAGCCCTGACAGCATGGGAGAACGCTGGGGATGGAACCGTACAGGGTGTGCCAGAGGTGGAGGTGGTGCCCCCGGAAGCAATTGTGCCATTAGGACAGACAGGAGAGGACGCCCCGGCGGCGGAGGAACGGTGGGCGTATGCCTCGGAGCTGATCGGTGATGCGTTCCAGCATTGGGGAAATGGAAGAGTCCTTCTGGATATGGGGACCGGACGGGGCAAGAGTGAATTCGTTATCCGGAAGATGGCTGGATGGGCGGTTGATCAATTTTTGGAGGGAAATTGTGACAACCGGATCCTTATGCTTTGCCCATTGACGCTTTTGCATGAAGATCTGGAAAATCGACGCAGGGAAGAATACTTGACAGTGTTCGGCGATGCTTCGGAAGAGGAATGGGATCTGTATGAAGAGGTCTTAACCGTTATAACCTACCAGAAACTTGAGCAGCTCTGTAAAGGAGACGCATCCGATCATAGAAGCCTTCAGAAGCTATTGGACAGACATCGAATTATCATTGCGGATGAATGCCACTACTGGTCCGAGTTCTCAGCCTTCAACATCAATACACACTATTCACTTGATGCCCTCCTACAGGCAGAGAAGGATCATACCGTGATTTATATGAGTGCGACCGGGCGGGATACTTGGAAACTTCTGGAAGAAAAAGGCGGTCCAACGCAGCCTGAACGGATCTATAGGCTGCCGCAGCACTATGAGTACGTCAAAGCCGCCTATTTCTATGCCCGACACAATCTGGTGACAATTCTGAAACGCCTTCCAGTGGGCGAAAAAGCGATCGTGTTCGTGGAGCTTGGTGATGATCTGGCTGAAATGGAAACAATATTTGGCGACACAGCCGCCTATTATTGTTCCCCTTTCAACGAAAGATATCGGAAAAAGTACAGCGATTTGTCGGTCTGCATAAAGGATGGTCAGCAGCTAAAGGATATTCTGTTCACGACAAAGGCTATGGGTGTGGGAATCGGATTGAAAGATCGGGGCGTGAAGCATATTTTTATCGACCAATGGAATCCTCTGGAAATAGCTCAGTCGCTCGGACGCAAGCGCTCCCTGGATGCAGATGACACTTGTACTGTTTATTTCAGGGATTATAGTCTTGACTGGTACTGGGGCACAAACAGTGGGTTGAAAAAGTTTCGCAGTATGCTATTGAACAAGTATTTACCAGCGCAGGCGTACATGGCGGGGGAAGAAGAATTTGATAAATACCTGCATAGTGACAATCCGGAAGTGATTCAAAAGAAAATCGATAAGAGCAAAATTTTGGAACACAATGTAGTCACAGGATACCATATCAATCCGCTGGGGCTTCAACAGGTAGAGCACGATATTGAAATGCTTGATGACATTATGAGCTCAACGTATTATCCTGAGTCTTTTATGAAGTATGCGATGTTTAACCTACACCAACCCATCAAAGCGTATCGGTTCAAGGATTTGGAAGATTGGCTCTATGCACACCTCAATCAACCGATGGATCCAGAGGAAATGACAGAAAAAATTATGAGTTTTGGCTATATTGAAAGATATCAAGGGAGAGAGCCGGGTCAGATGGGTTTGAATAAATTTCTTCCATGTTATGGTGTTAAGATTGTAAGTGATAGAGAGAATAAGAGAAATGAGAATCGCAATAAAACTTTCTGGACTTTGATGAAACAGTGACTATAGCTTGTGGCGCAAAATTTGGTATAAATTATATATATAAATAGCAAAAAATGCGCCAAGCTGCCTTTTAGTTATATATAAAGGAAGTCGCAATACACGACAACCCTGACCCTGTACCAAACAGTACATACCCAAGAGAGCCCTGCCAGAGTGGGACATTGGTGGTGCGCTTATCTGCTTTTGATGCAGCTTTTCTCCTGGGAATTCCTACTGGGCAGAGGGCCTGGTCTGACGTTGGAATGTACCTGGTCCTTCGCCTTACGATCGTGTGGAACGCTACCGCTGGCTTTCTTTACTTTGTGAAACAGGACCTCCGGCCTGCCATGGAACCTGGGGTCTGACAATAGGATAACGGATTATGTGTCCAATTGCTGGTGCTTATAAGAGGGGCTGTGGAAAATCTTGTGGGGCTCTGGGGTGGTGGTGCCTTGATTGCCTGTTTCCCTGTCCATGGAATAGGGTGCCCCCTGTGATCGCTACCCGGCTCCCGGCGGAGGAGAGAGCAATAACTCCTATATGGGGTGGAGAAAAGGCGTTTTTCCCTCTACGGACCCCGGGGGGTGGTTAAAAATCTGAAATAGGCGTCCAATATAGTAGGAAGGGGGAGTTGTAAAATCTCCCCAGCACAGGTCAAAAATAGACAGGTGCCCTTTACAGAGGAGAGGGTAGAACCAGAAAATTAAGGCGTAGAGCCGGCTTTTTTGCAGGTGGAAAGACGATATTGGAGAATCTTGGATACAATATGGAAAAAACCTGATTTTACGGACCCTTTTTTGGAGGCGTCTGAACCACAAACCTACCGCAAAATCTTGTAACATAATGGGATTTATGGTAAAATAGTGGTTGTGATGAGAAAAAGATCCAAGGAGTCATGGCATCTTTTCCCACGGGGATGAAAGGTGCCCCTGGAGTTGCGGCTGGGGATAACCCGACGGTCTCTGCGATTGTACATAACCAGCAAGAAACCGCCTGATTGAAAGCGATGGTACAATAACTTCCTGATTTTGGCTCGGGAGGGCTGGCTTGCGGCCTGAGCAGCGCAAGAAAGCTGCCCCACTAGACCTCTGAATGACACAGGAAGATGAAACCTGCTAGAACAGCGTGGCCGCATTGCATTTGAAATGACCCTGGACGAATCTGTCGCCCGGGGTTTTTATTTGCCTGGAAGTGGATAACGACGAAGGTATCGCAAGCTAGAATAGGAGGATTGCTTGTTAAGTGACGATGGCAGGTGCCTGATAAAACAGTTGGATGTCTGAAAATGACTGTTATAAGAGTAAGCCAAAAGCATAAAGGTGCATAGTTGCACCATGAGATCGTGGAAGTGAGAGGATAGAAAAATGGAAGCAGTTAAGTACGAAAAACCGTTGGAAATCAACCGAAAAGAAAATCTGAAAAATCATAAGTGGTACTGGATTGGTCGTCGGACCCAGGATGTGATTCTGTCCCTGATCGCCCTGGTGGTGCTGTCTCCTGTGATGCTGATCACTGCTATTGCCATTATGATCGATGACCCCTCGGCGGGACCGATCTTCAGCCAGATCCGTATCGGCCGCAGCGGCAAGCCCTTTAAATTCTACAAGTTCCGTTCGATGTGTGCGAATGCGGAGGCGGAACTGGATGATCTGCTGGACCAGAATGAGATGGATGGCCCGGTGTTCAAGATCAAGGAAGACCCTCGGATCACTCGTGTGGGTAAGTTTATCCGCAAGACCAGCATCGATGAGCTGCCGCAGCTGTGGAACATCCTGAAGGGCGATATGAGCATCGTGGGTCCTCGCCCGGCACTGCCTCGTGAGGTGGAGCAGTATACCCAGTATGATTGGCAGCGTCTGTATGTTACGCCGGGCCTCAGCTGCTATTGGCAGATCGCACCCCATCGGAATGAGCTTTCTTTTGAGGAGTGGATGGACCTGGACGTGAAATACGTTAAGGAACGCAGCTTCTGGGTGGACTGGAAGATCATCTTTAAGACCTTCAAGGTGTGCCTGCTGGGGTTCGGAGAGTGAGCTCCAGATACGAAAGGACATTCAGGTGGCAGGTTGTCCAGATGGAGTTGATGTGATCGGGTGCCTGTTGCAAACAATAAGAAGATAGGAAACATAGCATCATGATACACTGCAGTCAACTGAAGAAAGATTGCTGTAAAGTAAATGGCTCTATGACCCGAAGTTTATATTGTCTTACCTCAGAACAGAACACTGGGCTGAGGTGGTAAGGTAACAAGCAGCGGACAGGTGTATGAACCTATCCGCTATTTGTGTTATCTGGGATAGATGCTTCGAGAGGTTGACCGTAGAGCCAATCATGTGTGGGGGTTGTGAGGAAACAGTATGGACAAAAAACTTGCAGTTGCAATGTTCGGACAGAAGCGATTGTCGAGAGAGGGCGGCGTAGAGATCGTCGTCAAAGAGCTTTGTACTCGAATGGCACGAGACGGATATGAAGTGACCTGCTTCAACCGTGGCGGCCATCATGTGAGCGGCGCAGAGTATGACCAAGCGGTGGAGTATAAGGGCGTCCGTCAGAAAACGGTCCCTACCATCGACGCAAAGGGTCTGGCGGCAGTGAGTTCCTCCGGATTTGCGGCACTTTGCAGTGCTTTTGGAAGATACGACGTGGTTCATATTCACGCAGAAGGTCCTGCCTTCTTCGCCTGGCTGCCGAAACTGCTGGGAAAGAGAGTGGTGGTGACGATCCATGGGGAGTGTGAAATAATATGGACAACCAGAGAAAAGCCTGATTTCATGCGGGTTTGCGCGGCTTGACCTTTTCACCTCAACTTGTTTCTGCTTGTCATGGTGCGTTACGGCCAGCGTGTTTTCAGGAGTTAATGGCTTCTGGTTGCGCTCTATACTTAACCCACCACAGCGAAAGCTGATAGAGCAGAAAACAAAATAAGGAGGTACGAGGACAAGCCTGCGTATAGATTGTTGCTGCAATCTGTATACAGGCTTGTTGTTGTGCTATGAAGTAGGAAAGGTGAATAGTGAAAGACGAGCATGACAATTTAAGGAAAAAAACTGCTGGGATTGTGTATAAGCCTAGGACAAGAATAGAAACTATGGAATGACGGTTGGAGAGAAGTAATGGAAGAAAAAATCAGACTTGCGGTTTTTGGACAGAAACGTCTTTCGCGTGAAGGCGGGATAGAGATTGTTGTAAAAGAACTATGCACCAGGATGGCACAGAATGGTTGTGATGTGACTTGCTACAATAGAGCAGGTCATCATGTGAGCGGTGCAGAGTATGACAAAACAATTGAATATGATGGTATCCGTCAAAAGGTTGTTCCGACTATTGAGAAGAAGGGGGCTAGAGATATAATACGCGGCTGTCATAATAGGAACAAGGGCACGGCAGAGAATGAAAGGCTCCGCGACCCGAAGTTCATATTTTCTTACCCGAAGAATGAACGATTGATCTTTCTGTGTGGCAGAAATGCCGCTCAGAAAGAAATCTCGACCATGAGGGTGGGGTGACAGGCAGCGGACAGGTGTACGAACCTATCCGCTCTTTGTGTTGGCCGAGATGTTGATGAAGAAATTGAGTGGGATTGTGGGAAAGATTTATGAGTAAAAAACTTGCGATTGCAATGTTCGGACAGAAGCGATTATCGAGAGAAGGTGGAGTAGAGATTGTTGTCAAAGAGCTCTGCACCCGAATGGCACAGAAGGGTTGTGATGTAACTTGCTACAATAGAGCAGGCCATCATGTGAGTGGTGCAGAATATGACGATGCTGGTAAAACGGAGTACGAGGGAATCCGTCAGAAGTCTGTTCCGACCATTGAACGGCGTGGACTTGCAGCGGTAAGCTCTTCCTTTTTCGCAGCACTTTGTAGTGCATTTGGAAGATACGATGTGGTGCATTTACAACATTATCGACAGCCGTTACCGCAGCAGGAAACCACTGATCGTTACCACGAACCTGACCCTGACGGAGTTGAAGAACCCGCAGGATACCGCACACGCCCGTATCTATGACCGTCTGCTGGAACTGTGTACACCGATTGCCTGCACAGGTCCCAGTATGAGAAAGGACATAGGACAGGCAAAATTGAATTTGCTGAAAACACTTCTGGCCTGAATGGGAGGAATGCAATTGAAAGAAAACGGCAGAATGAATTGGCTGGCGCAGATCCGCCAGATGAAGAATCGGGACATCCGCACGATTGAACAGTCTGAACTGCAGGAACTGCAGCAGGATGCAGTGGAACACGGATTGCCGCAGGAGGAAAGGCTGAAAAATCTGCTGGATAAGGTCCGAAATCCTTACTGCTATCTGGACAATGGAATTATTGTAAAGCTGAATTTTGCACCAAGAGGGAGCAGCACACTGTCTGAGCGCATTGGCAGGTGCTTTCAGTCTGCCAGCTGAAAAGGCAGAGAAACTTTCGGCAAGCTGCTGAAAAAACACGCAGAAAAATTTCACACTTTAATGCGATAAAGCACTGGACAAAAGATGATGATTCTGGTAAGCTGTTTGTGGGTAAGAAAATAGGAATGTGCCAACTGAGCAGAACTTGCTCGGTAGGCTTGTTCTACATAGAAAATGTGGAGCCTTTCGCTTCTCTGACGAACAGTATTGCCGATTCGTTAAGGAGGTGGAAGGCTTTTGTTATACCCTGATATCAATTCGCAAAAGAAAACACAGCAAACAAGATACCGCACAGCATTATATCTGCGCCTGTCCCGTGAGGATGGTGATAAGACAGAGAGCGACAGCGTTGCAAACCAGCGCACCTTGCTTGAAGCCTATGCCGCAGACCACCCGGAACTGTGCATTGTGGACGAGTTTGTGGATGATGGTTACTCCGGCTCGAACTTTGAACGGCCTGCGTTCTAAAACCTGTTCAGGGAACTGGAGCAGGGGACCATCAACTGTGTTCTGGTGAAAGATCTGTCCCGATTCGGGCGAAACTATATTGAAGTGGGACGTTATCTGGAACGTATTTTCCCGGTCATGCGAGTCCGGCTGATTGCTGTGACAGACAACTATGACAGTCAATCTGCGTGGAAGACCAGCGATTCCATCATGGTCCCGATGCGGAATTTGCTCAACGATGCCTACTGCCGGGATATTTCCGTCAAGATCAAGAGCCAGCTTGCGGTCAAGCGGAAACGCGGCGATTTTGTGGGAAGTTTTGCAACCTATGGATACCAGAAGGACCCCAGCAATCATACCAAGCTGATCGTGGACGAACTGGCAGCGGAAACAGTGCAAGATATTTTCCGCTGGAAGATCAATGGCATGAGCAATCAGGGCATAGCAGACCGCTTGAATGTGGAGAAAGTGCCGTCCCCCGCTGCGCGAAAGCTGCAGAGCGGTGCAAAGCTGAGCCTGCACTTCCGCAAGAGCGATGAGCCGCCGTGGTCTGCCAAGGCGGTGGACCGCATCCTGCACAATGAGGTCTATACCGGGAGACTGGTACAGGGAAAGACCAAGCGACTGGATTATCGCTCTAAAAAGAAAATAAACGTGCCGATGCGGGACTGGACAATCGTGGACAATACCCATGAAGCAATCGTTCCGGCAGAACAGTTTGAACTGGTGCAGAGGATTCTGGAAACCGAAACACGCAGGCCGAACGATGCCGAAACGGTGGCCCTGTTTGCAGGCTTTCTTTACTGCGGGGACTGCGGCAGTCGGCTGGTGCGCAGATCAGCCAGCTATAAGGGCAAACGGTATATCTATTATCAGTGCTCCGGCAGCAAGCAGAACAAAGGCAGCTGCACGAGCCATAATCTGCGGGATGAAAAACTCTATAACGTCGTGCGGAACGCGCTTCAGATGCAGATCCAGATCGTGATGGAAGAAGCAGAGTTTGTAGAAAGCATCCGGCAGGCCCAGCAGGAACCCTACCGTGTGCGGCGCATCGAACGGCAGATTCGGCAGCTGACTGCAGAAAAGGCCCATACACAGGGCATTAAGGAAAAATTGTATGGGGATTACGCAGAGGAAATCCTCACACGGGAGGATTTTTTGAACTACAACGAACTGTACAGCAAGCGGATTGAAGAGTATGACCGCAAAATCACAGAACTGGAAGCGGAACAGCGAAATTTACAGACTGCTCCAAACGCTTATCCGTTTCTGGATGTGTACCGTAAGTATCGAAAATTGGAAGAAATCACCCGCCCGATGGTCGTGGAACTGATTGAGAAAATCGAAGTGTATGATGGCAATCGGGTAGAGATTACGTTCCGATTCCAGGACGAAATTGCAGACCTGCTGGAGGAATTGCACCAAAAGCAGCATGAAGTGTCAGCTTGAAAGAAGGTCGTGATTTATGGCAAGAGTAAGCAAGAAAGTAAGTGCGGCGCAGCGGGAAGCCGAGAACGCGCAGCACCGTATCTGGAAAACCGCAATTTACGCACGATTGTCTGATTTCGATGATGTGCTTCGGAATACGGAATCACTGGAAGTGCAGATCTCTTACATCAAAGAGTATATCAACCACCGGGATGATCTGATGCTGCTGGATGTGTTTGCGGACAAGCGGTGCACAGGAATGAACTTTGACCGCCCGGAATTTGAGAGGCTTCTAAAAGCACTGCAGGAGCGGAAAGTCAACTGCATTGTGGTAAAGGACTTCTCCCGACTGGGTCGTAATTTCGTGGAAACAGGTCAGTATCTGGAGCAAGTGTTTCCACTGTTTGGCGTAAGATTTATCGCCATCAATGATAATTATGACAGCCTGAACAGACAGAGCCGGGACGGGATGCTGGTGCCGATCAAGAGCATAATCAATGAAATGTACTCGAAAGACCTGTCCCAGAAGATTCAGTCGTGCTTTCGTTCCAAGGAAGCACGGGGAGAAATCTATACCCCTGTTCCATTTGGCTACAAAAAGAATCAGAAGAATCATTTGGTTCTGGATGAGGAAGTCAGCGATGTGGTAGTTCGGATTTTTCTCTGGAAAAAAATCCGGCATGAAAGAGCGCGAGATTGCAAAGAAGCTGTCTGCGCAGGGAATCCAGACACCTTTTACACGCCGCTGTCAGCTGGGATACCTGAAAAACACCTTGAGGGTAAAGGACCCAGCATGGCAGACCGTTTTCGTGACAAAGGTGCTGGAAAATCCAATCTACACAGGAACAATGGTCTATAACCGCATCGCCTACGATGAAACGAATCGGAAAATCGGGCAGAATCCACGGGAAAGCTGGCGGATGGTGCCGGACAGCCATCCGGCGATTATCAGCTGGGAACTGTTTGATGAAGTTTCCGCATTGCGGGAAGCCGAGCAAGCGGTCAAGGAAGAGCGAAAAAAGTGGTGCAGACAGCGCAGAAAGAACAATCCGAACATCTTCAAAGGCAGAATTTTTTGCAAAAAGTGCGGAGAAAAATTGGTTTGTCATTGGCAAAGTGATGGTGCGCTGTATTTTTACTGTGCATCTTGCCATGTTTCAATTTCAGAGAAAGACCTCTGGAACGGCATTAACAAGGAGTTGCACCAGCGGATGGAAGAACACCGTGATTTGCAGAAGCTGGCACGGAAAAGCTCTGGAAGAAGCAAATTCCAATCAAAAGAAATAGCTACAAAACGTGAAATTGAACAGGCGTCAGGCAATATCGTTCGACTGGAATCACAGAAGCGCAGCGGCTACGAGCAGTATGTCCTTGGAAAAATTTCAAAAGAAAAGTTCTTGGAATTGAAGCAGGATGTAGAGAATGAAATTGAGGCATTCAGACAGACAAAAGCTGAAAAAGAGAAAGAACTGGCCGTTGTTCAAGAAGAATTGCAGCAGAAAAAGCAAATCGCAGGCAACACAGAGGTTCTTTTAACGGCAGATAATCTGCAGCAGTATGTAAAGAAAATTGAAGTGGATCACAAGAAAAATACTTATACGGAATTTGTGTTCTAACGAAAAAGGAGGACAGACAATGAAAGAAAAAATCTATGATGCCCGGACAGGAATGGAATATGTTTTGATTGGCGATTATTACCTGCCAGCCTTGAAAGTGCCACGGACTCGTCCGGTTGGCCGCTGGGGGATGCTGCACAAGGCGTACCTGAAACTGCGAAAACCAGCCTATTATCAGAGCCTGCTGCTGAATGGAAAGCTGGACGCTGTTTTGGCAGACGTGGAAGAACAGGCAGCAGAGCGATATGAGGTTTTGATCGAGCAGATGAGCCAGCGGGAGAGCATTTCAGAAAAACTGAAAGAAGAAAATCAGATGGAGTGGGTGCGCCGCATGAGCAATCTGGAGAATAGTGCAGCGGAAATCGTAAAGGCAGAATTGATTTATTCGTTTGAAGGGAGGTGAGCAGCAGATGATCGGAACCTATTACCGGCTTTCACTTGCAGACGAGGATGTGGGTGCTGATAAGGCCGAGAGCAACAGCATTCAGGGCCAGCGCGGACTGGTAGAGGGGTATATCATGGCTCGCCAGGAACTGGCTGCAGAGCCGCGTCAGGAGTATGTGGACGATGGCTACTCCGGCACCTCCACGAGCCGCCCGGCGTTCCAGCGGCTGATTCAGGACGCGCAGGATGGCAAGGTGAAAACAATTATCGTAAAGGACTTTTCCCGGTTTGCCCGCGATTATATCGAAGCAGGCGATTATATGGAGCGCATTTTTCCATTGCTGGGCGTTCGCTTCATCTCCGTCAACGATGGTTACGACAGTGGAATGCAAATCGGAAACGATGTACGCGGACTGGAAGTAGCTATTAAGAACATCATCAACGCATCCTACAGCCGGGATCTTTCTGCCAAAATCGCAGCAGCAGACCATGTGATGCAGAGAAAAGGAATGTATCTCGGAGGATACCGCCCGTTTGGATTCCTACCGGACCCAAATGACTGCCATAAGCTGATCCTAGACCCGGTAGCCAGCCAGTATGTGCGCCTGATTTTTGAACTGGCATTGCAGGGAAACAGGACGGGGACCATCGCAAAAATCCTGAATGAAAAGCAGATTCCAACCCCGGCAGTGTATCATGTGTCAGAAAACCATGTGTACAGCGAGCAGAAAGCATGGGACTTGCAGCGCAGCCACTGGACAAGCGGAATGGTTTACCATATATTGAATAATGAGAAGTATAAGGGAACCTACGTGGGCGCGAAATTCATTATGCCTGTTCCGTGCAAACATCGGGTCCTGCGCGCTCCCTTGGAACAGCAGGTACGAATCGAGGACAGCCATGCCGCTATTATGACCCCAGAAGAATTTGCACAGGCGCAAAAGGTCATTATGCTGCAGCATGGAAATCATCAGGCAGGGAACTACACAAAACGCCAGTATCCGCTGAAGGGAAAGGTCTACTGTGGCTATTGCCGGAAATTGATGAAATATCGTGTTCTCAAGAAACTTGGCCCCTCGTTTAACTGCAGATTTTCAGCCACGGCGGTGGACAGCCCCTGCAAGCAAATCCCGATTTCTGAGAAAATGCTGGAAGAGATTGTCCGAAACGCGCTGACAGTGCAGATAAAGCAGGCGGAGCATATGCTGGAAATCCTGCACGAACGGGAACGCAAAGCGTTGATCTTTTTTTCCGCACTGGAACGGCAGGAAGAAAAGCTGAGTGCAGAAAAGGCAGAGCTCGTAAAACTTCGTGTTGCACTGTATGAGCAGTATGCCGACGGAAATATGAGCAAGGAAGAATTCATCCGGCAGAGAGATGCCTACAGAGTGCAGGAAGATGAAAGAATGGAGCAGATTCAAAGGCTGCGTACCGAGAAAGATCAAATTTTCCAGCCTGTGAAAAAGGATACGGATAATTTGCAAGCCATGATGAATACGGTGGGAGAAGCAGGCGATGTGATGCATTTGTCACAGAATGTGGTGGAAGCCTTTATTGACCGCATCGAGGTTTTCAACGATGAACGTGTGAAAATCCATTTTACATTTGAAGATGTGCTGGCAGACCATGCAGAATGAGCCGTAGGCAAAACTAACGCGGCAATTAGAGTTTTTCTTGTAAGAACACGAGATTCATGGTATCATAGAAGTAACGAAAAGTCTGTGCATGGCTACGTGAAAGGGGCAGCAGAGATGAAAGAAATGAATATTCCCGTTGGAGTTTCGGATTTTGAAGAAATTCGTAAAAATGGGTATTACTATATTGATAAATCGGGACTGATTGGCGAACTGCTCAGTAGAACCGGAACGAAAGTGACGCTTATTACTCGCCCCAGACGATTCGGTAAGACATTGGGCATGAGTATGCTGGAAAACTTCTTCGACATCCGAAAGAACAGCAGAAAACTGTTTGAAGGGCTAGAAATTGCAGAGCATCAGGCATTATGTGATGCGTGGATGAATCAGTATCCGACAATCTCTATTTCATTCCGGCAGATAGATGGTCTGAATTTTATGGATGCATATCAGCAGCTTGTCTATGAAATTGCGCTTCTGTATCAGAATCACACGTATTTGTTGGATAGTCAGGTGATAAGCAAACAAGAAAAATTTCTTTTTCAGCAGATAAGTGATCGAAAAGCGGAAAAGACGGATGTGCTGCGCTCGATTCAATTTTTAACATTGCTGCTAAATAAGCATTACAACAAAAAAGTAATTCTTCTTATAGATGAGTATGATGTTCCTGTAGCGAAAGCAAACAATAACGGTTACTATACTGAAATGCTCGATGTTATGAAAGGCTTAATGCAGGCCCTAAAAGACAATCAAGCACTTCA
>PVMM01000046.1_pt1 | contig 35458 bp, 35 predicted proteins | sample 1853381 | NCBI WGS metagenome assembly PVMM01 (sample SAMN08533509, study PRJNA380276) | Human gut metagenome, whole genome shotgun sequencing project. | isolation source: participant 1, synthetic long reads | host: Homo sapiens | collected 2017 | reverse complement strand
GATCTGCCTCATGAGGATAACGAGTGTGAGAACATAAAATTTGCACAGTCAATTCTTCGTTTGAAGAATGCGTATGAGAGATATTCGCACAGGACATTCGACAGGGAACTTTTTATAAAGTCATTTGCAAAACCTGAATCTGAGCGCAAGCCTTACATAGGTCTTATGGGCGTGCATGTGAGCAGTATTCTTGAGAAGACAATACGTGAAAATATGCAGATGGATGTGGAAAATATGACATGCACATCCGGCAGAAATCTCATTATTATACAGAAGAATCTTAGAAATATGGATGATGAGACTCTCTTTGTAGCATATGCAGAGAGTCTGCTCGGACAGATGCCATGTGCCAGAATGAACAATAATACAAGAAGAAACCAGCTCTTTTTAGACCCTAGCCTTAAGGGCATCATATATCACACGATAAAGTTCTGCGATTACTATGGCTTTGAGTATGCAAGCATAAAGAATAATATTAAGGTGCCTCTTTTAAAGCTTGAGACGGATTTTACAAGCCAGAGTGCCGGGCAGCTTCTGACAAGAATACAGGCATTTGCAGAGACAATAGAGGGCTCAGATGACATGGACCCTACAAAAGGCATAAGCGAGGAGGCAAGAAGAAGGATGGAATCAGGAGTCTACTATGTAGCAGGAATTGACAGCGGCTCAACAAGCACAGATGTGGTGATACTGGATCAGGACGGAAAAATTAAATCGACAATGATTATACCGACAGGTGGCGGCGCTATGATGAGCGCCGAAAAGAGTCTGGAGAAGGCTGTCGAAAAGGCCGGTATATCAAAGGATGATATTGTAAGGATTGTAACAACAGGATATGGTCGTGCATACATCAATAGCGGTGATGACAGCATCACAGAGATTACATGCCATGCAAAGGGCGCGCATTATCTGAATCCCAACGTGCGTACAGTTATTGACATAGGTGGACAGGATATAAAGGCAATCAGCATAGATGAAAATGGTGCGGTCAAAAATTTCCTGATGAACGATAAATGTGCGGCAGGAACCGGACGTTTTCTGGAGATGATGGCAAGGACACTCGGACTTTCACTTGAGGAGATGAGCACCATGGGACTTGATTGGAAGGAAAACATTGTGATTTCCAGCATGTGTACAGTTTTTGCAGAGTCTGAGGTAGTATCGCTGGTGGCACAGAACAAGGCTGTTTCCGATATTATCCACGGACTAAACATGTCTGTAGCTTCAAAGGTAGGCGCACTTGCAGCAAGGCTTGGGCAGGATAATCCGGGAGAGTATATGATGACCGGCGGAGTGGCAAAGAACAAAGGCATCACAAATGCACTTGAAGAAAAGCTAGGCGCAAAGCTGTATATTTGCGATGAGGCACAGCTTTGCGGAGCGCTTGGTGCAGCACTTTTTGCATATGAGAAGTGCAGGGAGGCTTAATAGAGGGGCTATAGCAAACCACCAGTTGAACTGGTGGTTTGCTGACTTTACTCCATGATTTTTCCGTCAATACTTATTGTTACAACTTGCCATGGTATGAATTTTCCACTAGCTTGAAGAGCTTTTTTGGCCGCAATCTCCAGGCCGCCACAGCAAGGAACTTCCATTCGGACAATAGTTACACTTTGAATGTTGTTATTTTGAATAATAGCAGTCAGCTTTTCACTATAATCCACCTGATCTAATTTAGGACAGCCAATTAAAGTTACCTTGTTTCGAATAAAATCCTGATGAAAGGCGGCATAAGCGTAAGCAGTACAATCAGCTGCGATTAAAAGCTTTGAGCCGTTAAAATATGGTGCATTAACAGGAGCCAGTTTAATCTGTACCGGCCAGTTTTGTAGCTTTGATCCTGAATCTGCGGTTGAAGTGGCTTTTACCGGCTCAGATGTTTCAGTTCGTCTGATCTGCATGATTTTAGATCCAGGACAGCCGGAGTGAGAGGTCATTGCCCGGTTTTTGGCAGCTATTTTTTTCTGTGCTTCTTTTACGGCTTCTTCATCATATGCAGGTGCTTCTCTCTCCTCAAATGAGATGGCTCCGGTAGGACATTCAGGGAGACAATCTCCTAGTCCGTCGCAGAAATGTTCTCTCACCAATTCTGCTTTTCCGTCAATGATATCAATGGCGCCTTCGTGGCAGGCAGATGCACAGGCACCACAGCCGTTACATTTTTCTTTATCAATCTTTATAATCTTTCTTATCATTTTTAACCTCCGTCAATAGTATTTAGCGTTTGTTTATGCTAGAATTATAGTATTATAAATACAACTAGTATGTTTGATTTCCAACAGGGAGGAACTATTTTGCAAAAATATTTACCAATCCTAAGAAACAGTCCATTTTTTAAAGGTCTAACTGATAACGAGATATTATCCATATTGCATTGTGTAAACGCAACAACAATTTCTAAAAAGCGAGATTCTTATATTTTCAGAGCAGGTGATATTACCGAAGTAATGGGGATTGTGGTGTCCGGCTGCGTCCTCATTATTCAAGAAGACATCTGGGGACATAGAAATATTTTGTCAAAATGTCACGCAGGAGATTTTTTTGGTGAGCCGTATGCAGCAAGCCAGAGAGCTGTCTTAAATATCAGTGTGGTAGCAGATGAGGATTGTGAGATTATTCTCTTAAATGTCAAAAGACTTCTGATTACCTGTCCAACTGCGTGTGAGCATCATCAGAAGCTGATCCGTAATCTGGTCAGTGTCCTGGCAAATAAGATACTGATTCTGAACGATAAGATCACACATGTTGGGAAGCGAACGACGAGAGATAAACTATTATCATATCTGTCGGCAGAATCTATAAGACATTCGTCGTTATCTTTTGATATTCCTTTTGATAGGCAGCAGCTAGCAGATTATCTTTGTATTGATCGTGCAGCAATGTCTACAGAGATATCAAAGTTACAAAAAGAGGGCTTTATAAAAACAAATCGAAATCATTTTGAATTGCAATTGAGTATAATCAAAAAGAAGAACTATACAATTTAGGCAATGGTTGCATTGTTCGGAACGATAGGAAATAGCAATACAAGTTGTAGGCAGGTGGCTACTCAGGAGCAGATGGACCGATTTTGAAAAACTCTATATCAATTTTCTTTACAGTGTTCATAGATTTATGGTATAATCAGTTTAAACGCTTGAATAAAGGAGATTATCCGGGAAGAAAATGTGAAGGCGCAGACGGAATGAGTCTGTAATTCCGTCACTTCATGGGAGATAAATGTTATAGTGAATTTATAGTGAATAGGGAAACGCGATAGCGTAGTAAGCAATAATTTCAGATGATCAAGGTTTGATCAGAGAGGAGAAGAATATGAACAACTATTGTATGATCCAGAACTCTAAAACGTTTGCATTTTCCGCAGAGAATCCAACCGGTGTACGCGCAGGTGGTTCCCAGGGCGGTGACTGCACCAAGCTTCGTCCAACCGTGACGATTCATGCAGGGGAAACCGTAACCCTGGTAGATGCTGAAGGACCGGGTGTAATCCAGCATATGTGGTTCACCGGATATGTTGGGCACCATTTTATCATCCGTATGTATTGGGATGATCAGGAATATCCGTCTGTGGAAGCTCCGCTCTCTGCATTCTTCGGATGTGCCTATGATGAAAATTTCGTGGACAGGGATGGCAAATATCCGGTGTTGAATTCTGCCATGATGCTTGTAGCTCCTGGTCGCGGCTATAACAGCTATTTTGAGATGCCGTTCCATAAGAGAGCTCGGATCACGATGGAAAACCGTGGTGACAAGGATGAAGAGCTCTTTTATATTATCACCGGAGCTTATCAGGAGATTCCGGCGGAGGCTGGTTATTTCCATGCCACCTATCGCCAAGAGCACCCGGTTCAGAAGGGTCGTACCTACACAATCGTTGACGGAATCGAAGGCAGGGGACAATTTGTCGGTGTGACTCTGGCAACTGGTATGAATGGCAACAATACCTGTTGGGTAGAAGGCGAAGCCCGCATGTATCTGGACGATGATCCGTATCCGTCTATCCACTATACCGGAACTGAAGATTACTTCGGCGGTTCCTATGGATTTGGAAATGACATCATCATCAAGAGCTATCAGACCTTCAGCGGCTTATATACCGGCATGTATGCAATCTATGGAGACAACCGGGAATTCTATAACGGACAGCAGAGATTCCTGCTGTATCATTTCCATATTGCAGACCCGATCCGTTTTGAGAATAAGTTTCGTATGACACTCGACAACATGGGCTGGACCGGACCGCGTTACGATGATTACACCAGTGTTGCTTATTGGTATCAGACCCTGCCGTCCGCACCGCTGATGCCACTGCCGACAGATGCAGAGATGTGTATGAGATAATAGAACCAGATTGGAGATGTCAGATAGAATGGTTTTAACCTTGCGACACGTCCCATCGGTTATATCGGACTGACATCAGAGATTTGCCAGAAAGTATAGATGTATTATGTTACTGGAAGAGAAGTTTTTGGAATTTCATCGTTATGCCAGCAGCCACAATCTGCCGCTGGAAGCTATCAGTGTCGGAGATGAGAACAAGGTACTCTGTGAGATGCACTACGCAGCAAATGCACCGAGAAATATTTATTCACATACCAAGAGTTTTACGGTAACAGCAGTTGGACTCGCAATAGAAGAGGGAAAACTAAGCCTGGAAGATCATGTGGCGGAAGTGTTTAAAGATAAACTTCCTTCAAATCCGGATCCAAATCTGGAGAAGATTCAGTTGAAACATCTGCTCTGCATGTCCAGTGGCTTTGGTAAGGCACTTCTGATGAATGAGGACAGACGTCCGGGCGTCGGCGCACCGGATTATGAGAAATATATGATGGCGCAGCCGGTTCCTGTGGAGCCAGGCAGTGCATTCTGCTATTCCTCTGCTGACAGTATTCTGGCTGCTCATATGGTAGAACGGGCCGTTGGCAAGCGGATGGGAGAGTATCTGTATGAGAAGGTATTCCAGCCCCTTGATATGGGATGGCCGCTCTGGGAGCATGATCCACAGGGACATCCGAATGGCGGCGGAGGTATGTATCTGACTTGTACCGAGATGATGAAACTGGGACAGCTCTATCTGGCTGAGGGTAACTGGAAGGGCAAGCAGATTGTCAGCAGGGACTGGGTGCAGGAGGTGTCCACCCCGAAATTTACCTTCGAGCCATCTGCAGATCTCTGGCATGTAGGATATGGCTATCAGTTCTGGATCAGTCCATATCCAGGATCCTATCGTGCTGATGGCGCATTCGGACAGATTACAACGATTCTCCCAGAGAAGGGATTGGTTGTTTCCATCCAATGTCCGGAGCGAGGTAATTTCGATCAGGTGAAACGTGCGCTGCATGAACATTTTCTGATGGAATTGTAAGAATAGACTTGCAACAATATGCTATAATTTGCCAAGAAACCGTACTTTTGGCTGAAAAGTAAAAATAGCAGAATATAAGAATAAATTACAATTGCCGATTTTTATGACTATGCGTGACATTATGATGGTTGAAATATAGGGTGTTAACTTTGCAATAATTGATGTACTTGTGCATTTATGTGTCAGAAGTTGGCTGATATGAAAAAAAACCAAGAATTGTATTTCGATAATTTCAATATTGATGAGAATGATGAAATCATATAAAAAACTTGGTACAGAAATGTGCCAAGTTTTTTAGTAGTAACCTTTTACTTTTTACTACCAATTTTACTACTAACAGGTAGTAACAACTTGTTCAATCTTGCTCTGATTTGCCACAATCTGTAATTTTAGAGCATATCACAATAATCCCAGAAACCCTTGCAAAACAGGGCATTCTGGGGCAAATCAAGGAGAAACAAAACTATGATTAAAATACTTTTCATTTGCCACGGCAGGATTTACTGTTCGTGAGAAAAAGTCTTAAATCGTCTTAAATACTTCTATAAATAGCATTTCTTGTGTTCAATTCTCGATTTTACCAATGATTTACCAATATTTCTGGAGAGTCAGACTTGCAGAAACAACAAACCAGAATGAGGAGATTAAAAATATGAGCGGATTAAAGAAACACATTTATGAAGAGAAAAACGGACTGCATTACACTCTGAATGGAGATTATTATTTACCAGATTTGAAATTGCCGGAGGAACACCGCCCTATCGGAAAGTACGGACGGATGCACCGGGAATATTTAAGAGAAGTCCACCCAGCCAGATTGAATACATTGACCCTGACAGGGGAATTATGGACATATCTTGCAGATCTGAACGAACAGGCACAGAAGCGATTAGATACAATCATAGAGCAGATGAAAGCTGCTGAGGGGGGTCACAGAAGAATTAAAGAGTATCTGTCAGATGGAATGGGTGCAGCGTTGCAATAACATTCACAATCGGGCAGAAGAAATTGTTTTGCATGAGATGATTTATTCATAACGGTATGGTAGAATGATTATGATAAATCGGAGTTTGACGAGGTAAAAGAATATGAATGGAAAACATCTATTTCTTACATCTGCAGGGTTGACCGATAAGATGAAAGAGAAATTCTTTGATATTATTGGAAAGTGTCCGAAGGATGTGAAAGTGCTTTACATTCCAACAGCTGGCATTGAAACAGATGGTGCAAGAGAGTCGCTTGCAATATGTTTTCATGAACTCTTTCTAATGGGAATTCAGTACGAAAATATATTAGTGTACAATCTGGAATTAATTCTTTCAAAAGACTATCAAAGAACCTATTCTTCGTATGTTACAACCCCGTTTATGCTTACAAGGCTATTAACTTTTGAAGAATTAAACCAATTTGATGCTGTTTTTGTCAGTGGTGGTGATGTATCTGTGCTTTGTCGTGAAATGTCTAGAACTGGTTTTGATAGAATACTTAATAATGCAATTAAAAACGGACTTATATATGTCGGAATCAGTGCAGGAAGTATGTATGCGGCGGGAAATTTAACAGATGGATTACATATTATTGACAATCCTATTATCCCCCATTGGAATGGTTCTGAAACAACAGTATTACCGAACGGCAAAGATGAGATTAAGCTTGCTGATGGAAAAGCTGTTTATGTAGAGGATAATTACATGAGTGTAATATGATGCACATGTAGGATTAGTCAAATTCCAATTTGCGAGGATGAACACTTATGAAAGAAAAAAGCAAAAGTGAAGTTTCAATAATAGGTGGTGCAGATGGCCCAACAAGTATTTTTATAGCTGGCAGAACACGGAAAAAGCCTCTAAAAGTAAGGATGCGAAATATTATCTACAGATATAGACGTAAGATAGTAGAGAAGAAAGTGGTTGCAGATTCACATACTCTTGATGAATTGGTACAATATGCAATGAATACCTACAATCTAATTGAAACTAATTCAACTGAGAGAAAATATATTGAACAACAAAAAAACCTAAAGGAGAGTTTGATTTTACAGCATAAACCAGAAGTTTTAGGTGAAATGAAGGATATTCCAAAGCCGGATGTTTCTAATGAAGAATCTGTCAGAGAATATTTTTGTAAAATAAAGACTCGAAGCGAAATGATTGCCGAAATGCCAGATAATGTAATTCCTATGAACTTTCATCTATATGAAATAAGAATCGGTGATGATTCTCTTGAGATGGAGATAGATTATATTTGGAATATATTCGGTATATCTTATTCTGGAAACAAGAAAGTAATGAAACAGTTTGAGAAAATTTCAAAAGATTTGTATATCTATTATGGTGTTAGTGAAGATGATATTAAGAAAAAGACAGAAAGATATTTATCATTGGTAACGGCATTAAGTTCATAAATTCCAGCCTGTCTTTCTGAAATTTCAACTGAATAACCACAGCATAAACCGCTGCTACATGGAAGCTAACACAACCATGCAACAGCGGTTTTTTGTTACCGTTTTTTCCTCTGGCTGATAGGCGTTCCCATTTTCTTTGATTTTTTGAGAATCCGAATGAGCCAGCGGAATTCTTCTTCCGACAGATTTTTATAGTTGATACCGAGTTGCTTGCAATAAAGGATGACCAGCTTTTCATCCCGACTACCCTTGAAATTTTCGACCGCTTCCAGATTTTCTTTCAGTTCATCGGCAACGGTGGTCTGTGGGGCACTTTCACTATCCTTTTTGTGGGCTTCCCGAATATCCCGGATAATGAGGTTGAGATCATCCAGCACCATGTGGCTGAAATATTCATCATCGCTGATATGGGCGGCTTGTAGCACTTTCAAATGGGGGTCATCTTCGCCGGGGCGATACCGTTCAATGATTTCATGCCGGACAGTATCGACAAGGGCGTTGAGGTTTTGAATCTGCATGGTGGCAATCCCATCTACATAAATCTCAATATCCGCAAGAAACTTGATAAAATCCTTATGAGTGGCAAGCTCACAGAGCAGACGGTTGTTAATTCGACCGCTTTTCAAAAGTGCCACCATCTCATCGTTCAAATGAAGCCCTGTTAATGGTGTGTTGATCTGTTCCCGGTTCTCTGTCCGGCACAGCAGATAATCAACGGAAACCTCATAGAAGTCTGCCAGCGTGATAAGGTTGCCATGATTGATTTCCTTATAATTCTCTTTCTCATAACTTCCAAGAGCTGATTTGGAAATGCCCGTCAGCTCCGATAATTCTTCCAAATTTAAGCCTTTGTCCTTGCGGAGTTCCCAAAGACGTTCCTGTATGGTAGTTGCTCCTTTCATGGGCGCACGCTCCTTTCCAGCGGTTGTATTTCTGCCGCTTAACTGGATTATATCACACTTTCCGCAATCGTGGAAATTTCCGATTTTTACCCTTAATTCCTACTTTGTGGACATACGGCACAGGGCACAAAAATGTTCTATGATACAGGTAGTTCATCGATGGATTATTCCAATCGAATGACCAGCCTGTGTGGGATATGCTTCCCCGGCGATGTAGCGCCATGACTTTTGGCGGGGATATGGAGGAACCCTGACCAAAACGAGCGTACCAACGGGAGCGATACGCCGCTGTGAGATTCAGGGGAGGAACGACACCGGGGAGAACTGGCGAACTGACACCGAAATGATACCGAAACACGACAATCTGATAGGGAGATAGTCTACCCTATCGCTGATACTTCGGGAGATTTTAGGCGGCTCTATGGCTGTAATTTTGCCGAAAATCGCCCCGAAACCATACACTAAAACGGGAGGAAACACAATATGCCGAGAATGAGTAAAAAGAGGAAATATGAGCTTTCCTTTTACCTCAATGACCGGGGGCGTGTCACTTACAACGAATTATGCCGGAAATGCCAGCATGGGTGCAGGCAGAGCTTCCGGGCGGTTGTGATTGACTGCCCCCGTTATTTATCCAAACGAGCAAAGAAAAAGGAGGCACACACCGAATGAATTTTGAATTTATGACGATAGACACACTCTTGCCGCCCTGTATGCCCTTTCCCAGAGCGTTGACAGGATTTCCAGTCAGCAGCACCGCAAAGGTCATGTACTGCCGGATGCTGGACGCTATGCTGTCCAAAGGGCAGGAGGACGAGAACGGAATCCTGTTTGTCTGCTTCCCTGTCACAGCCATTGCCGCAGTCCTGTCCCGCAGTCCCATGACGGTCAAGCGTTCTCTGAATGAACTGGAAACCGCCGGACTTATCATGCGGGTGCGTCAGGGCGTTGGAGAACCAAACAGGATTTATGTGCTGATACCGGGAAAGGAGGACGCTGCCCTTGCCTGATACCTCAAAGCTGGAAAAGCTCAACAGGGAGCTGGAGAAAAGCGAAAAGAAGCTGCGGAAAGCCATCAATGATGAAAAGGTATTGCAGCACCAGTTGAAGCAGCTTACCCGAAAGGAACGGACGCACCGGCTCTGTACCCGTGGCGGTATGCTGGAAAGTTTTCTGCAAGAGCCGGAACGCCTGACAGATGATGATGTCATGATGTTGTTGAAACTCATTTTTCACAGGCAGGACACGCAGGAACTATTGAAAAAACTGCTGGAACGGGAGAAGCCGGAAACCCCTTAGTTTACTAAGGGCGCAATTATACACCACCCAGAGGTTGGTGCATTGCGTTCTCCGAAGGCTCCTCGCCGGAGGGCTGTGATTTTTAGCAGTCAAGGTCTGCTCCAAATCATACAGGGGACGCTACGCTTCCCCTGCGCTGGCTGCCGCCAGCTACCCTTTTGTGGACTTGCCATCTGGGGACACCTTGCGTTGCAAGCTGTTCCCATCCAACAGATAAAAAAGATTCAAGTGAAATGGAAAGTTAACTTGACATAAAAGAACTATATGATATAATGACAGTAAGGAAAGCTAACTTTCCATAAGGAAGGAAGATAACATGAAAAATCGGTTAGAAGAATTACGAAAACAACGAGGCATAAGGCAAGAAGATTTGGCAAATGCATTAGAAGTATCAAGACAAACAATCGGTTCATTAGAAAATGGACGATATAATCCATCTATCCAATTAGCGTTCAAAATTGCCAGATATTTTGATATGAGCATTGAAGAAATTTTCATCTATGAGGAGGGAACAAAATGAAAAATAAGCAACCATTTATTATTGAAATTATAATTGGCGCTATGTTGCTGGGCGTGAGTATTTTGATAAAAAGCACTTATTATTCCACCATGCTTTGGGCTATGGGGATTGGTCTAATGGTAGCTTCTGCTGTTCAGCTTGTTCGAATTATTTATTGGGAAAATCCAAAACGAAATAAAGAATACGAAGCAAAAAAACGAGAAATTCACATTAACTGTGTAGATGAGAGAAAGCAATATTTGCGAATGAAAGCTGGTCATATTACTTACCAAATCATGACATTTTTATTGCTTATCTTATCGCTAATACTTGCTTTGATTAGAGTAGATGCATGGGTAATAGCAATGATATTCTTGTTGTTTGTTTTTCAATGGTTGGTGGGGCTCATTGTATTCCGTCTGTTGGAAAAGAAACTGTAATAGTAACAACTAAATACCCGCCGCCCATACAGCGGCACACCGAGCAGGAAATCTGAAAAAGGTCTCCTGCTTTTTTTCTGCCCAAAATGAGGTGGTAAAACGCCACCCCATCCACCAATTACCGAAAGGAGGGACACGAAATGCCCTGTCCACACAACGAAATCACGATTGTTCAGCGCAGCCAGCGGCAGTCTGCGGTTGCCGCCGCTGCTTACCAAAGCGGCGAAAAGCTGTTCTGTGAATACGACCAGCAAGTAAAGCACTACCCGGAAAAGCGTGGTATCGTCCACAATGAAATCCTGCTCCCGGCAAACGCCCCACGGTCGTATGCAGACCGCAATACCTTATGGAACGCCGCCGAAGCGGTGGAAAAGCAATGGAACTCCCAGCTTGCAAGGAGGTGGGTGCTTACCATCCCAAGAGAGATACCACCCGACCAGTACGCTGTCCTTGTCAGGGAGTTTTGTGAACAGCAGTTTGTTTCAAAAGGCATGATTGCTGACTTTGCCATCCATGACCCCCATCCGCCGGGACACAATCCCCACGCCCATGTCCTGCTGACTATGAGGGCAATGGACGAACATGGGAAATGGCTTCCCAAGAGCCGCAAGGTTTATGACCTTGACGAGAATGGGGAACGGATAAAGCTGCCGTCCGGCAGGTGGAAAAGCCATAAAGAAGATACGGTTGACTGGAACGACCAGAAGTATTGTGAAATTTGGCGGCATGAATGGGAGGTCATCCAGAACCGCTATCTGGAAGCCAATGACCGCCCGGAGCGTGTGGACTTGCGTTCCTATGCCAGACAGGGGCTTGATGTTGTCCCTACTGTCCATGAGGGTGCTGCTGTCCGGCAGATGGAAAAGCGTGGTATCCAGACGAATATCGGCAACCTGAACCGGGAAATCAGAGCCGCCAACAGTATGATGAAGTCCATCCAGCAGCTTATCCAAAACCTCAAAGGCTGGATTACCGAGCTGGGAGAAAAACGGAAAGAACTGCTTGTACAAAAGGCGGCGGAGGAAGCAACACTTCTTCCCAATCTGCTGATGAAGTATATGGAGATACGAAAGGAAGAAAGGAAGGACTGGACAAGGGCTGGACAGAACCGGGGGACTTCACAGGACTTAAAGGCAGTCAGCGAAGCCCTGTCCTATCTCCGGCAAAAGGGGCTTTCCACTGTGGAGGACTTAGAAGCATTTCTGGAATCTTCCGGGAAATCAGCCGCAGATTACCGCAATCAGATGAAGCCAAAGGAAGCCCGAAGCAAAGTGATTGACGGGATTCTTGCCAGCCGGACAGACTGCAAGGAATGTAAGCCTGTCTATGAGAAGTACCAGAAGATATTTTTTAAGAAAACAAAGGAGAAATTCAAACAGGAACACCCGGAGGTTGCCCGATATGCGAAAGCCGCCGCCTACCTTGCCAAGCACCCAGACGATAAGGACAGTACCCAAAAGGAACTGCAAGAGGAGCAGGAAAAACTTCTGGAAGAAATCGCAGAGCTGAAAGTACCGCTGACCGAGGTACAGGAGGATTTGAAGAAGCTGCGGGACATCCGCTACTGGGTACGGAAAGCCACACCCGGCACAGAGGAAAGCAAAGAGCCGCCCAAGAAGCAGCCCATCAAAGAAGTCTTGCTGGATAAGGCAGACGAGAAAAAAGCACAAAGAACTGCCCCGGCGCAGACAAAACACAAACAACAGGATATGGAACTTTAACAGGCACTTGCCATTTTCAATCAGAGAATGTCAGGTGCTTTTTTGTTTTCAAGGAGGGATAGATTTGAATGTATTTGAAGCTGTGAAGCAGTCCGTCACAACAAGACAGGCTGCGGAGCATTATGGAATCCATGTAGGTCGGAACGGGATGGCTTGCTGCCCGTTCCATCACGATAAAACCCCAAGTATGAAGCTGGATCGGCGTTACCACTGCTTCGGCTGCGGTGCTGATGGGGATGTGATTGATTTTACCGCCGCCCTGTATGGGCTGGGAAAGAAAGAAGCCGCCGTACAACTGCCACAGGACTTGGGGCTTTCCTATGAGGACTGGAAGTCACCGGGAAAGGCAAAAAAGCCAAAGCCCCGGCAGAAATCCCCGGAGGAACAGTTTCAGGAAGCAAAGAGCCGCTGCTTCCGTATTCTTGCCGACTATCTCCACCTGCTCCGGGCATGGAGAACGGAATATGCCCCGCACTCCCCGGAGGAATCCTTTCATCCCCGGTTTGTGGAAGCCTTACAGAAGCAAGACCAAGTGGAATATCTGCTGGATGTGCTGCTCTTTGGGGAAACGGAGGAAAAAGCGGCTTTGATTACGGACTACGGAAAGGATGTGATACAGCTTGAACAGCGAATGGCAGAGCTTGCAGCCGCAGACGCAGCAAGAACTAAAAAACACCATGAACGCCATGCAGCCACCCCAGAGCATTGAGGAAATCAAGGCGGGACTGGAAACTACCGAGAAAGGCGGTGTCCGTCAGAGCATACGGAACTGCCTGACCGTATTCCAGCGTGACCCGCTGCTTTCCGGGGCTATCGCATACAACATCCTGACCGACCGCAAGGACATCATAAAGCCCATCGGCTTCCATAGGGAAAGCACAGCCCTGAACGATACGGACATGAAGTATCTGCTTCTTTATCTGGAAGAAACCTATGGGCTTACCAATGAGAAAAAGATTGATAATGCCATCGGGATTGTGGCGAATGAAAACAAGTACCATCCCATCCGGGACTATCTCAATACCCTTGTGTGGGACGGGACAGAACGAATCCGTTTCTGCCTACGACACTTTCTGGGGGCTGACGCAGACGATTACACCTATGAAGCGTTGAAGCTGTTCCTGCTGGGTGCAATCTCACGAGCCTTTCAGCCGGGGTGCAAATTTGAAATCATGCTCTGTCTGGTAGGCGGTCAGGGGGCTGGCAAGTCCACTTTCTTCCGTCTGCTGGCAGTCCGGGACGAGTGGTTCTCCGATGATTTGCGGAAGCTGGACGATGACAATGTGTACCGTAAGCTGCAAGGTCACTGGATTATCGAAATGTCGGAAATGATGGCAACCGCCAACGCCAAGAGCATTGAGGAAATCAAGTCATTTTTAAGCCGGCAGAAAGAGGTTTACAAGATACCCTATGAAACCCACCCGGCAGACCGCCCCCGTCAGTGCGTGTTTGGCGGCACTTCCAATGCCCTTGACTTCCTGCCCCTTGACCGTTCCGGCAACCGCCGCTTTATCCCCGTCATGGTGTACCCGGAGCAAGCCGAGGTTCACATTTTGGAGGACGAAGCTGCTTCCAGAGCCTATATCGGGCAGATGTGGGCGGAAGCGATGGAGATTTACCGAAGCGGCAGATTCAAGCTGGCTTTCAGCCCCGCCATGCAGCGGTATCTCAAAGAACACCAGCGGGATTTTATGCCGGAGGACACCAAAGCCGGAATGATACAGGCGTATCTTGATAAGTACACCGGGAGTATGGTCTGTTCCAAGCAGCTCTACAAGGAAGCCTTGAACCATGCCTTTGACGAACCGAAGCAATGGGAAATCCGGGAAATCAACGAGATTATGAATCAGAGCATTACCGGCTGGCGGTACTTCCCGAACCCAAGAATGTTTTCCGAATATGGCAGACAAAAGGGCTGGGAGCGTGAAAACCCGGCAACGGACTCCGGCAACCCGTCTGAAAAAACGATGGACGGTTTTGTGGAGGTCGCAGAACAGATGGAGCTTCCATTCTGAAAAGGACAGCCCGTTGCACCCCCTGTTGCTATCCCGTTGCCGAGCCGGTTGCCGGGGGAAATCCCATAACTGCGGGCTTTTCTCCCTTATAACAACCAAAACAACAGAAAAATAAAAGAAAAATATAAATAGTAACTATCGCCAGATTGAGATTGTTTGCAAGGTCTTTTGAAGCCCGTTGCCGGACTTCGTTGCCGACACCCTCTGTCTGGCTGTTTTCATGTGCGCAGGCAATGAGCCAAGCGGATACGCTTGCGTATCCATTTGGCGAATGCTGCGACAACGATAATTATGGAGGATAACTGCCTATGGCAAATAATAAGATGAATATTGAAGGAAAAAATTACTCGGATATTCCGGTGTGGCGTAGATATACGCTTACCATTGAGGAAGCAGCCAGATATTATCATATCGGCGAAGGAAAATTGAGAACGCTTATTGACACACATCCCAATGAGGATTTTTATGTGATGAACGGCAATCGTGCCCTCATTAAGCGTGAGAAATTTGAGAGGTATCTGGATCAGGCTACGGCTGTGTAAACAGAGCTGACAGATTTACCAATTTCACATGATATAACTATGCGGAGAGCCGGATTTGTGCTATGATAAGAGTGCAAGTCTGGCTCTCTTTTTTTGAAAGGAGAGTTCACGATGAGTGAGAAAAGACGAGATAACCGTAATCGGATTTTGCGAGAGGGCGAGTACCAGCGTAAGGATGGGAGGTATCGGTTCCGCTATATTGATGAGGACGGAAAAGAGAAAAATGTATACAGTTGGCGTTTGGACAAGAATGACCCAATGCCAAAAGGGAAGAAGCGGGAGCCTTCCCTGCGTGAGAAAGAAAAACAGATTGAAGCGGATTTGTTTGACCGTATCGTAACCAACGGTGGCAACTATACTGTTTTGGAACTGGTAGAAAAGTACATTTCATTGAAAACAGGAGTTCGTCACAATACGGTTGCCGGATATAAAACGGTCATCAATATGCTGAAAAAAGAGAGTTTTGGGAATCTGCGAATTGATAAGGTGCGTTTGTCAGATGCAAAGGCATGGTTAATTAAGCTCCAGCAGATTGATGGACGGGGATACAGTTCGATTCATTCTATCAGGGGAGTTCTCAGACCGGCATTTCAGATGGCAGTAGATGATGACCTGCTCCGTAAAAATCCATTTGAATTTGAACTTGCATCCGTCATTGTCAATGATTCTGTTACCAGAGAAGCGATTACCCGAAAGCAGCAGAGAGATTTACTGAAGTTTATTCAGGAAGATAAACATTTCAGCAGATACTATGATGCAATCTATATTCTTTTTCACACAGGGCTTCGTATCTCAGAGTTCTGTGGGCTGACGGTTTCAGAAATCGAGTTTGGAGAAATGCGTATCAAGGTAGACCATCAGTTACAGCGTACTGCACAGATGCAGTATGTAATTGAAGAACCAAAAACAGATAAAGGCATCCGCTATGTGCCGATGACGGAAGCTGTCGCAGCGTGTTTTCGCAGAATCATTGCCAACCGCAAGACACCAAAAGTTGAACCGATGGTGGAAGGATATGCAGGATTCTTGTTTCTGGATAAAAACGATATGCCGATGGTTGCCCTTCACTGGGAAAAGTATCTGGAGCATATTATTCAGAAATACAATAAAATTTACCGTATCCAGATGCCGAAAGTTACCCCTCATGGTCGAGTTATAATAAGGACAAGTTAGAAAACTCCAGTAAATACAAGGGGTTGCACTAATTTAGTCCTTATTTTTAACTCCCTGAAAAAGGGAAAAATAAGGCAGCGCTGTCATTCCAGAATATGAATTATTACAGATCCAGACTGGAAATGGATTTGTGTAAGACAAGAGTAAAAACAACAGAATTATTGTAATTATAGGACTGAATTAGCTCGCATGGAATATAGATTCCGGTTGTCTAATTCAGTCCTCTTTTTGATTGACGACGATGAAAGGTGATGAAAAATGGCTAGAATTATTTCTATTGTAAACCAAAAAGGGGGAACGGGAAAATCCGCATGTACAGCTAATTTAGCAGTAGGATTAGCACAAAAGAATATGAAAGTGTTGATTGTAGATGCCGATCCACAGTCTGATGTATCCGCAGGATTTGGATATCGTGATTGTGATGACAGTAATGAAACACTTACAGCTCTTATGGATGCAGTAATGAAAGATGAAGATATTCCTTCCGACTGTCATATCAGACATCAGGCAGAGGGAATAGACATTATCTGTTCTAACATTGGACTGGCAGGTACGGAAGTACAGTTGGTAAATGCAATGAGCAGGGAATATGTATTGAAACAGATATTATATGGTATCAAAGATCAATATGATGCGGTCATCATTGATTGTATGCCATCATTGGGAATGATTACGATCAATGCGCTGGCTGCATCAGATGAAGTACTTATTCCGGTTGAAGCGTCCTACTTGCCAATCAAAGGATTGCAACAGTTATTAAAAACGATCGGTAAGGTCCGTAAGCAGATTAATCCGAAGCTGCAAGTCGGTGGGATTCTGTTCACGATGGTAGATGCTCATACGAATGATGCAAGAAATAATATGGAACTTCTCAGAAATGTATATGGAAGTCAAATTCATATCTTTGATAATTATATTCCATTTTCCGTAAGAATGAAGGAGGCAGTCAGAGAAGGACAGAGTATTTTCTCTTATGATCCGAAAGGCAAAGCTACAGAAGCTTATCGGAGAGTGACGGAGGAGGTGCTGAAAGATGCCATCTAAAAAAAGAGCAACACCCATTTCCTTACAGCCGCTTGATGCGTTGTTTGGAACAAGCGAAGAGACAACCAATGGAATCAGTGAGATAGCAATAGGAAGCCTTCATCCGTTTCCAAATCACCCATTTCAAGTAAAAGATGATAAGAAAATGGAGGAATTGTCTGAAAGCATTACACAATATGGCGTGTTGGTTCCCGGTATTGTGCGGTTGAGAGAGTCTGGTGGTTATGAGCTTGTAGCTGGTCATCGGCGAAAACGAGCATGTGAACTTGCAGGATTAGAGAAAATGCCGGTTATCATCAAAGATATTACAGATGACGAAGCGACGGTGATCATGGTAGATTCCAACATTCAGCGAGAAGAGCTGCTAATCAGCGAAAAGGCATTCGCTTATAAAATGAAATATGAGGCGTTAAAGCGTCAGGGAAAACGGTCTGATTTAACTTCTTGCCAAGTTGGCAAGAAGTTAGCGGCGGAAGAAGTCAGTCAGAATACAGGAGATAGTTCCAGACAGATTCTTCGATATATTCATCTGACAGAGTTGATCGCAGAGTTTTTAGAATTGGCAGACGAGAAGAAGCTTCCCTTTAATACAGCTGTTGAAGTTTCCTATTTGAGAACTGAAGAGCAGCAGATATTACTTCAGTATATGCATAATCACAATATAGTACCGTCCATGAAGCAGGCAAAGGAATTGAAACAGATTTCAAAAGAACGGATGTTGACGTATTCAGAGATTGACCAGATTTGCATGAATGAAAGTATTGAAAAAGTTCAGGTGCAGATTCCGGCGAAGAAATTGAAACAATATTTTCCAGAGACATATACAAAGACTCAGATGGAAGAAATTATATTTAAGCTTCTAGCATCGTGGGCAGAAAGAGAGGGTAACGAATGAGCAATGAAGATACGGTAAGTAGAATACAAGTCTATCTGAAAAAGATAGAAAAGATACGTGTTAAACGGATGAAAAGAGAGAAGTTTGAACATTTGTTGAAAACATTAGGATTATCAGCAGGAAGGAAGTGAAAGTATGGCTTTAAAAATTGTACGAAGATATGATGCGAACGGAAGGGAGCTTACAGAGAAAGATCTGGAAACCTTTCAATTGGATTCTCCTGTGGTTAGAGAAATATTGGCAAACCTTAATCGGGAGGTAGCGGAAGGAATCAGACAGAAGGAGAAAAAAGGTGACGATTGAAGATGTAATTAAAAAATCAATTCTGCCGCTGGCATTTATGGTATTCTGGTTTTGGATGACAAAAACAATTATGAAAGTCAGTGGTCAGACAGATTGGTTCTGGTGGATATTTATTGCCGGATTACCATTTGGAATACATAAAATGCGGTTGATTCTAATTCCGAGAGGAATGGATACCACAGCAACACTTGGGATGGCTGCATTAAGTGTCATTATTGGAGCATTGATTGGAAGCATCATGATTCCAGTGTATGTGATCAGAGCGATATACGTGTTTATACGGTATGTCATTGGAAAATAGAATATTAGATTGATAAGAGGCAGGCTTGCGAAAATAAAAATCGTAAGTCTGCCTCTTTTTTTGTGCTTAAAAACAGGCAATTCAGGGGAATTCCCTTTTGCAAATATATATTCTTGGAGGATTTTTAAGATGAGAGAGCGAATTGAAAGTAAGCATGTAACAAAGGAAATCAAAAGTCAGATGCCAGTGATTCCGGTGGCAATTGTTAAAGAAAGAGGCTGTACGTTCTGCCCATATTATCTGGGCAATTATGAGAAACAGCCACGCTGTATGATGAAAACCTGTGCCTGGGATGATGAAAATGAACGTTTCCATCCAGTTCTTCGTGAACTGATCCCATTTTACAAAGAGAAGATGGAAAAAGCAGAAGAAAAATTCCTGGCAATGAAAAAGATTTACACAACACTGTTAGGAATGTTTGCCGATGAAATGAAGCAAGAAGAGTTGGAAAAAGATGAATGTTACGGATGTGCCTATGGAAAATGTGGACCATGTATCGGTATCTGTTACAAATCAATGAAAGCATAGGAGGGGTAAGCCAATGAATACAACAGTTATTTCCGGGCGATTAGTAAGAAATCCTGGATACAACGAAGTGGAGAATGAAAAAGGACTTCATAAGATTGCCAAGTTCGTTCTAGCAGTCAGAAGAAATTATTCCGATGAAGTCAGTTTCATTCCGGTAAAGGCTTTTGCAAAGAAAGCAGAATTTGCCAGAGATTATCTGATGCAGGGAACGAAGGTCATGGTGGAAGGCGAGATTGTCACAGGTAATTATGAAGATAAGGATACCGGGAAAAAGATCTATACCACCGAAGTGTATGCAAACAGGATTGAATTCGCAGGTGCGAAAATGGTTGACAGACCACCGTTTCCAGAAGATGCGGAAGGGTTCTTAGAAATCCTAGAGGGCATGGAAGAAGAAATGCCGTTTAGATAGAGGAGGATAAAAGATGGTTTCAGTAGATCAGGCGTATATGGTAGGGCATATGAAAAATGCCGATGGAAGTATCAATAACAAAAATGTAGTGCTGTCAGCAGCATGTGAAGCAGCGGAACTGTTCCGGTGCATGATGTCAGTAAATCAGAAACTGGAGGACTGGCAGAGATTTAACCACACCTTGGAGCTGCATCTTAGAAGTGTGGAATGTGAGAAAATCCATGATATCTGTCAGGCAGTATACGGAATGAAACATCCGTCCAATGAACTGGAAGGATTGTATCTGGCAAGAGAGGATGAACAGATATGCCTGCTGTACTATCAGGTATTTGTAGGGATGCTGGAAATTAATATTAATTCAGCCGAAGTGCTGTACAAACAGAAGGAGGAAACAATGAATGAGTAAGATGGAGTATATGCCGGTAGAGTGTCTGCAGGTGCCGAAGGTGCTGTTTCAGATGGCAAAATACAAAAATCTGTCAAATACAGCAAAGATTTTATACAGCTTATTTCTGGATCGTTTGAAATTTGCGGTGCAGAATGGCTGGGTAGATCATAACGGAGATCTGTATGTTATCTATCCCAAAAGTGAAATGAAGAAAGACCTGAATACGACTAGATATGGCGTAGATCAGGCAGTACAGGAACTGGTTCAGGTTGGTAATCTGGTGCGTATCATTCCAAACAATGGAAAGGCGAACCACTTTTATATCAATGATATTTATGAAAATGAGATGGAGGAAGAATCAATGATGACATTAGATACTATCATGGCAAATATGCCGCTGGCTGAAAGAGAAATTATTATGGATAAGATGGTGAAAGCATCCAGAGATATTTTTGAAACTATTGCGGATATGGGATATATTGATCAATATGAAACGTCTTTAACTGCAATGGAAAAGCGAGGATACCAGGATGAGCTTGGAGAGATGGATATTGATCAAATTCAGGCTGATGGATATGAGTTTGGCATGGATCTTGCGTTTGGAATTCTGGAGGAAAATGAAAATAATCCTGCTCGTGTGTTAGATATCCAGAAATATGTGAACAGACAGTATGAAAGCTGTTCAAAAAAGAAGTTTATGAAGGTCCTGGAAACCCTTGTTCATGCGATGGGGAATGATGAAGGCTTTATTGGTGATATGTATGCTTGTAACAAGAAGGCCAGAAATTATTATTTGGACGAAATGATTCAATCATTCAATTTTGTATTTGATGAGATGTGCCATGGTACAGGCAGTGCAGCAAATTGTGATTTCGATGTAGAAGAGTAGGAAAATATTATGGCAGATTTTGAATATTTCAGAGCAGAAGAATCTGACCAGTTTTCTTTTTTTCGGATACCAAAAGCTCTGTTCACAGAAAAAGAGTTTGCAAGCCTGTCCACAGACGCAAAGCTCCTTTACGGAATTCTGCTTGATCGAATCAGCCTATCCAAGAAAAATGGATGGATTGATAGTGATGGTTATGTCTATATCATTTACACGATCGCAGAATTGCAGGAACTATTGCGAATGTCGCATACGACAGTGACAAAGCTTCTTTATGAGCTTGACAGTGTGCATGGGATTGGATTGATTGAACGGTATCGGCAGGGGAATAATCGTCCCTCTGTCATATACGTGAAAAATTTTGTGAAACGGATTAGAGGAAAGCCCGTAAGATACTTTGCTTCTGGAACGCCAGAAACTGGAAATCCGGACTGCAAGGAATTGGAAATCCGGATTGCAAGAAACTGGAAGTCCGGAACGCAAAAAAATAGAAGTCCGGACTGCAAGAATCTGGATGGAAGTAATACTAAGATAAATAAGACTGAAAAGAATCATACTGATAAGAGTAAGGGCAATACTCCCACTTTGGAAGAAAAATTCAGTCAGTATGGTAGATTTAAAAATGTTGTTCTGTCGGAAGCTGAACTGCAGGAGCTGATGACGCTATTTCCATGGGATTACCAGAAACGGATTGATCATCTTTCTGTTTATATGAAATCCAGTGGAAAAGAGTATCAGAACCATTTTGCAACAATCTGTCTTTGGGCAGAAAGGGATGGAACCAGGACAGGAATGGATAAATATGAATTTCAGGAAGGAGAAAGCCTGTGATGGAAAATAAAGTAACAGCAGATTATCTGGACGAAGAGGGATGTCTTCATTGTGGCACCTGTGGAAAAAGAAAACAGATGAAAGTCAGTCTGATGGGATTTGAGCATGTAGTGTCCTGTTTGTGCGAATGCGAGGTAAAAGCCAGGCAGGAACTAGATGAGAAGATGCAGTGGGAAGAAGCACAGCGGCAGCTTTATCAGAGAAAATCCGTCGGACTTCGGGAAAGAAGATTCTGGGAATGGAAATTTGAAAATGACAACGGAAGCAACCAGAAGATACTAATTGCCAGGCAGTATGTAGAAAACTGGACAGATATGAAGAGAAAAAATGTAGGATTGCTTTTGATGGGACCAGTTGGAACCGGGAAAAGTTTCTTTGCAGGCTGTATTGCAAATGCACTTTTGGAACAGGGAGAACGTGTCATGATGACAAATTTTTCCAGAATCTTAAATGAAATGACCAGCTATCAGGCAGATAGGAACCAGATTATACAAAATCTTGTGGATTATCCGCTGCTGATTATTGATGACTTGGGAATAGAACGAAATTCCGAGTTTGCCCTGGAGCAGGTCTATAATGTGATAGACAGCCGCTATTGTAAAATGCTTCCGCTGATCGTAACAACGAATCTGGGACTGAATGAAATGAAATCCACAGATTTGGATACTGCCCATCAGCGTATTTACAGTAGAATACTTGAAATGTGTGTTCCCATCTATTGTGGTGGAGAAGATAAGAGAAAAGAAGAAGGGACAGAAAAACTTGTACAGGTACAGAACCTGATTACCGGTTAATCTGTCTTTTTTCATTAAAGGGGGTGATTGCCATGATTACAGATCTGGACAGCAGTTGAATCGCTGAAAGGAGGGAAAAGGCATGCAGGAAGAGGTAACTCAGAAAACGGTCACGTTCTGTATTCGGGCTACTAAGATTACGGCAGACCTGTTGAAAAAGGTTCTTGTTGCGTATCTGCGTCATCAGAAGCAGAAATCAGTAGAGAAGAAAGCACAGAAAAATCAGCCGAAACAGGGAAAGGTCACGGTAAAAGAGCTGGCAAAACAGAATGCCGGGATGGTCAATATCGAGATCACAAATAAGAATATCAAGTCCTTTGAACGGTATGCCAGAAAATACGGGATCAATTATGCTCTGAAAAAAGACAAGAGCAAAGAGCCTCCGGTTTATCTGGTATTCTTCAAGGGACGTGATCAGGATGCCCTCAATGCTGCTTTCCGTGAGTTTTCCCAGAAACAGATTCAAAAAGCGAATAAACCTTCCATTCATAAGCGTCTTGCAGCTTACCGGGCAATGATGCCAAAGAAGACGAAGGACAAAGTAAAGAACCGGCATCAGGAGCAGAGTCGATGAAAAAGAAAAGCGGCAAAACTCTGATGCAGAAGTGGAAGAATAAAATCGGGGGTAAGCTGTCCGCCCTGAATAAAAAGGAACTGGTTCTTACAAATATTCCTTATGCTCTGGCTGCTTTCTATGCAGACCGGGCATTTTTTCTTTACCGGAACAGTCCGGGAGAAGATATGGGGAACAAACTATTATATGCAATGGAACACGCAGACCGGATTTTTGCTGGTTTTGTGTTAAGCAATAACTGGAAAGATCTGCTAGCAGGTATTGTTGTTGCAGTCGTTCTGAAAGTGTTGGTCTGGCAGAAACAGGCAGACGCAAAGAAATTACGGAAAGGCATCGAGTATGGTTCAGCCAGATGGGGAACCGCAGAGGATATCAAGCCTTATATGTCGGAAGATCCCTGGATGAATATTCCATTGACAGCAACAGAAGCATTGACTATGGAAAGTAGACCTAAACAGCCAAAGTATGCAAGAAATAAAAATATAGTGGTCATTGGCGGCAGTGGTTCCGGAAAAACTCGATTTTTCGTTAAGCCGTCAGTCATGCAGATGAACTGTTCCATGGTCATTACAGATCCGAAAGGCACTCTGATCGAGGAGTGCGGGAAGATGTTAGCAAAGGGACCACCTAAGAAAGATAAGAATGGAAATATTATGAAAGATAAATCAGGAAAAGTGGTACACGAACCATATGTGATTAAGGTTCTGAATACTATCAACTTTTCCAAATCGCTTCATTACAATCCATTTGCTTATATACGGTCTGAAAAAGATATCCTGAAGCTGGTCACAACAATCATTGTTAATACCAAAGGCGAAGGGGAAAAAGCTTCCGAAGATTTTTGGGTAAAAGCAGAGAAGCTGTTGTACACGGCATTGATTGCTTTTATCTGGTATGAAGGAGATGAAGAGGAAAAGAATCTGAATACCCTTCTGGATCTTTTGAATGAAAGCGAAACCCGTGAAGAGGATGAAACTTACCAGAATCCAGTGGATATGATGTTCCAGGAACTGGAAGAAAGAGATCCGCAGCACTTTGCAGTCAGACAGTATAAAAAATACAAAATGGCGGCTGGCAAAACTGCCAAAAGTATTCTTATTTCCTGTGGTGCGAGGCTGGCACCATTTGATATAGCAGAACTTCGTGAGATCATGTCTTATGATGAAATGGAACTGGATAAGATCGGGGACAGGAAGACAGCCTTGTTTTTGATTATGTCCGATACAGATACAACCTTTAATTTTGTGATTGCTATGTTACAGTCACAGCTTTTCAATCTGCTTTGCGACAAGGCAGATGATGAGTATGGTGGAAGACTGCCAGTTCATGTGCGTGTCATCGCTGATGAGTTTGCCAACATCGGGCAGATTCCACAGTTTGACAAGCTGATTGCAACTATCCGAAGCAGGGAAATCTCTGCTTCTATTATTTTGCAGTCACAGAGCCAGTTAAAGGCAATGTACAAGGATAGTGCAGATACCATTCTGGGCAACTGTGATACTACACTTTTCCTTGGTGGCAAAGAGAAAACCACCTTAAAGGAAATGAGCGAGCTTCTGGGTAAGGAAACTATTGACCTGTATAACACTTCGGAGACAAGGAGTAATCAGAAATCCTTTGGACTGAATTACCAGAAAACAGGCAAACAGTTGATGACAGAAGATGAAATCGCAGTTATGGATGGAGGGAAATGTATCCTGCAGATCCGTGGTGCCAGACCATTTTTCTCGGACAAATATGATATCACGAAACACAAAAACTATCGGCTTCTCGCAGATGAAAACGAGAAGAACCGATACAAAGTTGAGAAAGAGTTAAATCCGCAGTACACACCGAAATCTGAAGAAGAGGTGGAAGTAATTCATGTAGATCTGTCGGAGTAACCTTGGGAATGAACGAAAAATAATGAGGAAAGGAATAACTGACATTAGGTGCGCCGGCTTTTTAGCCGGTGTTTTTCATTCCCGTAAACACCTGAAAGAAGTCAGTTTTGGTGAATGTATATGGCATTTTTTAGCAGTGCAATTACAACTTTAAAAACTCTTGTAGTCGCAATCGGCGCAGGTCTTGGCGTGTGGGGTGTCGTAAACCTTCTGGAAGGATATGGAAATGACAATCCCGGTGCTAAGAGCCAGGGCATCAAACAGCTGATGGCTGGTGCCGGAATCATGCTGCTGGGAACTACCCTGATTCCACAGCTGGCAACATTGTTCTCTTAAGAGGAGTGTTAGATGAACACCATCATTGAGAGAATTACGGAAGCGATAAAGGATATCCTGATCGGGCTTATCAAGTCAAGTTTGGATAACATGTTCACGTCTGTCAATGAGCAGGTGGGAACCATAGCCGGGCAGGTGGGACAGACACCGCAGGGATGGAATGCAGGGATTTTTAATCTGATTCAGAATATATCCCAAACGGTGATTGTCCCCATTGCGGGACTGATCATCACCTTTGTCCTGTGCTATGAATTGATCACGATGGTAACACAGAAAAACAATTTCCATGAATTTGAGACTTATAACATTTTCCTCTGGATCTTCAAAGCGTATGTAGCCATTTATCTGGTGACAAATACGTTCAATATCACGATGGCGGTCTTTGATGTTGGCCAGCATGTGGTCAACAATGCCGCAGGGGTGATATCAGGAAACACTGCGGTGGATGCAACAGAAGCAATTACACGGATTGTGGATGCCCTGGAGGATATGGAGTTAGGGGATTTGTTCCTGCTATCCATGGAAACGATGTTGATCAGTGTTACCATGCACATTCTGTCAATTATCATTACGGTAATCTTGTTCGGAAGAATGATAGAAATTTACCTTTATACTTCCATAGCACCAATTCCGTTTGCCACCATGACCAATAAGGAATGGGGCAATATCGGAAACAACTATTTAAAAGGCTTGTTCGCACTGGCATTTCAGGGATTCTTCATGATGGTCTGTGTGGGAATTTATGCAGTTTTAGTAAATGCAATGACCATATCCAGTGACCTTCATGCAGCAATGTTTTCAGTAGCGGCTTATACCGTGATTCTTGCATTTTCATTATTCAAGACCGGAAGCCTTAGCAAATCGATATTCAATGCCCACTAACGGGCAGGAAAGGAGCGCATACCATGGCGTATGTACCAGTACCAAAAGACCTTACCAAGGTCAAAACAAAAGTAGCGTTAAATCTGACAAAGCGGCAGTTGATTTTCTTTTCACTTGCCGCAGTTGTGGGAATTCCGTTTTATCTGTTCATGAGAAAACCAATCGGTTCCAGTATCGCTGCCATTTTGATGGTAACGGTCATGCTTCCGTTTTTCTTCATGGCAATGTATGAAAAAGACGGGCTTCCCTTTGAAAAAGTGGTGGCAAATATCATTCGACAGAAGTTTATCTGTCCGGCAGTAAGACCATATAAGACAGAAAATTTTTATCAGGAGATTTCCACCCTTGTAAAAAAGGAGGGTGTGCCGGATGGCAAAAAAGACAAAGCAGGAGGCTCAGCAGGAGCGTCTGTCCCTGGCGGAAAAAAGAAACCGTCAGGAAAGAAAAAACAAAAAAAGCAGAAAAGAAAGAGAACAGGAAAAGCGTAGGAAGAAACAGGAACGGGACCGCAGGAAACAGAAAAACATTCCTACAACTGCACAGCAGAGTATTCCGTATATTCGGATGCTGCAGGATGGTATCTGCCAGGTGACAAAGACCTTTTTCTCCAAGACAATTCAGTTTTATGACATCAATTATCAGCTTGCTTTAAATGAGGATAAGACCACGATATTTGAGAATTACTGTGATTTCTTAAATTACTTTGATTCTTCCATCAGTGTGCAGCTGTCCTTTATCAATCAGCAGGTGGATGTGGCAGAATTTGAGAAAAGCATTGACATTCCGGATCAGAACGATGACTTCAATGCCATTCGTGAAGAGTACCGTACTATGCTGAAAAATCAGCTTTCCAAAGGAAATAATGGTCTGGTGAAGACAAAGTATATCACTTTTGGAATCGAAGCAGAAAGCCTGAAGGTGGCAAGACCGAGGCTTGAAAGAATTGAAACAGATATCTTAAATAATTTTAAGATTCTGGGTGCACAGGCACATTCCCTAAATGGTCTGGAAAGGCTGGAGATTCTGTATCATGTGTTCAACCAGGATCGGATCGAACCATTTAAGTTCCAGTATAAGATGCTTCCGGAAACCGGATTAAAGACCAAAGATTTTATTGCACCGACTTCCTTTAACTTTTCCAAGAATCAGACATTTTTGATGGGAAGAACGATGGGAAGTGTAAGTTACCTGCAGATTCTTGCACCGGAGCTGACAGACCGGATGCTTGCAGATTTTCTGGATGTAGATGACAGTATTAATGTCAACATCCATATCCAGTCTATTGACCAGAGTTCAGCGATCAAGATGATCAAGAGCAAGATTTCAGATTTGGATAAGATGAAGATCGAAGAGCAGAAACGAGCGGTACGTTCCGGTTATGATATGGACGTGCTTCCATCGGACCTTGTGACTTATGGAGAAGAAGCGAAGAACCTGCTGGAAGATCTGCAGTCCAGAAATGAGCGAATGTTTCTTGTGACGGTTCTGGTTATGAATACCGCAAAGAAGCGTCAGAAGCTGGATAATAATATTTTCCAGGTACAGGGAATCGCACAGAAATATAACTGTTCCTTAAAACAGCTGGATTATCAGCAGGAAGCAGCACTCATGTCCTGTATTCCGCTTGGAGTCAATCGAATTGAAATTCAGAGAGGGCTTACCACATCATCAACCGCAATCTTTGTGCCATTTACGACACAGGAACTGTTTCAGGAAGGGGAAGCTCTTTATTATGGATTGAATGCGTTATCCAATAACATGATCATGGTTGATCGGAAACGCCTGAAGAACCCAAATGGACTGATTCTTGGTACACCAGGTTCTGGTAAGTCATTTTCAGCAAAGAGGGAAATTACGAACTGTTTTCTGATTACGGAAGACGATATCATTGTCTGCGATCCAGAAGCCGAGTATTCGGCACTTGTGCAGGCGCTGCATGGACAGGTGGTTCGGGTTTCACCGGTATCTGACCAGTATATCAATCCGATGGATCTGAACCTGAATTATTCCGAGGAAGACAATCCGCTGTCATTAAAAGCAGATTTTATTTTATCTCTGTGTGAGTTGATTGTTGGTGGAAAGAATGGACTGGAGCCGGTAGAAAAAACGATTATTGACCGTTGTGTTCGGTTAGTATATCAGGAATACCTTGCCGATCCAATACCGGAGAAGATGCCAATCCTGGAGGACTTATACAACCTTCTGAGAAAACAGGAAGAGCCAGAAGCACAGCGACTGGCCACTTCATTGGAGATCTATGTTACAGGTTCTTTGAATGTATTTAACCATCAGACGAACGTGGATATCAATAACCGTATTGTCTGCTTTGACATCAAAGAACTTGGCAAACAGCTGAAAAAGATTGGGATGCTCGTAATCCAGGATCAGGTCTGGAACAGGGTAACGATGAACCGTTCTGCCCATAAGTCCACCAGATACTATGTGGATGAGTTCCATCTTCTTTTGAAGGAAGAGCAGACTGCAGCTTATAGTGTGGAAATCTGGAAGAGATTTCGTAAATGGGGTGGTATTCCAACTGGTATCACCCAGAATATTAAGGATTTACTGTCTTCCAGGGAAATCGAGAATATTTTTGAAAACTCTGATTTCATTTATATGCTCAACCAGGCTTCCGGAGACAGGCAGATTCTTGCAAAACAGCTGAATATCTCACCAACCCAGCTGTCCTATGTAACCAACAGTAATGAGGGGGAAGGACTTCTGTTCTATGGAAATGTCATTATTCCATTCGTAGACAGATTCCCGAAGAATTCCCTCTATAAAATCATGACAACCCGCTTGGAGGAAACTTCCGAAGCAGGTTAAATCAAAGGAGAAGACAATGTTACGAGCAATTTCATATGTATTAACTTTTAGTGGCGGTGCTGTATTTGGCATCGCTTTTCTCTGTTTATTACAGGCAGGGAAAGGGTATCCGAAGAAGGAGGAGTAATCAGTGGCAGAACAGAGAATGAAAGTCAGGGATAAGAAGGTCCAGAAGATGACCAAAGATGGTCTGGTGGAAGAAAACCTGACGGATAAATCTTCTGTTCGTGTCAGTAACCGTGCCAGTGATGTGCAGATGGGAATAAAACAGGGGGAAAAAGCAGAAAACCTTGTGGATAAGTCTCCCCGCCAGTCTAAGCGGAGTGGGAAAAATATCCGTCCCTCTGTGCAAAAATCCAGGGATGCACCGGAACTGATGCGAACGGAGAACCAAAGTGAGGATTTTGGACAAAATAGAAAGCAACAAAACCGGAAAAGAATCCGTGCTGAGAACAGAAAAGAATCAAGATTTGCGGAAAAATCCGAAGCCAGCCAGTCAGGGAGACTGAAAGAAAAACGTGCGGATCTTTCAGAAAACAGAGGAGACAGCCGGAGTAAGAAGAATGGTGGAAGTAAGAAACCAAAGCAGAAACAGCGTCTGAAATTTGCTTATGAAGAGACTGGTGCTTCTGTGAAAAATGACAAAGATATGGAGAAATTGAACCAGATGGATACGGATGGAGTCAATTTCCGTCATCAGAAACAGAAGGAAAAAGCCAAAAAGTTTTCTTATGAGGAAGCAAGAAAGAAAAAGGAAGCAAAGCAGCATTCCAAGAAGGCACAGGTTTATCAGGCAAATGAAGGAGAGGGTTCTGGAAAGAAGAAATCCCGCCTGAAGTTTGGCGAAGGGGAATCTGTGAAAACAGAAAAAGCTTTTGTTGTTAAGAAAGCAGGAAGTGCAACTTCCGCAGCATTGCACCGTGAGATCAGTAAAAATGAAGACGATAATGCGGCAGTAGAAGGTGCCCATAAGTTGGAAGAAGGCTGCGAAGGTATTTACCGGCTGGAACAGAGAAGTGCCAGACGAAGGAAACAGAGGGCTTCCAGAAAGAGAAGCAGACTGGAGAGACAGGCAGAGAAACAGACACAGGCGACAGCCCGTCAGGAGCAGAAGAAGCTAAAAAAACAGATTCAGAAGCAACAGATCAAACGGGATTATGCCAAAGCAAAGCGAAGTGAACAGACCGTAGGTACAGCTACAAAAGGTACGATTGATTATATCAAGAAGATTGGCGGCAAAGTCACCAACTTCTTTAAAGAAAACCGGAAGGTGTATATCAGTGTGGCAGTTCTGATCGGATTGATGTTTCTGATTATAACGAATGTCACGTCATGCTCTGCAGTGTTTTTACAAAATGTGATCACTTACACGGGAACCAGTTATCTGTCATCGGATCAAGCAATCCGGGAAGCGGAACTGTATTATACACAGCTGGAAGCTAATCTGCAGGAGCGGATTAACAACATGGAGTCTGAAGAACCGGGACATGAGGAATACCGATATAACATCGGACCTATTGAGCATGATCCGTTTATCCTAATCAGTTATCTGTCAGCAAAGTATGAGGAGTTTACTTTTGAACAGGTCAAGCCTGAACTGGATGCATTGTTTGCAGAGCAATATCATCTGACTACTGAAGCAGTCAATGAAACTGTGACAGAGACAGCAACAGTAAGAGTTGGAGAATCGTTGGGACAGGTTGTAACAAGCGGATATTGTAACTGTCCAATCTGTTGTGGTATTTGGAGTGGAGGACCGACTGCCAGTGGAGCATATCCAACAGCCAATCATACCTTAGCAGTAGATGCTTCCAATCCGTTTGTTCCAATGGGAACAAAGGTGGTCATGAATGGTGTCGAATATACGGTAGAAGATACCGGAGCTTTCGCAAGATACGGTGTACAGTTTGATGTCTATTATGACAGTCATGCGGCAGCATCCGCACATGGTCATAAGACCTGGGAATGCTATCTGGCAGATGATAATGGAAGCCAGGAAGTGGAAGTGACCAGGACAAGAGATGTAGATGTGCTGAATGTCACCTTAAACAGCGGAAATCTGATGTCGATCTGTCAGGACAGGCTGGGATTTTTCCAGAAAGAACTGTTCAGTGCCTACAACGATACAAAAGGCAACTTGCAGATGTTTGCGACACCGGTTGATTTTAACTGGTATTCCAGTGTGACCAGCTATTATGGATACAGGATTCACCCGATTTCTGGAGCTAATCAGTTACACAATGGCATGGATATCGGGGCACCGGAAGGAACAAAAGTGATGGCAGGACTGACAGGAACAGTTACAACTTCTGCTTATAACGACAGCTATGGCAATTATGTTGTAATCAAGGACAGTAAAGGCTATGAACTACGGTATGCACATTTAAGCAGCCGGAGTGTATCTGCAGGAGCATCCGTCACGAAAGGTGATGAGATAGGTCTTGTAGGAAATACTGGAAATTCCACAGGAAGCCATCTTCATATTGAACTGTTAAAAAATGGAGAACGGTTGAACCCGATCTTTTATCTGGAAACAGGAGAAGGTTCCAGTTTTGGTGGCAATGAATACACCAGTGAAGCGGCACAGCGATTACTAGAAGAAGCGGCAAAATATCTCGGAACACCGTATGTGTGGGGTGGATATTCCCCAAGTGGATTCGATTGTTCCGGATTTGTAAGCTACTGTCTGACAAACTCTGGTGTAAGGAATACAGGAAGATTAACAGCACAGGGACTGTACAACATTTGTACACCAGTATCCCAGTCGGAGGCGCAGCCGGGAGATTTGATTTTCTTTACTGGAACTTACGACGCAGGGGAGCCGGTAACGCATATCGGAATCTATGTAGGCAATGGTCAGATGATCCATTGTGGACATCCGGTGCAGTATACGTCCATCAATTCCCCATACTGGCAGAGCCATTTCTATGGATTTGGACGATGGTAAGAAAAAAGGGCGGCTGCATCAGCCGTCCGGAAAGGAGAACCGATGAAAAGTCTTGAAAAAGCTACGGCAGATTATGAGAAAGCCAAAGAGAAAATGGAAGCTTCCAAAGCCAGATATGAAGCAGATTTAAAGCGGTTCAAGGCTGCGGAGATTGCAAAAACAGAAGCGGAAAATCTGGAAATTGTAAGAATTATCCGTGCAATGGATATGAGTATTCCGGAATTGGAAGCTTTCAAAAAGAGAATGAAAAATGAACTGCCCGGCAGGGTAGAAATACAGAAGGAGGAAACAAAAGCCGATGATGAATCTGGAAAAAATGAAACAGAAGAAGAGAACAATTACTAAAAGCAGGGTAAAAAAGAGCTTGCTTGCAGCAACGACATTTCTTTGCCTGACAACACCTTTGCTCCAGACACAGACTGCTTATGCAGCTGAGAATACCACGCCTGCAATCACGATTGAGAAACCGGATGGCTGGAAACAGGGAGAAACAACCATTGCTGTTACGGTAGATGCCAGTCATATGCCGGAAGGTTTCTCAATAGCAAAGATTGAAGCAAAAGCAGGAAAAGATGGAAGCTGGCAGGATGTAACCGGAAGTGGAAGTATCACGATCACTGGAAACCAGACAGTGTATGTGCGTGTGACAGATGGTGAGGGGAAGGTCTATGAGCAGAATCGCTCTATTAAGTGTTATGACACGGAAAAGCCTACACTCTCTGCTTCCCTGACAGATGGTGTGCTGACGATTCAGGGGAATGATACAGTATCAGGGATTACTGCAGTAACAGTCAATGGCACCACTTATACAGACTTGAAGGATGGAATGCTGAGAGTGCAATTGACACAGAAAGATTTTACTACAAAACAGATTGAGATTACGGTAACAGACGGTGCCGGAAATACGTCTGAAAAGTATGTGTTACAGAATCCTTATTATGAATGGGCAAAGAAGCAGGCAGAGAAACAGAAAACTTCCATTGACAGTAATGGTGCAATGGCAACCACGACCAGTGCAGATGCAACTGGGACTGAGAAAACAATGACTTCACCGCTTCCGCAGGATGCACAGGCTTCTGAGCCGACAGATGCAAAAGGAACCGTGGATGATCGGACAGTGACAGGTATTGAGGAACAGCTTAATAAAGAAGGCGAGACAGCAGATTCTGTTACTAAAACAGCTACGGAAGGCACAAAAGAGTTTTATACCATTTCAACGAAGAGTGGTAAGATTTTCTATCTGATTATTGACAATTCAAAATCTCAGGATAATGTGTATTTTCTTACCGAAGTTAGTGAAAAAGATCTGATGAACTTCACACTTTCTGATTCGGTGACACTTCCGGAAGTGGATACGGTTTATGCAGAACCAGAGAAAAAAGCAGAGGAAGAAAAACCGGAAACGACAGAGACAGATGAGAAAGATAAGGTAGAGGATGATATTCAGATGCCTGAAGATAAAAGTCCATTTGGAACGTATCTTTTGATTGCACTGGTTGCAGTCGGAGCTGCGGCAGGAGGATATTACTTCAAAGTCTATAAACCAAAACATGAATATGATGACGAGGATGAGATGGAAGAGGATGAAGATGAATCCGAAGATTCAGAGTCAGAAAAACGGGAAGTAGATGATGCAGATGAGCAGGAAGAAAGTACAGAACCGGAAATCCTGAGAGATGAAGATTTTGATGATAATGTGCTGGAAGATGAAGAAGAGGAGCAGGAGTAAATGAAATTAGTGATTGCAGAAAAGCCATCGGTTGCGATGGCACTGGCTTCCGTTCTTGGAGCCAGAACAAGAAAAGATGGCTACGTGGAGGGAAACGGTTATATCGTTTCCTGGTGCGTAGGACATCTGGTGGGATTATGCGATGCATCGGAATACGATGAAAAATATAAAAAATGGAGATATGAGGATCTGCCGATTGTGCCGGAATGTTGGAAACACAAGATTTTGGAGGGCACAAAGAAGCAGTTCGGAATCTTAAAGAAACTGATGAGAGATTCCAAAGTAGATGAGGTGATCTGTGCTACTGATGCAGGACGTGAAGGTGAGTTAATCTTTCGTTTGGTATATGAGCAGGCAGGATGCAAAAAGCCGATGAAGCGGCTCTGGATCTCATCTATGGAAGAACAGGCAATTAAAGATGGATTTGCGTCATTAAAAGACGGTTCGTGTTATGACAGTCTCTATCAGTCAGCACTTTGCAGGGCAAAGGCAGACTGGTTGGTGGGAATCAATGCGAGCCGTCTTTTTTCCGTTCTGTATAACCAGAATCTGAAAGTCGGAAGAGTGCAGACACCAACACTTGCCATGATCGTGGATCGAAATCAGAAGATCAAGGAATTTACCAAAGAAAAATATTATATGGCTCATATCAAGTTTGATGATATGGATGCAGTTACAGAGCATTTTCAGAAAAAAGAGGATGCAGATAAAGTGGCTGCGGACTGCATGGAGCGGATGTGCGAAGTGGAAAAGGATGATGTGAAAGAGAAAACAGTCCGCCCTCCAAAACTCTATGATCTGACCACCCTGCAGAGGGAAGCAAACAGAATATTTGGCTATACCGCTCAACAGACATTGGATGCCGTGCAAGAGATGTATGAGCAGAAGCTTGTCACTTATCCGAGAACAGACAGCCAGTATCTGACAGATGAGATGGGAGAAAGCACAGAAACTCTGATTCAGATGTTACTTGGGGAAATGCCTTATGCTGAAAGCCTGGAATATCAGCCGGACGTGAGTAAGGTATTAAATTCAAAGAAAGTATCTGATCACCATGCGATTATCCCGACCATGGAAGTAGCAAAGGCAGATATAGGTAAACTGAAAGAACGAAACTGCAAGATTTTGTACCTGATCAGTGCCAGGGTACTGACAGCAACCGCAGATCCTTATATTTATGAGAGTCATAAAAGCCAGATTACCTGTAATTATCATACGTTTTATCTCACGGCAAAGAAAACAAAGCAGGAAGGATTCAAGGCAATCGAAAATAAAATGAAACAGTTCTTTGGCGTAAAGAGTGAGAAAGAAGAGCCGGAGCTGGATATCTGGGCAGGCAAGCATTATGGTCCCTGTGATTCTTTTGTATCGGAGCATTTTACACAGCCACCGAAACAGTACACAGAAGATACCCTGCTTTCTGCGATGGAACGTGCAGGGAATGAAGAACTGACCGAAGATACAGAAAAGAAAGGACTAGGTACTCCAGCAACAAGGGCAGCAATCATTGAAAAACTGATTCAGTCTGGTTTTGTGAAA
>PVMM01000430.1_pt1 | contig 41252 bp, 50 predicted proteins | sample 1853381 | NCBI WGS metagenome assembly PVMM01 (sample SAMN08533509, study PRJNA380276) | Human gut metagenome, whole genome shotgun sequencing project. | isolation source: participant 1, synthetic long reads | host: Homo sapiens | collected 2017 | reverse complement strand
TCAAAACAAAGTTGTGCGGATTGCTATTCAACGGATGGATAAAAAGAAATGGATACCGCTTTTTGATGTGAAAAATAGTGAAGGGGGCGTAATCACTTGCTCCCTGCGAGTTCAGTCTGGAGAGGGGGTTAGAACGTGGGCCGATCTGCGGATACTGGCCGACATGCTGAGAGACGATTTTAATGCAAGAGAAGTGGGGCTTTTCCTGGATGAGCCTGATTTTATTTTTCCTGATGATGGAGTGTTAGACAAAGATGAATACAGCGATTAAACGTTTTTTCCCGGTGGCAATGTTCATGATGGTCGCCCTTTGCGTTCCTGAGCTGGCGCTGGCCGCCGGTGCAGATACCGGTGAATCATCCATGAGTTCCATTAACTCATGGTTAATGACGTGGATTCCGATTGCGGCCACCGTTCTTATCATCGTGAGTTCTATCGCATGGATCGCTCATATGCTCCCGGCGAGCTGGGCGGTTCGTATTGTTATCGGTCTGATTGTTGTCGGTTCCGCATCTTACCTTGTTGGCCTTTTCGGGCTGAGTTAAGAAGGTTCGCCGGGGGGTTCCCCCGGCCCGTATCTGACGGGAGGAAACGATGAATTTATCCGGTAAATATCCGTTATTTAAAGGCGCTACGCGACTGCCGACATTTGCCGGTGTTCCGCGAACAGTAATTATTGCCACCTTCATATTTTGTGCGACGTTATTTATGACGATCCACCTTTGGGCCGTAGTTCTTTTTGGCTTGCTGTGGTTTATTGAGTTTTGTATCAGCAAACATGATGACCGTATGTTTCGTATTATATGGCTGGCTATCATGACGAAAGGGCTAAATATGATTAACTCCCCGTTTACTAAACTGTGGGGCGGCTCTAGTTACTCACCTACTGATTATGGAGATAAAAAATAATGGCCGTAGCGGAAATGAAAAAAAGGGGGGTGAAAGATTTCAAAAAAGAACCTTCCTCTTTGAAATATATTCCTTACTCCTACCATGTGACGCCCCATGTTATCAGTACGGTAAATGGGGAGTACCTTTCTATATTTAAAATCCGTGGGCGAACCCATGACTGTGCCTCTGATGCCGAGCTGATTAAGTGGCACGCTGATTTGAATCAGCTTTTAAAAGGGATTGGTAGTGAGCATGTAAAGTTATGGACTCACTTACATCACCGCGAAATTAATAATTATCCTGACACGCATTACAATATGACGTTCCCGCGTATGGTGAATGAATATTATCGTGATCAGTTTGATGATACCCCCATGATGGTAAATGACTTGTACCTGACGGTTGTTTATAACCCTGTGGGGGATGCCGCTCAAAAGATGCTGGCAAAGTTTGATAAGCCATCGGCCAGCGAGCTGCGCGAAATGCAGGCTGATGCTATTAGTGCGCTGGAAGATATTTGTGAGCAGGTCATGAACTCCCTGCGTCCTTATGGCATTGACCGCTTAGGCTACTACTTCCGTGACAAACGGGGGAACGTCATTCCTGAACAGAAAAAAGATGATGCAGAAGATGATGAGGACATTATCGATCTGCGTGAAGATTTGCTGGCCGATGTGGAATATCAGGACGTTCAGGAAGATAAAGAAGTCTTTAGTGGTACTCAACACACCTATTCTAAAGCGCTGGAGTGGCTCTATTACCTCGTTAATGGTGAGTGGGCACCAGTGCCGGTTTGTCGTGGCCGAATCCGTGAATATTTGGCTACTACCCGCCCAATATCTTCATTTTGGGGGGATGGTATCGAGATTCGCGGTACTGACGAACGCCGCTATACGTCTGCCGTTGAAATCCGGGATTACGATTCCGATACTGAGCCTGGTCAGATCAATATCCTGATGGAAGCACCGTTTGAGTTTGTGTTAACGCAAACGTATTGCTGTATGTCCCAGCAAGCGGCAAGAACTTACCTCACTAACCAACAAAAAGCACTACTGGAAACAGGCGATCCATCCTTTACGCAGATAAACCAGATGAATGACGCCGTTGATGGCGTTGTTTCACGTACCTTTATCATGGGCTGGCATCACCTGACGGTACACACCTTTGGCAAGACGCTTAAAGAGGCCCGTTCAAACGCCGGTGTTGCCAGAAATATGCTGAACAACTGCGGGCTGATTGCCAGCCAGGTAGGGTTAGCTTCAGAAGCGGCATATTATGCAAAACTTCCGGCTAATCAACACCTGTCGCCACGACCTTGCCCGCTGAATAGCTGGAATTTTCTTTGCTTCTCCCCCTTCCATAATTTTATGTCCGGGAAAGCAAATAATAACCCGTGGGGGCCAGCGCTGACGCTGTTCAAAACGGTGGCAAATACGCCGCTGTATATGAACTTGCATGTAACGCCAGAAGATGAAATGTCTTTCGGTAAGCGACCGCTGGCGCATACGTTAATGCTTGGGCGTTCGGGGGCAGGTAAAACTACGCTGCTTAACTTCCTGCTGACGCAAGCGATGAAGTATAACCCGCGCATTTTTGCCTTTGACCGCGATCAGGGCATGATGCCGATGATTAAAGCGTTACACGGTCACTACACGGTTCTGAAAGAGGGCGTTGCTTCCGGGTGGGCACCTCTACAGATGCCTGGCACCAAAGTTAACATTGCATTTTGTAAGCGCCTGATGCGCCTGTGCGCTGAAATTACCAAAGGCAGCGTACTCGATGCTGATCAGGTTAATGACCTTAACCGCGCCGTCGATGCTTTGATGGATGAGAACTCCCTCATTCCGACAGATTTACGCACCGTGGATATGTTAATTCAGCAGATGCCGAATCCATATCAAACAGCGGGCAGTAAACAAACACTGGCGTCATTGCTTGTTCCGTGGACTCGCGGCCATGAAAACGGTTGGTTGTTCGATAACGACTCGGATTCACTGAATCTCGGTGAATACGATATCTACGGCTTTGACCTGACAGATTTCATTGTTGCAGATAATGAGATCCCTCCTGCAACACGTACTCCGCTCCTGATGTATCTCAATTTCCGTGTGCGTCAGTCTATTGATGGCCGTCGCCGGGTGATTCAGGTATTCGATGAGTTTCACCAGTACCTTGACGATCCAATTATGAGTGTGGAAGTCAAACGTGGCCTTAAAACAGACCGTAAGAAAGATGCGGTTTACGTATTCTCCACGCAAGAACCGAACGATGCGCTGGATAGCTCCATCGGTAAAACCATCATGCAGCAGTGCGTAACGAAAATTCTTCTGGAAAACCCGGATGCGGATTATGAGGACTACGTTACTCGCCTCAAATTGACACCGGCAGAGTTTGACGCGCTGCTGTCTATTCCTGAGAACTCCCGCCAGTTCCTGGTGAAACAAGGCAGCCAAAGCGCGATGGCGCAATTCAACCTGGCCCCGCGCGTTAAGACGCCGGAGAACTTCAGGAAGCTGGATAAGATCCTTAGCATCCTGTCAGGGGAAACCCAAAACGCCGAAACACTGGCGAAAATTATTGAGCAAATTGGGGATGATAACCCTGATAAATGGCTCGAACCCTACTGGAAATCTGTACTCGCAGCGTGAGGTAACGACATGAAAAAGACACTTGCAAGCCTTGTTTTAGCTCTGGCTATTTCGCCGGTTGCAGTTAATGCGCAACTGGTAGTTAACGATCCTGCAAATCTGGCCCAGGCGCTTGAGCAGGTCACATTAATGACGCAGCAAATTGAACAGCTCAAATCTCAATTGCTGAAGCAGGAGCAAACGCTGGCTTCCTTAACCGGCAGCTCTGGTATCGGTAATTTGCTGAATGGCGATATTAGTACGCTGAAAGGCAATTTACCGTCTGACTGGACGCAGGTATACAGCGACGCCATGAACAGCAGTTCAGGTATCACTTCATCTGCTCAATCCATGCTGAAGGAATTTCAGTCGCAGATTGACGGTATGAACCGTTCCGAAGCGATGAGTTTCATTAAGCAGAAGTTGGCGGAGAAAGGGGCGTATGACCGTGTGATGGCGCAGAACGCTTACAACAATGAAATGGCGGAGCTGAATAACATTCAGGAGCTGACCAATCAGATTGACTCAACCACGGACATGAAACAAATCGCTGACCTTCAGGCGCGTATCCAGACCGCGCAAGGTGCTATTCAGGGGGAGCAAACGAAGCTGCAACTGATGGCGATGCTGCAAACCTCGCAAGACAAGATTTTGCAGGAACAAAAACAATACGCCCAGAAGCGCTTTGTCCTCGGCGCTGACGGTGAAGATCTTTCCATGCCTAACGTAACGGAATAAACCATGAAAAAACTGATTTTACCTTTAGCTCTTTTCCTGCTGGCCGGTTGTGATTCTGAACATCCTGTTTCCTGGTACAAGGAACACGATCAGGAGCGTAAAGCGATGGTGGAAAAATGCCGTGATGATGCGGCGCTCAAAGTGAAGCCAGATTGTCAGAACGCGCTGGAAGCAGAGAAAGATTTGAAAGTGTTTGGCAAAAGTGATGATGGCCTCTCAATGCCAAAAGTCACGCCCTGATTAGGGTAGGGGGAAAGCATGGCCTTTTCATTTACAACGGATATTTTCAATTACATGGATACGGTCACAAAGGAATTTGTGGCCTCTAATCTTGGAATTGTTATATCCACCATTTCACCGGTAATTGGGTTAGCGTTGATTTGCAAACTCACCCTGGACGGGCTGTTTACATTAGCCCGTCCACACGGTGAGCCGCTCTCATCGTTGATAAAAAAATTCATTGTGTGGTCGATGATAATCAGCTTTGCCAGCGCGGGCGGGCTGTATCAAACCCAACTGGCTGATGCGGCCATGAAGATCCCGGATGAGTTTTCCTCGGTACTGGTTATTAACGGTTCGTCCGGTGGCACTGAAGATGCAATGGGTAACAACATCGACAAGGCCATCCATGACGGGATGCAGGTTGCGCGTACTGCGTTTGATAACGCCGATATTTATAGCGGTTCCGGGCTGGCGTCATTATTCCTGGCTTGCGCGGTCATTATTTCCACGGTGTTGATCTGTGGTATCGGGGCCGGGCTGGTACTGATGGCGAAATTACTGCTGGCAATCACTGTGTGCTTTGGGCCTATCTTTATCTTCTGCCTGTTGTTCAAGCCGCTGTATGGCATGTTCAATAAATGGCTTGGCTCGATGGTTAACTATGGGCTGGTAACAGTTCTGCTGTCGATGCTGTTTGGCCTGATGATTAAGTTCTATCAAAAAGCGCTCGATGCCGTCACCGCTTCCGGGGCTGACAGTAGCCTGTTAGGGCCTGTGTTCGCGTGTCTGCTGATAATGATTGTCTCTTACCTGATCCTGATGCGCGTACCAGAAATTGCCTCTCGTTGGGGAGATGGTATTTCTGCGGGCATTCAGGAGTTAATCCCTAGTCCTGGTGGTGGTGGCAGCCGGGGCGGCCAGAACGCTGTCAATAATCAGGGCGGTGGTGCTAAAGGCGGAGCTGGTACAGGGAATGGTGCTAAAACCGCTGCTGCGACGGCTGCCGGTGGCCCCGGCGCGGGAGCGGCCACCGCTGCGGGTTCCCAAATGCAGGGTTTCGCAAAGGGTTCACGGCGCTAAAAGTGGAGTAGAAATTAATTTTTAATAAGTCATTGAAATTGTAATTTTGATGACTTATTATTTTTTTGTGATTGACTCAAAGGGAGTGACAAAGATGGTGCATTTCTTCAAATACACGGCAATGGCACTTATCGGGCTGCTGTTGGCCGCCTGTTCCAGTAGCCCGACGCCGCCGCCAGAACCCAACATGAAAAAGCTGGTTGATGTTAATAAGACGTATCCCGCCGAGCTGTATCGTGCAGATGCCGCTAACAACGGAGAGTAACAATGCTGAAGAAAAACAAACATCAAGCGATATCGCGGGAAGATCTGAATAAGTACCATGAGGAAACTCAAGGGCTTGAGCGCGATATGGTTAATGAGATCCTTAATTCCCGCTCTCGCGCCTGGAAAATTGCCACGGCCTTTTTCGTCTTTGCCGTTGTGAGCATGATTACTGCGGTCGGCGTCATTATCCGTTTTGCGCAGCCGTTACCGGCATACCTCACCACGATTAACAAAGATACAGGCGAAGTATCGCAGGTGAAAATTACCCGCGATGAAGCGACTTATGGCGACGTGATAGACCAGTATTGGATTTCACAATTTGTTATTCACCGTGAGTCCTACGACTACAACAGTATTCAGGTTGATTATGACGCCATGAGCCTGATGGCTTCCGGCGATGTAGCCGATGAATATCTCTCCATGTTCAAAGGCCCGAACCGCATTGATAAGCGGTTGGGTGACTCTGAAAGAACGACCGTTCATATCAACTCGGTGATCACCGACCGCGAACACGGTGTTGCCACCGTTCGCTTTACCACGCAGCAGCGCATTCGCCAGCGTCCGAACCCTGAGCCGCCGCGCTACTGGATTGCCACGATTGCGTATGAGTACAAAGCGTTACCAATGACCGCGCAGCAGCGCTATATCAACCCGCTTGGCTTCCGTGTAACGAGTTACCGTAAGAACGCTGAGAACGTTGGCGCAGTGGGAGGCTGATCATGAAAAAACAATTAATCGCCGGTTTAATTCTGGTCAGCCTCGGCCTCTCTGGTCAGGCGCTGGCGCTGGAAGTGGGAAAAGGTAGCCCATACGACTACCGTATTAAATCCGTGGTGTATAACCCGGTTGACGTGGTGCGTATTGATTCCGTTGCCGGTGTTGCCACTCATATCGTGGTCGCGCCTGATGAAAGCTATGTGACACACGCTTTTGGTGATAGCAATAGTTATGCGTTTACCCATGTTGAAAACAACATGTTTATCAAGCCGAAAGGGGAAGTTCCCAGCGATACTAACCTTGTTCTGGTCACAAACAAACGCACTTATAACATTGTGCTGCACTATGTAGGTGACTACACCACGAAAGACGCCCAGGGTAACGTTAAAGCCAACTTTATCAAGACGCCGTGGAGTATGAAAAATGCCACGCTCCAGCTTACTTACCTCTATCCATTTGAGGATATGAAAAAGGCTAATAAAACGCTGGAAAGTAACCGCGTGAAAAAGGCGTTGAAAGACCTTCAGAACGGGCCTTACAACCTGCTTTATAAAATGTCAGATGAAGATGAATATCGGACAGTGGCCCCGGTGAACGTTTGGGATAATTTCCGCTTCACATACTTCAAATTCCCTGCGAATGCTGATTTACCCGTTGTGTTCTATATCGGTGACGATGGTAAAGAACACACCGTTAACCAGCATCCAGCCGGGGAATATAACAACATTGTTGTGGCTGAAACGGTAGCAAAAGAATGGCGTATTCGTTACGGAAATAAAGTCGTGGGTGTTCTGAATATGAATTACAACCCAAATCTAGGGGCGATCAGTACCGGCACTACGTCACCAGATGTTAAGCGCGTGAAAAAGGGTGAGGGGGATAAATCATGAGAAAAGACAGAGAGGAAAACTTAGATTATCTCGATGAAGAAGATACCGGCATCGAGGATGAGCGTCAGGGCTTCAGCGGTTCCCCCAAAAAACGTATTGCCGGTGCGCGGGCCTTTGTCGGGCTGATGGTGTTGATAGGTTCGGCAATGGTGGGATGGTTCATCTATAACCAGATGCACGTTAAGAAGCTGGCCGACGATCCCAAAAAGGATAAAGAGCAGGTTATGACCAGCTCTTTACCGCGCCAGTCTTTTGATGATGTGCCCCCGACTATCGACAACACGCCAAAAAATAGCGTCGTTCCTCCGTTGCAGACGACGCAGGAGTCGCAGCAGCAGGTTGCGCGTCAAACATTGAATAACCAGAAAAAGGAATTATCACCGGAAGAAAAAATTATGCGCGCCCGGTTAGGGGTGTCCTTCAACGGTGTCGATCCTGAGAAACAGGCTACGACTGCGAAAGAACAGGAGCGCCGGTCAGGTCAGGACAATACAGAAACCAGCTCAAACAGCCAGGCACTGGCGAGCCGAATGAAACCGGCGCGTATGGCTGTCGCCCAGGCATCTGTAATGCCGCATCCAAATCTGACCATTGCGCAGGGAACAATGATTCCTTGCGGTACAAATACGGAACTGGATACCACCGTTCCGGGCCAGGTGAAATGTACTGTAAGCCGTGATGTGTACTCTGCTGACGGTACTGTAAAACTGATTGATAAAGGGGCTGTGGTCACTGGCGAGCAGAATAGCGGTATCCAGAACGGCCAGAATCGTGTGTTCGTTCTCTGGTCACGCTTGCGTAACCCGGATCAGACCATTGTTAACCTCGACAGCAGCGGCACTAACGCTTTAGGTAGTGCGGGCGTACCTGGTCAGGTCAACTCTCACTTTTGGGAACGAATGGGCGATGCCATTTTCTTCTCTGTGCTGACTGATGGCATGAAAGCCGGTATCGCGTCGATTAACAACAACAACTCCGATGTGACGTTTAACACAACGGAAAACAGTACCGACCAGCTTGCTACTGAAGCATTACGGGCGAAGATTAATATCCCGCCAACGCTCTACGCTGCGCAGGGCGATGCCGTATCCATCTACGTAGCCCGCGATCTGGATTTCAGCACTGTATATGGGTTAGAAATGAATGACTGAGTTAACCAGTAATATTCAAGATATTCGCCAACGCCCCCGCCGTGAGCAGGGGGTATGGCTGACGCTCGAACCACTTCAGCGCTACCTGAGTGATCCCGATGTGTGGGAGCTGAGAATTAACAAGTATCAGCAGGTTGTCTGTGAAACGTCGAAAGGTCGTATTTTCCACGACGATGAGAAAATTACGGCTGAATATATATCACGCTTAACCGACACGCTTTGTGGTTATAACGGACTACCGAAAGAGTCCGTTAATAACGTGCTTCTGCCGGACGGCTCAAGGGGAATTATTTGCTTACCCCCTGCCGTACTGGAGGGAACAGTAGCCATCGCGTTTCGTAAGCATCTGCCCGTTGATAAGTCTCTTGAACAACTCCGCGATGAGGGCCGTTTCACTGGCTGGAAACGAAAGGTTCAGGGTGAAGTAGCCCTTCAGCCATTCGAGCAAGAATTGCTGGAGTTGCTCGATAAAGACGACCTCGTTTCGTTTTTTAAAATTGCGGTACGCAACAAGCTGAACATCGTTGTATCAGGGTCTACCGGTTCGGGTAAATCAACGTTTACCCGCTCCCTGCTTCGGGAAGTGCCTTATACCGAGCGCATTGTAGTTTCCGAGGACGTTCACGAAATTGGGTCTGATCTGCATCACGAAATGGTTTATATGCTGTACGGCGATCAGGATGGCCGTCTGGCCCCGGCGGTCAGCCTGAAAGCGTGTATGCGTCTTTCTCCCGACCGTATCATGATGACAGAGCTTAGGGATGATGCAGCATGGGATTACATAAACTCGCTGAATACCGGGCATCCGGGCGGGATCACATCCACCCACGCCGACGATGCAAAATCCACTTTCAGCCGTATTGCGCTGCTTATCAAGCAAACCGGCGTCGGCCAGACGCTGGATTATGACGTGATTATGAAAACGCTGTACACCACGATAGATGTCGTGGTGTACATGGAACACCGCCAGATTGTTGAGGTTCTTTATGATCCAGCGTTTAAAAAAGCGCAACTTTCTCTTTAAAGCGGCACTGGTTGCCGCCGTACTTTACGGGGCTTCGGCCCCGTCTCTTTTTGCTGCATCGGCGCAAGTAGGTTTCTCGCCGGAAGGAACCGCGCAGCAGCTCGTTATCAACGTAATCGGCTCGGCAAAAGATAACATCAGAATGATGGCCTACAGCTTTACCGCCCCCGATATTATGAAAGCGCTGATTGCGGCCAAACGCCGCGGTGTAGACGTGAAAATTGTCGTTGATGAGAATGGCAATACGGGCCGCGCAAGTCGTGCGGCAATGAATCTTGTTACGAACGCGGGTATTCCGCTTCGGGTTAACAGTAACTACAAAATCCAGCATGACAAGGTGATCATCGTTGATGGCCGTCATGTGGAAACTGGCAGTTTTAACTACACGGCCAGTGCCGAGAAATATAACTCTGAAAACGCGATTGTGATGTGGGATGCGCCAGAACTGGCCGGGCAGTACCTGAAGCACTGGCAATCACGCTGGAATCAGGGCCGGGATTTTACCCCGTCTTATTGAATGGAGAACGATATGCTTGATATGCGATTAGGAACCAGCGGCGATATTCCTTTCATCATGAACCTGGTGCGCGACGGGATAACATCTGGCGCATTTTTCTATGCCGAGGGCAACGGTCTTGAAACAGTGAGATCTGAGCTACAAAGTGTCACTCAACTATACAGAGATAATATCCCCGTAGGGGATTATCTCTTTGTCTTTGCCGAGAAGTTAACGCGGCAGCCGGTGGGATTTTCGCTGTTAACCGGCCGCAATGATTTTGCGGGTCGGGCATCTCATCTTGAGATCCGTATGTTCGCTGTTGCGGCTGATGAGCAGGGTAAAGGCATTGGCAAGAGTATGCTTGCCTCAATCATCGAAGCCACGCCCGGACACCGGCTGGAAGCCTCCTGCCTCCCCCCGGCTACAAAAATGATGAGACTGCTGGCCGGAAGCGGGTTTAAGCTGATTCATGAAACGCAGGGCGGTAAGAAAACGTACCGCTTTACAGACTAACGAGGTGGGTTATGGGTCAAGGTATCAACACGTTGTCTTTAGAGCTGGATGACAAAGAAGCGCTGGCGCTGGCGCAGTTTGTTAAGCGGTTGACGTGGAGTGATTTACGGGGGTGTGCCGTTGATGACGACGAGGCGTATGTCATCAAGGATGCCGTCGATAAATTACAGAGGGCAATGGCCGAAGAAGGTTTTTCCCCGCGATAGCGCAGTTTTTCACAAAAGGGCATCGAAATTTTTGAATGCCCTTTTCTTACCCCCTCCCCTCTTAACCTTATGTTTTTATTCACTTCGAGTTTTCGGCGCCGGCGTTGGCCAGCTGCTGCCGGCGACGTGGCCACACAACCGGTTGTTCAAGTTCACTGAATGAGTTTTTACGGGCTGTATGCAACACAAATGCTACGATAATGCCCCCCGGACAATACCGGCTCCCAATAATCCGGGGTGGGTTTGTTCTGCCGGTGCTGTTCGGGGGATTAGTCAGTTAGAGCGAGGTAAATGCTCTCTCGTCGTTATTTTTGTCATGGCCTTTGCCTTTACGCTTGGCATTGTCTTTTTCCTGCGTCGGCTCGGTTTTGTCTCGGCCTTTTTCGCGGGCATCATGCTGCTGCTCTTTGGCATAGCGTTTGAGTTGTTCCAGCTCAAGCGCGGCGGTTTTGAACCCTTCACGGCTGGCCGCTTTATCCAGCTTCTTCTCATCGTCTGTGTAAATGACGGCTTCGTGTTTAGCGCGGGTGACAGCCACGTAATAAACATCTTTGGCCGTTGTGAGTGATCGGGTATCCATATTGATAAAAACCTTGTCGCAGGTTAGCCCCTGAGCGCTATGAACGGTCGAAGCGTAAGCCAGCCCTAAATACATAGGTTTATTGGCATCAATTTTTACCAGTCGCCCTTTCTCGTTCTCCAGCAGTACCTCACCACTCTGGACGCCTTTTACCTTAAAACGGTCGCCGTTCGCTAAATCCAGATGCGCATCGTTACGGGTGATCCTTACCTGGTCGCCTACGGCCAGCTCCGTTTTTTCAACTGAGTACACGGATAATTTGGAAAATCGCGCCGGTGAAAATGCGATTGTGTCGCCGCTGCCGTCGCTTACCGTAAGTTTATTGCCGGGGCCGGTATCGAGAACGGTATAAACGGCTCCGCGTTTCAGCCCGTTGCTGTAATCCCGTTCCGGGATAATCACGGCTCCTTTTTCGTAATATTTGCTGTGCTGCCGCTGGGCCTGAGTGGTATCAAGACGGTTCAGAAGCGGATAATTGATACCCTGGCCTTTTAGCCCCAGCTCGGCCTGAATGTACGCATTAATTTTTTTCCGGCTGTCGTTCGTGCCGGTGATGATCAGGGCGTTAGCCCGGTCTGTCGGCGGCATTGCCACGTAATCCCCGACAATGCGGCGGTAGCGCTGATCATGATTTTTTTCCTCTACGATGCTGGTTACGTGGGTCAACGACGCCTTTATTTTCCCTTCTGCTGCATTTAGCGCGGCTTTAAGCAATTCCGGGTCTTTCTGGCGCTGAATATCTTTCATATAGGCCGTTTCCATACCGGCTTTAATAAGCTGCTCGAAAGGTTTACCCGCTTCGACGGCTTTAGTCTGTTTGGTATCGCCCAGGAATACCGCTCGTGCGCCCGCATCGCGGATCACACGCATGGTTTCCTCCATCTGGCGGGCCGGGATTACCCCTGCTTCGTCAATAAAAACTACTGAGCCGGGGCCAATTTTTTTATCTGAGGCCCGGAGGAAAGACTGGAGTGTACGAGATTCCAGCCCTTCAGCCTGAAGCGCTTTAACCTGGCTACCGTAGGGGGCAAGACTGGTGACGTGTACGCCCTGCTCTTTTAGAAAATCCGCAGCCGATTTGGTCATATAACTTTTGCCAGTACCGGCAAACCCATGTACAGAAATAAACTGGTTGGGGGTATGAATAATTCCCATAACCGCTTTTAACTGTTCGGGTTTTAACGTTCTGCTGGCTAACCAGCCCTCGCTAAACTCGCGAGTGTATGGGGTCTGGATCTTTCCGCGCCCTTCCCGCTCCATCTTCAGTATGTTGCGTTCGCGTTGTTGAGCTAACTGTGTGGTAAAACGCGGCTTTTGCTGTACCAGCCGCCCGTTTGTGATGCCCTTATCTACGAGTTTACGGGCCTCATCTTTATTGCGGCCAGCTTTCACCAGTTCCGTTACCCATTGTTCGCGGGTCATTGCTACGTTCTGCTGTTTTTTATTGGTCGTGGCCGCTGCGTATGTTGCTTCTTCTTTGATGAGGTTGCCGGAGGTTATGGCCCGTTCTCTCGCAGCCCGAATATCATCGAGGGTTAAGCGGCCATAGCCATGCTTCATCGCCACGTCCATCAGCTCCCGCTCGGTAATCACCGATTGACGTTCGGTAAGTGAACGAATGGCAAAGGTCATTACCTTGTCAGCCTGGTACTCGATAGGCTTTTCCAGCGCCGCTGGCTGCGTATTCCGCGCTATATCGTCGTTGGCCGCACCTTTCCACTCCCGGCTATCAAAATCAATCTGAAGCTCTTTGGCGCGGTTTTTCCAGCCCTCATAGAGTACATCGCGATCTACTTCGCCTTTGCTTTTACGAGTTTTCAGCGCGGCCGCATTTTTTTGCTCATGGCTGGCCGTTTCACGGCTCAAACCATTCTTTGCTAACTCGGCCTCAATCTGCTGGCTGCGCTGGCTGAATTGGGCTATCTGCTCCTGGCTGAAATGCGCCAAATCAAACGTACCATTCCGATCATAACGCAGGTTGTAACCGGCCAGCTCCAGCTCTCTTGCCAGCTCGGATTTGTAAACGTTACCCAATAACGTAAGCGAGTTCACAATGCCGTCATTCGTGAGCGAACGCCATTTACCATCGCTGGTTTTGGTGAGGTTCATTACAAAGGCATGGGTGTGCAAATCCGGGTCTAGCTCGCGTGACGTTTCATGTCGAAATTTGCCGACAATCAGCTTATTCGTGTTTTCAACGTGCGTTTTTTTATTGACGGTAAAGCGGCCTAGTGCCAGCCGTTCCGCTTCCTCGATGGCTTTAGTGACCGCCCGATCGTGCGCTTCAATGATACGTTTATCACCGTTGACCAGTGCCTGAAGCGTAACGCCTTTCGGCGCGGAAAACGTAAGATCGTATCCCAATCGTTCTTTGCTTTCGCTGTTGGCCGTTTTACGCATCACGGAAATATCATCCGTTACTTTGCCATCAAGCAATTTCGCAAACCGTTTTTGTTCTACCTCGCCGGTTAAGCCCAGTTCTTCCGCGCCAGCGCCTTGCCACTGCATCGCGTTACCGTCTTTCGCATAGTAATCGTCTGCGCCATCAGCATAGTAATCGACAACCTTATCGACACGCTGACGGGTAATCGTCGTAATGTTCAGCATGTTTACATTCCTGCAAATGCGGTGCTTTCACGTAAGACCACGCCCGGTACAGGGTTCGAACGAGTGTAGTTAACGTGATGAGTCTCAAATTTAGCCACTGGCAGATTTCCGGGAAACGCGATGTAGCCGGTCAGATCATCCAGCGTGGCGATTTCGGTTGGCGTTACAGCCCGCTCGCGCTTGTGATCATCATTGATATTTTTGGTTCCCATTTGACCAAAGCGGCGGCTAATCCCCGTTTTCTCTCTTTCGCCCTCAATCTCCCCCAACGATTTAGAGACAAATTCGAGGGTTCTTTCACCCAGGCGACCGGCGGCCATAACAACCGATGTACGATGGTTAGATAGAAGGGTTTCAGCTACATCGCTGCCATAGATGCTAATGACCTGTGAATACGACTGATAACCGGTGACAACCCGTAATCCTTTTTTACGGCCTTTTGTTAACGCATCACGTAATGATGGCAGATAATCAAGGGATTCCAGTTCATCTATATACGTCCAGATTTTACGGGTATTGCTCTTGCTCATACCTAACACAATAGAAAATATGCTATCTGTCCAGCATGAAATAAGCGATTTCAGTGCTTCACGCATTTCATCCGTCCAGGTGATATATAAATTCCCGCCTTTTGGATCTTCCAGCCATTCACGAATAGAGAAGTTTCCTGCTGGCATTTTCAGGTGGGCGGCAAGTTTATTACTAAGCACAAAACGAGCACTACCAACGGCCCGACCGCTACCAGCAAATAAAGCCTGTGCTTTAGTACCTCTGACATATTCTTCAAGTTCTTCCAGTGGCACTTCATTTGTCCAGTAAAAGACTTCTTCCATCGTTGGATTTCGACTGGTGTTAAATACTTTACGGGATACCTCGGTAAATAAAAGGCGACCGTATCCATTCCATTCTTCTGTTTGCGAATCCTTCGCTGTAGGTACGATAGAAACCCCGAATCGCTCAAAGTCAAAATCACTTTTTATTTCGTTGAAAAATACCCACCCTTCTGTTCTGGCATCATATGGATTTAGAATCTTATCGCCTTTTTTATAAAAACGAGAAAGAAAATCGCCATCTGGATCGAGGATTATCATGCGGTCTTTTTTGGACGCAACCCGCTGCATCTTGCCTCGCATCAAGCAACCTTTCATCATTTCAGCAAAGATTGTTGATTTACCAACACCGGTCGCCCCGGCTATTGAAATATGTGTACCTTCCGCTTTTGTAGGGATTGGAATATCAGCGATTGTTATTTGCGGCTCTCTTTCTTTAGTTAGGGAAGCCAAAGCCCGCTGAGAAACAAGCCGCGTACCACGATATATTTTCTTAAATGGTGCACCTTTAAATATCTGGTGATTAAATTTGAAAAATATGATTAAGCCTATGATGGCAATAATTTCACCGACTAATAAAGCACCCCATAAAGGCCATAAATCAAAAGTCTGCTGAATAAGTAAAACCAGACGTTCACGCGCATCTTTTGGCGTAAAACCATACAAGGTTTTCGCCGCGATAAACCACGTAACAAGGGGGGTAAAAAGCAATGCCCCCAGGCAAATTTTACCCTTATCCGCTTCATTCATGACTCTGTTCCTCTCTCTCCTGGGCCAGCTCTGCTGACCACGGCTCCAGCCCTAACCGGCGAATTTCACCACCGGCAACTTTCTGCGCATCTGCTTTACTCACCTGGCGAAGTATCAATAACACCTCAATCAACATTGCCTCGATGTACCGATCTCGTCCGGCGGCTTGCTGCTCTGAAGATGAACGTTCCAGCAATTTATCAAGCCGGGCGATCACTTCACTGGCACTCTCTTTTTGTCCAAAAAGCTGTTGCTTGATGTACTCCGATACGTTGCCCTCCGAACGGTATTCAAGGTCGATTTTTTGCGCTTCGGTCACTCTTAAACTGATAGATGGCATAGGTTTCCTTTGTGTAATACCGATGTAATACATACAAATCTAGCATAGATGCGGCTTAATTCCACATATGTAATACGTTGTGTATTACATATTAAAACACAAATTAGGATAATTTGTTTTGTTTTCAAGCATTTACGATGAAAATCGTAATTGCGTATGGTGTATAGCCGTTAAGGGATACCATACCACGCCTTTTTTAAGGGAGAAACCGGTGTTACGTGCAAGTGAATCGCTCAAAAAGCGTTCACATTCACACCTTTCATGCTTGCATGAAAGGAAACGGACGGGAATTAGACAAAAATAAGACACGATGAGTAAGTTATTGAGACAAGAAAAGGACACAAATAAGACATTTTTTAGAAAAAAACATTGACTTGAGACTAGAAATGGACAATATTAGGACTGTGTTAAGACAAGTAAGGGCTGTTATAATGACTAGTGCGAATCTTGGCCCTAGAACGGTAATTGCTGTTGTTAGAGCGTCACTGGCTGACATAGATATTTGGCAAAAAAATGGCGTTAGTCGTGATGAGATTGCGAGCGTATTGACTGAGCGCTACGGTGTTTCTATCACATTAACGGCCTTCGATAAGGCTCTGTATAGGGCAAGGAAAGAACTGAAAAGTAGATTGCACAATTCAACAAAACAGGAAGATAAAAGCCAGATAGAAAGTGGATTGCACAATCCAGAAAGGAGAGAGGAAGTACAGCAAGCGGATTATGGATTGCACAACCCAAAACAAGATAAGCTGGTTGAAGATATGGGCGGCAATAAAGAATTTTTGTCTGACACCGATTTTAAAAAAATCGGTGATGAGGCAAAAAAAGTCGCATCCTCATTCAAGGGTAGTGTAGGTAATAAAAAAGGTTTCTAAAGGAGCGAATATATGAAAATTGCAGTAATGAACTACAGTGGCAGTGTCGGCAAAACTATTATTTCGTCATACCTGCTGTATCCTCGCATGGCTGGCGCTAAATTCTTTGCCATCGAGACAATCAATATGTCGGCTGCGGATTTGGGTGTTGATGAAGTGATGAGCTTAACCGGCGATAACTTTGGTCAACTCGTTGAAGAAATCGTATTTGAAGATAATGCCATCGTGGATATTGGCGCGTCGAACGTTGAGCGGTTTCTTTCTACCATGACAAAATATGAGGGTGCAATTGACGAATTTGATAAATATCTGATTCCTGTCACCCCGGATGATAAAGCATGGCAGGAAAGTATTAAGACCGCCCTCGCGTTAAGTGCCGCTGGCGTTCCTAAATCTAAAATTGTTCTTCTGCCTAACCGCATTAAATCGACTCCGCAGGAGGATATTGCTTCGGTATATGAATGGGCGAAAGATTCTAAAAAAGCCTCTATTCATAAAGATGCCGCCGTTTTTGAAAGTGAAATTTATGAATACCTCGCGTATCACAAAATTTCGTTTGAAGAACTGCTGGCAGAAGATCCAGAAACCTTTAAAGCAAAAGCTAAAACTTGCACCGATGCCGATGAACGTGCGGCGGCTGCGCGTCGTTATCGCTGGATGAAATTAGCATTACCGGTTAAACGTAATCTTGATCGCACCTTTGAAATATTAACGGCTGAATAATATGGAAAAGCAACCAGATAAATTAGATATCCTGATGGACTGGTTTTTAGGCGATGCGAAAGAAATCACCTCAAAACTGGAAAGCGTAACCACAAGCGTTACCGAAACAGTAGAACGGCTGGATAAAGCCTCCGATGAAATAAAGAAATCATCTGAGATGGCAAAAACAGAAGTGATCGCAAGCCAGCGCGAGCTGGTCAACACTCTGAAGAAGGAGCAGAAGGTTAGCGACCAATTTTTTGAACGTCTGGCCGGGGCGCAAACAGGGTTTTCGCAAGCGCTTATCAGGCAGATTCTGATTATCACGGTTGTCTGTTCCTTCGTTGGTGGAGCGCTCGGCGCGGCGGCTATAACGTTCCTGCTTCACTGACAAAAAGCCTGACCTGAAGCGGCCCTATCCGGGCCGTTTTTTTTGGCCTCGATTGCGTTAGGGATTGACGCCCGAAGGGGCGAGACAGCTTGCCTGGCTCGATGCGCAGCACGAAAGCCCGCCCGCAGGGAACGCCCAAAAATAAAAGTGGATTGCGCAATCCATAATCAATAAAATGGATTGTGCAATCCAGAAATCCAATGTGAGGCCGCTATGATCATCCCTACCCAGGAAACTTACGACGAGCTTCAACGCGCCTACGAATTTTTCAATCAACGCCTATTTGAAAGTGCGCTGCCGCCTTGCCTTATCACCCTTCAGCGCGAAAAAAGAACGTATGGCTATTTCTCGAATGGTCGCTTTGTTGGTCGTTCTACCGGCCAAATCGTTGATGAAATCGCCATGAACCCGGTCTATTTCTCGATACGCACGATACGCGACACGCTTTCCACGCTTGTGCATGAAATGGTTCACCAGTTGCAGCAACACACCGGAAAACCGGGCCGCCGTGGATATCACAATAAAGAATGGGCAGCGATGATGGAGCGTATCGGCCTGATACCATCCGACACCGGCCAGCCAGGAGGTAAGCGCGTCGGAGAGTCCATGAGCCATTACATCGAGGACGGCGGCGCGTTTGATACCGCCTGCAAGGAGCTGCTTACAACGGAGTTTAAACTAAGCTGGCTGGATCGGTTCCCGCCACACAAACCAACGCCACCAACGCCAACCGGCGCAGACGGTAAAGGGTATGTCGATGACGAAGATTATGGGGATGAAGGATACGGCGACGATGGCGAGCTGGATGATGAGATCACACAAGCCCTTTCGCTGGTAAACCCGCCGCCAGATACGCCGGTGAATAAATCAAACCGGACAAAATACACCTGCCCGAAATGCCATACGAACGTGTGGGGAAAGCCGGGCCTGATCCTGTACTGTGGCGGCGAACACTGCGGAAAGGCAGAATACCAGCCAACCTAACCAGAAAAAAACCGCCGTATGAGGCGGTTTTTTTAGTTTTTACGTCCTCGCGTTACGCTCGCAAAAGTCGATACGCTGCTGTAGGTTCAGCCTTTCGCGGCGCTGGCGCATCGTTCTGGCTTTTGGACTAACGGCCATTGCCTGAGTGTAGAGCTGCGCGGCGGTTTTCCAGTCGCGCAAATCCTCTGCCTGTCGTGCCTGTTCCATGAGGGATAGATAATCGTTCATCGTATTACCGCCGAAAATGTAAGTAGTAAGCGGCGGTAATCTCGGCCATATCGCGGAAAGCATGGGCGCTTTTCTCCGTGTCGGCCACGGCTAACGTTTCCAGCCTGGCTTTGTGGCGATGAAGTGCCACCACGGAAAAACGGGGCGTTTCATCGGCCCGGTTCGTGCTGTAGGTGGGATACACTTCAAACCCGCAGTAGTCTGCCAGCAAGCTGGCATCTTCCAGGGGAACGGGAAAGGTGAGGACGTGATCAATACACATCGCGTTGCTCCTTCGCAAAAAGCGGTTGCCGCCGCTATGAGGGATACCCGCGCCAACGGCGCGGGTGATTGATTATCGGGCTGTTCTGGCGATAGCCTCCATTTCAGCTTTCAGCTTGCGGGGTGTCACCGGAACCGGAGAGGATTTCATCTGGTAAGCGGCTACCAGCTCCCGATCACCTTCCTGAAAAACCGCCTTGCCGTTGCGGTTGCAGATAAATTTTTTCATAACCTTGCTCCTTCGCTTACGGTCAGCACCATTGCTAACCGATAAATACAGTATAAATTCCTCACCCTAAAAAGTCAACTTTAAGTATCATTAAATGATACTTAAATAATACGTTATGCAGCAGCGCGGCAATGCCGCGCTGTTCAGCGTTGTTAGCGATCCTGGTACAGATTAACCAGCTTTTTGAACTGCTTAAAATGGTTGGCTTCAACAAGCGCGATATGCCGAAAATTTTTCGTGCCGCCGGAAAGGATGTAATGATATTCATATTTCATCTTTTCAGGGAATTTCTTACGAAACCGGATCAGATCATCCATTCCCTCAAATTCATACACTTCAGCCTCTTCATCAACCGCGCCTTTTGCTTTCTCGGCCATCAGGATGATATTTCCCATATTTACCCCCGTATCATGGTTAGAAACCGCCCCGCAGGGCGGTTTAATTAGTGGTTAGTGGTTAGCCGTCTTAGCGTTAGCTTTACGCTGATAGAGCCAGAGAGATAAAGCGCAGTCAGCCACGAATGCCGCACCGAACGCCGTTACCGCGATAAACATTGGCATAAACGGGTGTGGAGTATCGAGATTAACTAACACGGCGTATACAGCGGCCAGCGTGACGATACAGGAGCAAAACAGGCACATCTGCACCAGTTCTTTGTAACCGTCGCGCACAAGACGCCAGGGGAGATATAACGCGCCTGTTATGGCGAGGACTAAAACAACAAGAGTCGTATTCATACATTTTCCTTCGCAGGTTGCCCGGAGCGGTTGCCGCCGCTGGTTCCGGGCCGGTCAGCACCATTGCTAACCGTAAATAAAGTATAGGCTTTCCCCCCTTAAAAGTCAACTTTTAGTATCATTATATAGTACGATAAAGATACTTAAATTTTGCACCGCTGCCGACAAATGAAAGGCAACTGCGCCGATCTCCACCTGGGCGGCGCGGTCAAATTGCCGGGCCTTACGGCATCGAGCTGGGCGACGCGCCCACTTCCCCGGAGCCGAACGGGGCAGGGCGTTACGTCGCCGGTGACGCCGACCAGGGCGAAGCGCCCACCCCCTCCCTGCAAAGCCGGTTTTGGCGGGCTGTCAGACGATACCGCCGCCGGAACAGTGGCCCGTCACAACGGCCCGGTTGAGCGGGCGGGCTGGCGCGTAGCGACGGGCCGGGCGCGATTTATCCGGGTGTTGGGGGGTTGGTCGCGCAGCGGCCAGCGCCCCTACAGGCACGACAGCGCCGTAACTGGCAGAGGATGGCGAAGCCACCCCGAAGGGGCGGGGCCGCCGGAGGCGGGGCAAGTCCGGCGCAGGGCGTGGGGGCCAAGCGGAGCGCGGAGGGCGAAGCCCGGAGGCGTTAGGGATTGAAGCCCGAAGGGGCGAGACAGCTTGCCTGGCTCGATGCGCAGCACGAAAGCCCGCCCCGCAGGGAACGCCCTGATTAACCGGCGGCCGCAGCGGGGCCAATCACGGCGAGAACCAAAAATAACCCTGCTGTGAAATCCACGGATCGTACAGCAGGGTAAGCCAGAGGAGCAGGGGAAAGGGGCGGCTTGCCGCCCCTTTCCGTTACTTCTTCTTGCTTTTCAGGACTTTTATCAGGCCGGTGATGGCTGTGATGAGGGCTGCGATAGCGAGGATAACCGGCGGGAGGAGTTGGAGAATTTCGGCCATAAAGCACCTGTAGGGTAGTTGGAGGGTTTGTCGTTTCCGACAACCGGTGTGTAACACTGGCGCAAGGGGTGGGGTCAATAGCGCGAAGCGGCGAAGCGAACTATTGATGCCACACCGCGCTAGTGTGGAATACCGGTAATGGAGGAACGGCAGACCATCCAACGGAACGGGGAGCTGTGGAGGACAGTTCGCCTCCCGCCGGTTATCCTCGCGGCCCGAAGTTGGCACCGGCTGAAAAAGCCAAGCGAAGCGCGGAGGGCAAAGCCCGGAGGCCAATCGGAGTGCGGAGGGCGAAGCCCGGAGGCGTTAGGGATTGAAGCCCGAAGGGGCGAGACAGCTTGCCTGGCTCGATGCGCAGCACGAAAGCCCGCCCCGCAGGGAACGCCAGAGATCACCGGCGCAAAAAAAGGGGCAACGCCCCTACAGGTAGAGCGGGGGGCTTACCCCCGCGCGATCATAAACTCCATTCAGCTTCTGAGTAGCCCGGCAGTTCATAGGATTTTTTAGCTTTCCACCGGGCGGGATTAGGCAATGTTTCAGTATAAGCCTCATGTAACGCTGATTTTATAGCTTTGAGGACTGTATGCACCATCGTTTCATAGTATTCGGCAAACTCGCAGGACTGATATTCATACTCATCAATGCAGACAATCACCTGAATTTGTGTTTTTGGGTCATTAATATTTAGCTCCGGTTCACTATATTCAAAAGCGTGCGCCGGGCTGCTTTCTTGATAGCGAACATTAACAGAATGGGTATTCAGATTAAGCATCATCTGACCAAATGAAACAGCCTCGACAGGCTGAAGTGTGCCGGTCAGTACCAGAGTTTTAACGATAGTAGAAATGGCTTTATCAGATACTACGTATGCGCTCATAATTTATTCCTTCGCAGTTTGCCCGGAGCGGTTGCCGCCGCTGGTTCCGGGCCGGTCAGCACCATTGCTAACCGATAAATACAGTATAGGCTTTCCCCCTTTAAAAGTCAACTTTTAGTATCATTATATAGTACAATAAAGATACTTAAATTTTGCACCGCTGCCGACAAATGAAAGGCAACTGCGCCGATCTCCACCTGGGCGGCGCGGTCAAATTGCCGGGCCTTACGGCATCGAGCTGGGCGACGCGCCCACTTCCCCGGAGCCGAACGGGGCAGGGCGTTACGTCGCCGGTGACGCCGACCAGGGCGAAGCGCCCACCCCCTCCCTGCAAAGCCGGTTTTGGCGGGCTGTCAGACGATACCGCCGCCGGAGCAGTGGCCCGTCACAACGGCCCGGTTGAGCGGGCGGGCTGGCGCGTAGCGACGGGCCGGGCGTGATTTATCCGGGTGTTGGGGGGATGGCCGCGCAGCGGCCAGCGCCCCTACAGGCACGATGGCACCGGAGAAAACCGGCAAGATCAGGATGAGCGCTGTTGATTGCGTTAGGGATTGAAGCCCGAAGGGGCGAGACAGCTTGCCTGGCTCGATGCACAGCACGAAAGCCCGCCCCGGAGGGAACGCCATAAGTGATTTTGGCTGTTAATTTTTAAACCCGTACTCACATTCGCCTTTATAAAAATAGATTTGCCATTTATATAACTCCTTTTAATTTTTATTCTGATATGGTTTAGCCATTTCTTTAACCTGCTTCGCCAGCTCTGGCGGCAACCAGACTTGCACAAATTCTAACTGCTCATCTTCCGGGATAACTTCGTTAAAAATCGCAGTAACGCGCCTGATTGCAGCATTGACCGTTTGCTTTGACCGGTCGAACTCTTTAGCCACATCGACTTGTTTGCGACCGTCAACCAGTACGGCGTATGCCATATCGATCGTTACCTGGCTGCATGTGCGTAATGCCGGTGCGATACGCTGCCATTCTTCAGGGGAAATGCGTTCTACTGCCATTTTTTACCTCATTACGGCCCTGTAAAGGGCCGATTTTTTAAGTTATTTCAGTAAGTTACATCGTCATTCAAAACGGTATATCATCGTCGAACGGAGGCGGTTCGTTTCCTGCCGCTGGCGCTGTGCCGGTGGTCTGTGGCTGGCCGCTGAACTGCTGGCCGCCTTGCGGCTGATTACCAGTCTGAGAAGCGTTTTGTGAGCGCCCGCCTAACATCTGCATAGTACCGCCGACGTTAACCACAACCTCTGTGGTGTACTTCTCCACGCCCGCTTGATCAGTCCATTTACGTGTTCTGAGCTGGCCTTCTATGTACACCTGTGAACCTTTACGCAGATATTCACCGGCGACCTCGGCCAGCTTGCCGAACAATACCACGCGATGCCATTCAGTCTGCTCTTTCATCTCGCCGGTTTGCTTGTCACGCCAGCTTTCAGACGTGGCTAACGTAATATTGGCAACCGCGCCGCCGTTCGGCATATAACGCACTTCAGGATCTTGGCCTAGATTGCCGACCAGAATTACTTTGTTAACACCTCTTGAAGCCATGATAATCACCTTTTTCGGGTTGATAAAAGCCCCGCAGGTCAAGCGGGGCGTTTGCCATTAAGCGGCTTTGAGTTCATTCATGCGCTCGCTGAGAATCCATAAAGCGCGGTTTAAAGAAGTATCCTTATCCATGCCGGTAACGGCGCGGGTACGGGTTGATTTGCCTTGCTTAGTTCTGGCACTCAAACCGCCACGGATGATGTTTTCCTGTACGCGGTTAAACGTTGTCCACAAATCATCTTTGCGATCTTCGAAACGACGCGCCTCAAGGAGCTGGCTCGCGGCGATTGGTGCGGGGCCGTCTTTCTCGTCATAACGCAGTGCTAACGCCGCATCAGCGAAAATACGTTTTTCCAGCGCATTCAGTGTGACAGACTTCATAGCATCCATATGGTTTTCAACGTTATCGAACTGATCCAGCACTTCAAAAGCGCCCTCAATAACACGCTCGGTAACGTTGCCTTTGTGTGGGATACGAATGTCAGCAACGGTATCACCGCACACTAAACCGTTATGGCAGACGAAACGGAATACACCGGCCAGCATTTGATAGCTGCTGCTGCCATCATGAGAGTTAAGCAGGATGATTTCCTTCGCTTCAGTGCCGTTAATTTGCCCGGCATGACGCAGACGGATCATGTGCTTGGTGTGTTCGCGTTTATCCAGGTTACGAACGCGAGTCTGGCAAACCATGAATGGATGAAAACCGTTATCACGCAGACCATTTAATACTTCGCTGGTCGCAATGTAGGCGTAACGGTCGGAGCGGCTTTCATGCGCTTCAGTGGCAAAGATAGACGGGGCATAACGCATGATCTGATCATCGTTAAGAGGGCGGTCAGAACGCAGGATATTTGCAGAACGAAAACGGCTAGATAACATAATCATACTCCTTCGCTATTTACCCGGAGCGGTTGCCGCCGCTGGTTCCGGGCCGGTCAGCACCATTGCTAACCGATGAATACAGTATAGGTTTTCCCCTCCTAAAAGTCAACTAAAAGTATCATTTTATTTTACTTATTATTGTACTCTAAGATGTAAAAAAAGCCCGGTTTCCGGGCTTTGTTGGTACTCAATATGTTACGTGGACAATCACCGGCTCTGTGTTCTCTGCCTGTACACCGGCAGAACCGGCCCAATACTCATAGAATGAGCGGCGTTTATTGAGAGCATCAATTGCGTCCTGTTCGGAGCGGAAAGAGGCCAGGCTTGAACGCCCGACCATGATACGCCAGCGGCGACGATGGAATTTAATTTCCAGGGTAGGGGTGAAATCTTTTACTGACATAGTAGCCTCTGTACCTTCGCAGTTTACCCGGAGCGGTTGCCGCCGCTGTGTCCGGGCCGGTCGGCACTATTGCCGACCGCGTATAGATTTAACGGCTCTTAATCTCGCCGTTTCGGATCATCGTTTTCAGTTCTTCATGCTGTAGCAATAAGCCATGTTGCAACGTGGAATAGATATTCCCGACAAGCCAGCCATCCACACCCATAAAATCCTGTGCATCTTTGAGAATTAATAGCGGCTCGCAATCTTCGCCTTTTTCATAAACCCAAATGGTATACACCTCCCGGTTTACGGTGCTATCCACATCGGTAATTTCCTCAATATCAAAATGTTTTTTCAGCAGCGTGGTTAATTTCATTTTTCACCCCTTCGCAGTTTTCCCGGAGCGGTTGCCGCCGCTGGTTCCGGGCCGGTCAGCACCATTGCTAACCGATAAATAAAGTATAGGCTTTCCCCCCCTTAAAAGTCAACCTTTAGTATCATTATATAGTACGATAAAGATACTTAAATTTTGCACCGCTGCCGACAAATGAAAGGCAACTGCGCCGATCTCCACCTGGGCGGCGTGGTCAAATTGCCGGGCCTTACGGCATCGAGCTGGGCGACGCGCCCACTTCCCCGGAGCGGAACGGGGCAGGGCGTTACGTCGCCGGTGACGCCGACCAGGGCGAAGCGCCCACCCCCTCCCTGCAAAGCCGGTTTTGGCGGGCTGTCAGACGATACCGCCGCCGGAGCAGTGGCCCGTCACAACGGCCCGGTTGAGCGGGCGGGCTGGCGCGTAGCGACGGGCCGGGCGCGATTTATCCGGGTGTTGGGGGGATGGCCGCGCAGCGGCCAGCGCCCCTACAGGCACGATGAAAACTGGATTACTGACGTGATATTGGTTGAATGGCTCTGTATGGCTTTGTAAGAGGTTGTCTTGGTTCGGGCCATACCTGAGTTAGTTTTTCTTGTTGAAGCAGCTCTATGGGGCTGTGAGGCGTTATTTGAGGGGGAAACATTGGCTGGATATGATTTTGTCTCCTTTGGATAGCCTGAACTGTTTAAATTTTTCCGTTCTCATCTCGATGATTGCTATCGTGGGATGTAGTGATGAATGCGCTGTGTCGCTGTTGGGCTGCATATCCTGAATACTCTGAATAACACCATCAGCACCGATGAACGCGGCTGTAAGTGGGGTTGGCGTATTTTTCATCCAGACTGCGCGGGGTTCTGCTGTTTTCCATGCGAGGATTAAGCCGGTGCTGTGATTTTCACCTGACATACCTTTCACCTGGTCAGCCTGTGTGACAGCCGCAGGTAACGTAATTAACTGACCATGTTCAAAGATCACCATGCAAGGTTCGGCGCTTGCCTGGTACGTGGTAGCCAGCAGGATGATACTGAATAGAGATTTCTTCATAATTCACCAAAATTTAAATATTGAGGTTAAATATAAGGCGCTATGAATCCTCTTTCAATATCACGCAGCTTTCGTCTATACTTCTTGCAACGTCTAATCTGCTCCTTCGCAGGAAAGACAGAGGCCCATTACTTGCCGGTGATGGGCCTCACTCTTTTTATCCCCCCTGCATCCCTGCATCAAACCTAATCGCTTACCTAAGAGATCGCAGCGCTCGCCGCAGTCTTTTGCTGAGGCGTACCGCAGCAACGCGAGGAACGAACAGCAAAAGCGAGGAAGCGCAAAGGCTGCCGTTGCTGATTTTGGCACGTACACACTGAACTAAAATTATTCGATTTATTTTTTATCCACTGATTTTATTGAATAAATTATCGGGCCTTTTTTTATAGGCTGATCTCTTAAAAGCATAAACTTACAGGCTAAGTGCTATCGGTCAAACTACAGGAAACCTACAGGAGATCACCTTATAGGTTTAGGGGGGGTCTGATGTACGTGTTTTTAGGGGGTCGGATGTACAAAAAAAAGGGGGTCGGATGTACAAAAAAAGGGGGTCGGATGTACGAGCTGGGGGGTCGGATGTACAAAGCTAGGGGGTCGGATGTACGAGCTAGGGGGTCGGATGTACGATCATTGGGGGGGTCGGATGTACGTGGATAACTTTATGTTTCAACAGGTTTTTTACAGGGTTGTTCACCTTATCCCTAACTTTACTCAAAGAGGGGGAGCGGCATTAACCCGAAATAAAAAAGGCCCGTATGGGCCTATTTTTTTGCTTCCTTGAATGGGATGGGAGGCTGGGAAGGGTAAAGTAATATTCCCCCGGTAACTTTTTCTACCTTCGCCTGTGGATATACGGTCAGAACGTCGCGCAGAGCTGGAAGAAATTTCTTTTTGAAATCCTTGTCAGGGTCTTTACCCACGTACTCTTGGGCGAACTGTTCCCGTAAATTCATCCAGTGAAGTTTAATCGGGCGGCCCTCGATGCGGTGTAAGCGATGTGCCAGCCACGTATAAACATCTAACGACAATGCCGAACCTTTTAGCGCGTACAAAGCGCGGTTATCGAGAGGAACGGCGCTATCAATTAGCCCATTAAAATACCCTTCTGATAGCGTCATCACGCCCGGCCATAAACTTAGCTGGCCGCTTTGGTCGTCTTTCTGCCAGGCATCGAATTGTTCTACCGGCTGACCGTTGAAAGAACGTCCTTTAAATCCTAGCTGCAAGCGGCAAGCGGCCAGCGCGTGCATTTGTTCGCGCAACGTCTTGTATTGTCTGCCGCCGCTTGATAAGCCCATTAATTGCAGAAACTCGTTTGCACTCTTACCGATCGGTATTTCGCGGGTCTTTTTGCGGAGAGCATAAGAGGATACCCATGCGAGCGCTAAACGAGGCATTGAACCATAGGGGATCGGTTGTTCTACAGGCCCGCTCCCTTCATCAAGCCAGCCAGCCTGGACGACCAGCCAGGCATCGCCTGATTTCCTCATAAACTCGCGGCCATCCACCTTAGAACGGGGTAGGCCAACCTGACACAATATCGAGTGGGTAAATGCCATATCATCCCCTTTTGGGGGATTTTCTTTGATTGCGATGCCGGTATTAACCGTTTTTACCTGCTTCGCTGGTACTACTGGTTTATCTGTCACTTTCTCGCTCCTTCGCTACCGTTTGCCGCCGGTTAATCAGTGCTGTTGTCGGGGGTTATATGTCTGTAAATCGTTGGCCGCGACACGTTAAAACGTTCTGCGATCTCTTTTACCGTAATTTCTGGCGATTTAACAAGCGCGTTAATTTCTTTTATATCCTGTGGTGATAGCTTCGGTTTCCTGCCGCCGATACGCCCTTTCTTTCTCGCCGCTGCAAGCCCGGCCATTGTCCTTTCGTGGTTTCTGGCTACCTCAAAATTGGAAAAAATGGCAATGAGGGAATAGTACATTTCGCCCATAGGGGCTTGTGTGTCGATATGCTCTTTGAGGCTTTCAAAGTGAATGCCTTTGCTACGTAGCTCGTTCATGAGCTGCAAGAGCTGCAAGAGAGTGCCGCCTAATCGGTCTAGCGCCCATACAACCAGTGTGTCACCTGCCCGAAGCGCTTTCAGACAGTTTTCCAGTTCCGGCGTGCCTTTCTTCAGGCGCTTGCTGCCGCCCCTCGATACCTGCTCCGCGTACCATTTTTCGCAACCAGCTTTTTGTAAAGCCTCGATCTGATACTCAAGCGATGTATCTTGTTCTTTGGTCGATTTTCTGGCGTAGCCAATTTTCATTATTCTTGAGACTCCAGAACTTTTATTTCATATGTCTTAACCAGAAATTTCCGCTTTGCCGGATTATCTTCTTGGCTTATTACAGACGGGATTACATAGGTAAACGTTAGATGGCCTTTTACCTTATCCATACTCACACGACTTTGACCATCAACATTTCGCTTATAAAAACGGTTATAGCTAAAGTCTGCACTATTATCGGCGCTATTCAATGATACATTTTTTATTCGAATAGTGACCATATCAGGAATTTCTTCTCTGGCCGTAATATATTTAATAACATCATTTTTTGGATCGACGATAACAGAACGGGCAGATTCTATTTCCGCGCTATCTGTAGCAAGATACTTTGTTGTTACCACTGCGGCTCCCAATGCCAGTACCGCCACACCAGTAACTAAAACTACCTGTAAAGATTTCATTGCCTGTATCCTCTTGCCTGTTTTGTACACCGTTTGTGTTACACAACATATTGTAACGGGTTTTGTTACACATGCAACCTACTAATTTTGAGTTTTGAGGGGTGAAAGAGCGGTGTAACAAAAATCATCGTTTGTGAGACACTTTCTGTATCAACAATGTTGACACGTTAAAGGGGTGGCTCTACACTGGATGTATCAACAATGATGATACGAGAGGTAATGAGTGTTTGGCCTTATGTTTCACATCATGTTTGGGATTGTTTTCATAGTGATGAGTGTGGCTTCTTTGGTTGGGCTTGTTTTACACGGCCATGAATACACGCCGGGACACTTTGGGAATATGACCGCATTATGTATCGCATCGACTCTGGCGTGGGTTTGGGCGCTTTCAGCAGCGAAAGAAGCCTGGTACATCCTGAAGAGTCGCTAATTAGTTTTCTTTGTTTATTGAGAGGTATGTCATGACTCAAGTAATAATTAAAAAATGGGGTAATAGTCCGTCTGTTCGCCTTCCTTCTGCGATTGTGAAAGCCGCTTCGTTAAACGTTGATGATGTAGTGGAGCTGTCAGTAGAGGACGGCGCAATTACTATCGTGCCCGTTAAAACAAAGGAGTATTCACTGGATGCTCTGATGGCCGGTGTTACTAACGAAAATATTCATGAGGAAATTTCTTTCGGCGCTCCTGTTGGGAAGGAGTTGTTGTAATGAAAAAAGAGGATAGATCCTTTATTAGATGGGTCAGCCTTAGCTGTAAGATTTTTACTGCTGCCTTAGCTATCGGGGTGGTGTGCTACGCTGCAATGGGAGTGTTAGGCTTAGTTAATAATCCAGTTCCATATTATTTTTCTGAATGGATTAACTGGATGCAACCTAAGTTAAAACTACCAGTTACTTATCATGATTCGAGCTTATACCTTGATAACGGAACTTACAGTATAGGTGATTATATTCTCTCGGTTGGTTATCTTTTCGTTATTATCATGGCTCAATCGTATGTGGCTGCATATTTTCTTGGGAGACTTAATCATACCTTAATCAGCAAGGTGATAATGTATAAGGCAACTAAAGAATTTCACCAAAAATATTCAGGTATAAAAGCGGCTCATTTCGAAAGGTTATTGAGTGAAAATCTTACAGAAACAGGTCTAGAAGATGTAAGCCGCAAGCATTGGGAGAAGTGGCGGGAACATTACAAAAGTAATATGAGTTACGATGAGTGGAAGCAGAAATTCAAAAAGGTTCTTTAGGAGGCGTTATGCTGAAATTTTTGAAAAAAGTTTATAGCTATCTAGAGTTTTTAGGTGCTCTTATTTGGGTTGGTGTTGGGTTGTATTCCATCTGGTTAGGGTTTAGTAAATTATTTAAAGATAACTCATTTTCTATTGGTGGTGTTGAGGTTGTATCTCTGCTTGACACAACTCCGGTTGCAATAATGTTCATTTTTTGCGGGGTGATTATCATTGCATTTATATGGGTTGGGTATATCAGCAAGAGACTAAATAATGAAGCGTGATTATATTCCTGATGCCGGTGATATTGTATGGATGGATTTTGATCCGCAAGCCGGGCATGAACAAGCGGGCCATAGACCAGCTTTAGTGTTAAGTCCTGCGGTATATAACGGAAGAATAGGGCTGTTGTTGTGCTGCCCTATGACAACAAAAATAAAAGGTTATCCATTCGAGGTACGGAATGGAGAGGGGAGCGCTGTACTCGCTGACCAGGTGAAAAGTCTTGATTGGCGTGAACGGGGGGCAGTTAAGAAAGGAAAAGTGTCTGCTGCTGTGTTGGCTGAGGTCAGGTCTAAATTAAAAGTCTTGATTGGATAGGTAATATTAAACAAAGGTTATAAACATGAGTGATAAACAAGAAATCAATGATGTGGCAATTGTAAAATGGGTGTTCGGCATTATTTTTGCTGTTGTTATTATTGGAATGCCGACCCTGGGTTTTTTTAAATTTGTGATGTTGCTTATTTCTTTAACAATTACGATAGGTACGGTTTTTTACTTTGGTTCAATTACTAAAAATAAAGACAACAAAATTCCAATGATGATTTTGGGCGGGTTTGTTGGAATAATTATCAGTGCAGGTCTTGTTTTATACAACGTGCACGAGCGTAACGAAATGTGTAGCAGTGATTTTGTTCCGGTTTTTTGTTCGCTGTAATGGGAGCATTGAAGAAAAATGGTCGTAGTGAGAAAAAAAAGCCCGTTAGCGGGCTTTTTTTATTTTACATTTCTCCATGCGGAGGCCGGGACTTTATCCCATAAAGTATTGTGAGTGATTTCGGCTCTCCGATGGTCTGAGGCGCTCATCATTGCATCCAGTTCTTTACCTGATAGCTTATCGCGTAAGCTATCAAATACTTTTTCAAGAGTGTCCAACGAGCTGCATCGACGGAAACGCATCAGATATTTTTTTTGTAGGTTTTCTTTATCTTTTATTGATTCGATAAATTTCATTACGTCAGAATATAAAAATCTGTTATTTGATTTATGTGGTTCATGAGGTTGTGGGATGGCTTTGTTTTTAAATGTGCCAGTTGTCTTAATAGCGAAAATTAACTCACCTTCTGTTACCCCCAACATTTCAGCAAAAGTTTTTGCTTCTATAGTTACTGACTTCATTTAATTAACTCTCATGCTATCGGTTGTCTTTTTATCCGCTTCCTCGACAATGGTGTTCGTTCCTCGCGTTGCTGCGGTACGCCTCATCATTGTCTGCGGTGCGGTTGCGATGGTGAAGGAACTGCCGGGCGTGAGTAAATCAATCAGGCGCTGGCCGCTGATAATTTCCATCCTATCGCTGGCGAAGCTAACAGCTTTTGAAGCTGCGCCGGTTTTTCCGGTATGGCAAAACAAACCGCGACAGTTATGTCGTTTAAGCAACGTATCGAACTCCTGAACGTGTTGTAAAGCAATATGGCCGCGATAGCGTTTGGCCTGGATGAGATAGCGATGTTTTCCGATTATTACCTGGCCGTCAATGCCTCCATCACCGGTATAGCGTTTGTTTCTGATAATGCTGAAGCCATGCGACTCAAATCCCTCCAGTAACAGTTCCTCAAAGGTGAAAGGGTCTATCTTCCTGAGATACGCGATCTTGTAGCCGAACGCCGGTAGGGTCTGAATTTTTGCGAGTACACGCCGGGCTTGTTGTTGCTTACGTTTGTGTCTGCGTTTTCTGGCGGTGATCTTCCACCAATACAGGACGGCCAGAAAACCAAAAGACACGGCCCACAATGCGATTACGTTAGAGGGGAAAAGGGAAAGTATATCCATGCTACCTGTACCATAAAAAACGGGGCCGAAGCCCCGAACGCGCGTTGTTAGCGGCGGTGATAAACCTGCCATGAAACTTCTGTAGGTTTGCCATTGACGATAACGCCATTACTGGCACAAATGCGGCCAGCAATGACCGCTCCTTGTGAGTAGGGTTGGCCGTCAAGATAGCAAACCCCGATGGGGCGCGATTTCTGTACTTCGCGCTGAAGTGCCTGTGTATCATTGCGCTGTTGAATCTGTAGGTTATACAAATCTGTTTTAAGCGTATTCACCTGCTTGGTTAACTGGTCAACTTGTGACTGACTGGCGCAACCGGTCAGTAAGAGAGCTGCGGTGAAGATGATGCTTTTAGTTTTCATATTTAACCTTTCCTGATACGTCCAAACATTGAAATAACCCTGCTAACAGCGGCGGTGTTTTGCTCCGCTCCTGAGCATTCCATAAGAAATTCTTTACGTGCATCTGCTGTGTGATTAGGAAGGAAGCCATGCTTGTTTTTCTTCACGATATTGAAGAAGTCAGCGATAGCACCAGAGCAATCACTATCGCCAATACTCCCAAATTGACCACCTGATTTCGCAGCCATGCAAGCTAATGTCTTGCAAGGATCTTTTGCGAAGCTGGCAACTGAATAAGACGATGCCAGTATCACCACGGATGCAATTATTATCTTCCGCATTATTATCACCCTTTTCTGGATAGATGGGATTTAAGCCTTATTAGGCCATTCAGTAGTTTGTCATGCCCGATGCGCAGGGCAATCAGGCTAACAAATATTGCTGCGGCATGGAGTGCAGATTGCGTATAATGCCAATCATTCCTATATTCCACGACCAGAAACAGAAGTGCCGCGATGATACCAATCATCGTAAAGATTTTTAGGAGTTTTCCTAGAATAAGAAGGAGACAGATAAGGATGTCGGCAACTAATAACCCTAAATGTAATAAGAGAAAACGCGCCGATTGTTTAATCACGGTGAGTAACTTTATTTTCTTAACCCACCAAAATTTGGAGGGGGTTATTTCGCTCCGCTGCTGCGCTTCTTTATTGCGACGCGCTCGGATCGCTTTGGCCCTTTTCTCCCTCTTTTTTCCGGTAGGAAAATCAATAATTTTACTCATCCGTCAACTCCTTATTCTGCGATCTCAAACTCCGAAAGTTCGCGGCCTTCGTCAAGATACTTTTTTAGCCAGTCAGGGCGCTTTCCCCTTCCAACCCATGTGTTAAATGGGTTGGCTGGATCTCGGTAGCGAGGTTCCCCTTTGGGGCTTTTTTCTGACTGCAAGGGAACGAATATGATTTTTCTTTTAGGCACTGATGTTTCGCGCTCCTGCTCTGTTTTGTGCTTCTTTTCATCTTGTCTTGACATGTTCGAATTTACCTTTACTATACTAGTTAATCATTGAAATTGCAATTTCAAGGAAAAAAGACATGAAGCAGGTTGTTGCCCTTTTCCCACTGTTGATTGCTGGCCTTTTGGATGCCACACCCGCAAATGCGGAACTGTCAGCGCCGGTTATGGCACTGGCAAAACGTTGTGCGCCAGAAGTGCATCCTTTAACTATTGGGTACTTGGTTAGCCATGAATCGCGCAACAACCCATACGCGATAAATGTCAACGTTCCTAAAGGAACAAAATCACCGTTAGCCAGACAGCCGCGCTCCCTGGATGAAGCTGTTAAAACGACAAAATGGCTAACGGCTCATGGTTATAACTTTGACGTAGGTTTAGGGCAAATCAACTCTGCGAATTTCCCAAAATTGAACGTTTCTGCCGCAGATTTGTTTAACGGTTGTAAAAATCTCGAAGCTGCTCAATACGTTCTTAATTACTGCTACCAGCTCGCAACAAAAGAGTATGCGCCGGGGCAGTCAGCTTTGAGACACGCTTTATCTTGTTATAATACGGGGTCACTAACCGCCGGATTTACAAACGGTTATGTATCAAAGGTGGTTGCTCAAATTGGGCAATCAAAACCCGTAATCCCTGCTCTGAAAGCCGATGATGGCTCCACTGATGTGGAAAGTGTTGATACAGCTATAGATGCTGTGCCGGTAGATGCTGCTGATGGTGAAGAACAACCAAAAGACGCCGGTATGACTGATGCCTTTGGTGGCTCGGATAAAGACGCTTTTGGTGCATCTGATGGTGACGCTTTCCGGCAGAAGTAGGGAGTAACAGGAGTCAGTTTAGATGCGCGTTTATCTCATCTTGTTGAAGCAGTTAGAAGAAGTATTCAATCAAAACAAAGTTGTGCGGATTGCTATTCAACGGATGGATAAAAAGAAATGGATACCGCTTTTTGATGTGAAAAATAGTGAAGGGGGCGTAATCACTTGCTCCCTGCGAGTTCAGTCTGGAGAGGGGGTTAGAACGTGGGCCGATCTGCGGATACTGGCCGACATGCTGAGAGACGATTTTAATGCAAGAGAAGTGGGGCTTTTCCTGGATGAGCCTGATTTTATTTTTCCTGATGATGGAGTGTTAGACAAAGATGAATACAGCGATTAAACGTTTTTTCCCGGTGGCAATGTTCATGATGGTCGCCCTTTGCGTTCCTGAGCTGGCGCTGGCCGCCGGTGCAGATACCGGTGAATCATCCATGAGTTCCATTAACTCATGGTTAATGACGTGGATTCCGATTGCGGCCACCGTTCTTATCATCGTGAGTTCTATCGCATGGATCGCTCATATGCTCCCGGCGAGCTGGGCGGTTCGTATTGTTATCGGTCTGATTGTTGTCGGTTCCGCATCTTACCTTGTTGGCCTTTTCGGGCTGAGTTAAGAAGGTTCGCCGGGGGGTTCCCCCGGCCCGTATCTGACGGGAGGAAACGATGAATTTATCCGGTAAATATCCGTTATTTAAAGGCGCTACGCGACTGCCGACATTTGCCGGTGTTCCGCGAACAGTAATTATTGCCACCTTCATATTTTGTGCGACGTTATTTATGACGATCCACCTTTGGGCCGTAGTTCTTTTTGGCTTGCTGTGGTTTATTGAGTTTTGTATCAGCAAACATGATGACCGTATGTTTCGTATTATATGGCTGGCTATCATGACGAAAGGGCTAAATATGATTAACTCCCCGTTTACTAAACTGTGGGGCGGCTCTAGTTACTCACCTACTGATTATGGAGATAAAAAATAATGGCCGTAGCGGAAATGAAAAAAAGGGGGGTGAAAGATTTCAAAAAAGAACCTTCCTCTTTGAAATATATTCCTTACTCCTACCATGTGACGCCCCATGTTATCAGTACGGTAAATGGGGAGTACCTTTCTATATTTAAAATCCGTGGGCGAACCCATGACTGTGCCTCTGATGCCGAGCTGATTAAGTGGCACGCTGATTTGAATCAGCTTTTAAAAGGGATTGGTAGTGAGCATGTAAAGTTATGGACTCACTTACATCACCGCGAAATTAATAATTATCCTGACACGCATTACAATATGACGTTCCCGCGTATGGTGAATGAATATTATCGTGATCAGTTTGATGATACCCCCATGATGGTAAATGACTTGTACCTGACGGTTGTTTATAACCCTGTGGGGGATGCCGCTCAAAAGATGCTGGCAAAGTTTGATAAGCCATCGGCCAGCGAGCTGCGCGAAATGCAGGCTGATGCTATTAGTGCGCTGGAAGATATTTGTGAGCAGGTCATGAACTCCCTGCGTCCTTATGGCATTGACCGCTTAGGCTACTACTTCCGTGACAAACGGGGGAACGTCATTCCTGAACAGAAAAAAGATGATGCAGAAGATGATGAGGACATTATCGATCTGCGTGAAGATTTGCTGGCCGATGTGGAATATCAGGACGTTCAGGAAGATAAAGAAGTCTTTAGTGGTACTCAACACACCTATTCTAAAGCGCTGGAGTGGCTCTATTACCTCGTTAATGGTGAGTGGGCACCAGTGCCGGTTTGTCGTGGCCGAATCCGTGAATATTTGGCTACTACCCGCCCAATATCTTCATTTTGGGGGGATGGTATCGAGATTCGCGGTACTGACGAACGCCGCTATACGTCTGCCGTTGAAATCCGGGATTACGATTCCGATACTGAGCCTGGTCAGATCAATATCCTGATGGAAGCACCGTTTGAGTTTGTGTTAACGCAAACGTATTGCTGTATGTCCCAGCAAGCGGCAAGAACTTACCTCACTAACCAACAAAAAGCACTACTGGAAACAGGCGATCCATCCTTTACGCAGATAAACCAGATGAATGACGCCGTTGATGGCGTTGTTTCACGTACCTTTATCATGGGCTGGCATCACCTGACGGTACACACCTTTGGCAAGACGCTTAAAGAGGCCCGTTCAAACGCCGGTGTTGCCAGAAATATGCTGAACAACTGCGGGCTGATTGCCAGCCAGGTAGGGTTAGCTTCAGAAGCGGCATATTATGCAAAACTTCCGGCTAATCAACACCTGTCGCCACGACCTTGCCCGCTGAATAGCTGGAATTTTCTTTGCTTCTCCCCCTTCCATAATTTTATGTCCGGGAAAGCAAATAATAACCCGTGGGGGCCAGCGCTGACGCTGTTCAAAACGGTGGCAAATACGCCGCTGTATATGAACTTGCATGTAACGCCAGAAGATGAAATGTCTTTCGGTAAGCGACCGCTGGCGCATACGTTAATGCTTGGGCGTTCGGGGGCAGGTAAAACTACGCTGCTTAACTTCCTGCTGACGCAAGCGATGAAGTATAACCCGCGCATTTTTGCCTTTGACCGCGATCAGGGCATGATGCCGATGATTAAAGCGTTACACGGTCACTACACGGTTCTGAAAGAGGGCGTTGCTTCCGGGTGGGCACCTCTACAGATGCCTGGCACCAAAGTTAACATTGCATTTTGTAAGCGCCTGATGCGCCTGTGCGCTGAAATTACCAAAGGCAGCGTACTCGATGCTGATCAGGTTAATGACCTTAACCGCGCCGTCGATGCTTTGATGGATGAGAACTCCCTCATTCCGACAGATTTACGCACCGTGGATATGTTAATTCAGCAGATGCCGAATCCATATCAAACAGCGGGCAGTAAACAAACACTGGCGTCATTGCTTGTTCCGTGGACTCGCGGCCATGAAAACGGTTGGTTGTTCGATAACGACTCGGATTCACTGAATCTCGGTGAATACGATATCTACGGCTTTGACCTGACAGATTTCATTGTTGCAGATAATGAGATCCCTCCTGCAACACGTACTCCGCTCCTGATGTATCTCAATTTCCGTGTGCGTCAGTCTATTGATGGCCGTCGCCGGGTGATTCAGGTATTCGATGAGTTTCACCAGTACCTTGACGATCCAATTATGAGTGTGGAAGTCAAACGTGGCCTTAAAACAGACCGTAAGAAAGATGCGGTTTACGTATTCTCCACGCAAGAACCGAACGATGCGCTGGATAGCTCCATCGGTAAAACCATCATGCAGCAGTGCGTAACGAAAATTCTTCTGGAAAACCCGGATGCGGATTATGAGGACTACGTTACTCGCCTCAAATTGACACCGGCAGAGTTTGACGCGCTGCTGTCTATTCCTGAGAACTCCCGCCAGTTCCTGGTGAAACAAGGCAGCCAAAGCGCGATGGCGCAATTCAACCTGGCCCCGCGCGTTAAGACGCCGGAGAACTTCAGGAAGCTGGATAAGATCCTTAGCATCCTGTCAGGGGAAACCCAAAACGCCGAAACACTGGCGAAAATTATTGAGCAAATTGGGGATGATAACCCTGATAAATGGCTCGAACCCTACTGGAAATCTGTACTCGCAGCGTGAGGTAACGACATGAAAAAGACACTTGCAAGCCTTGTTTTAGCTCTGGCTATTTCGCCGGTTGCAGTTAATGCGCAACTGGTAGTTAACGATCCTGCAAATCTGGCCCAGGCGCTTGAGCAGGTCACATTAATGACGCAGCAAATTGAACAGCTCAAATCTCAATTGCTGAAGCAGGAGCAAACGCTGGCTTCCTTAACCGGCAGCTCTGGTATCGGTAATTTGCTGAATGGCGATATTAGTACGCTGAAAGGCAATTTACCGTCTGACTGGACGCAGGTATACAGCGACGCCATGAACAGCAGTTCAGGTATCACTTCATCTGCTCAATCCATGCTGAAGGAATTTCAGTCGCAGATTGACGGTATGAACCGTTCCGAAGCGATGAGTTTCATTAAGCAGAAGTTGGCGGAGAAAGGGGCGTATGACCGTGTGATGGCGCAGAACGCTTACAACAATGAAATGGCGGAGCTGAATAACATTCAGGAGCTGACCAATCAGATTGACTCAACCACGGACATGAAACAAATCGCTGACCTTCAGGCGCGTATCCAGACCGCGCAAGGTGCTATTCAGGGGGAGCAAACGAAGCTGCAACTGATGGCGATGCTGCAAACCTCGCAAGACAAGATTTTGCAGGAACAAAAACAATACGCCCAGAAGCGCTTTGTCCTCGGCGCTGACGGTGAAGATCTTTCCATGCCTAACGTAACGGAATAAACCATGAAAAAACTGATTTTACCTTTAGCTCTTTTCCTGCTGGCCGGTTGTGATTCTGAACATCCTGTTTCCTGGTACAAGGAACACGATCAGGAGCGTAAAGCGATGGTGGAAAAATGCCGTGATGATGCGGCGCTCAAAGTGAAGCCAGATTGTCAGAACGCGCTGGAAGCAGAGAAAGATTTGAAAGTGTTTGGCAAAAGTGATGATGGCCTCTCAATGCCAAAAGTCACGCCCTGATTAGGGTAGGGGGAAAGCATGGCCTTTTCATTTACAACGGATATTTTCAATTACATGGATACGGTCACAAAGGAATTTGTGGCCTCTAATCTTGGAATTGTTATATCCACCATTTCACCGGTAATTGGGTTAGCGTTGATTTGCAAACTCACCCTGGACGGGCTGTTTACATTAGCCCGTCCACACGGTGAGCCGCTCTCATCGTTGATAAAAAAATTCATTGTGTGGTCGATGATAATCAGCTTTGCCAGCGCGGGCGGGCTGTATCAAACCCAACTGGCTGATGCGGCCATGAAGATCCCGGATGAGTTTTCCTCGGTACTGGTTATTAACGGTTCGTCCGGTGGCACTGAAGATGCAATGGGTAACAACATCGACAAGGCCATCCATGACGGGATGCAGGTTGCGCGTACTGCGTTTGATAACGCCGATATTTATAGCGGTTCCGGGCTGGCGTCATTATTCCTGGCTTGCGCGGTCATTATTTCCACGGTGTTGATCTGTGGTATCGGGGCCGGGCTGGTACTGATGGCGAAATTACTGCTGGCAATCACTGTGTGCTTTGGGCCTATCTTTATCTTCTGCCTGTTGTTCAAGCCGCTGTATGGCATGTTCAATAAATGGCTTGGCTCGATGGTTAACTATGGGCTGGTAACAGTTCTGCTGTCGATGCTGTTTGGCCTGATGATTAAGTTCTATCAAAAAGCGCTCGATGCCGTCACCGCTTCCGGGGCTGACAGTAGCCTGTTAGGGCCTGTGTTCGCGTGTCTGCTGATAATGATTGTCTCTTACCTGATCCTGATGCGCGTACCAGAAATTGCCTCTCGTTGGGGAGATGGTATTTCTGCGGGCATTCAGGAGTTAATCCCTAGTCCTGGTGGTGGTGGCAGCCGGGGCGGCCAGAACGCTGTCAATAATCAGGGCGGTGGTGCTAAAGGCGGAGCTGGTACAGGGAATGGTGCTAAAACCGCTGCTGCGACGGCTGCCGGTGGCCCCGGCGCGGGAGCGGCCACCGCTGCGGGTTCCCAAATGCAGGGTTTCGCAAAGGGTTCACGGCGCTAAAAGTGGAGTAGAAATTAATTTTTAATAAGTCATTGAAATTGTAATTTTGATGACTTATTATTTTTTTGTGATTGACTCAAAGGGAGTGACAAAGATGGTGCATTTCTTCAAATACACGGCAATGGCACTTATCGGGCTGCTGTTGGCCGCCTGTTCCAGTAGCCCGACGCCGCCGCCAGAACCCAACATGAAAAAGCTGGTTGATGTTAATAAGACGTATCCCGCCGAGCTGTATCGTGCAGATGCCGCTAACAACGGAGAGTAACAATGCTGAAGAAAAACAAACATCAAGCGATATCGCGGGAAGATCTGAATAAGTACCATGAGGAAACTCAAGGGCTTGAGCGCGATATGGTTAATGAGATCCTTAATTCCCGCTCTCGCGCCTGGAAAATTGCCACGGCCTTTTTCGTCTTTGCCGTTGTGAGCATGATTACTGCGGTCGGCGTCATTATCCGTTTTGCGCAGCCGTTACCGGCATACCTCACCACGATTAACAAAGATACAGGCGAAGTATCGCAGGTGAAAATTACCCGCGATGAAGCGACTTATGGCGACGTGATAGACCAGTATTGGATTTCACAATTTGTTATTCACCGTGAGTCCTACGACTACAACAGTATTCAGGTTGATTATGACGCCATGAGCCTGATGGCTTCCGGCGATGTAGCCGATGAATATCTCTCCATGTTCAAAGGCCCGAACCGCATTGATAAGCGGTTGGGTGACTCTGAAAGAACGACCGTTCATATCAACTCGGTGATCACCGACCGCGAACACGGTGTTGCCACCGTTCGCTTTACCACGCAGCAGCGCATTCGCCAGCGTCCGAACCCTGAGCCGCCGCGCTACTGGATTGCCACGATTGCGTATGAGTACAAAGCGTTACCAATGACCGCGCAGCAGCGCTATATCAACCCGCTTGGCTTCCGTGTAACGAGTTACCGTAAGAACGCTGAGAACGTTGGCGCAGTGGGAGGCTGATCATGAAAAAACAATTAATCGCCGGTTTAATTCTGGTCAGCCTCGGCCTCTCTGGTCAGGCGCTGGCGCTGGAAGTGGGAAAAGGTAGCCCATAC
>PVMM01000350.1_pt1 | contig 44645 bp, 40 predicted proteins | sample 1853381 | NCBI WGS metagenome assembly PVMM01 (sample SAMN08533509, study PRJNA380276) | Human gut metagenome, whole genome shotgun sequencing project. | isolation source: participant 1, synthetic long reads | host: Homo sapiens | collected 2017 | reverse complement strand
CAGGCTGATGGGGTCCTGCGCCAGCTGCAGCAATTCCCGCACACGGTCCGGCTCCATGTCCAGCTGAACAGCGATTTCTTCCGCAGTAGGCTCCCGGCCATTTTTCCGCAGCAGGTCACCCGTCATCTTTTTGACCCGGTTGATGCTCTCCACAAGGTGCACCGGGATGCGGATGGTCCTCCCCTGATCTGCAATGGCGCGGGTGATGGACTGACGGATCCACCACGTGGCATAGGTGGAAAATTTGAAGCCGCGCTCCGGCTCAAACTTTTCCGCCGCCTTCATCAGACCGAGATTGCCTTCCTGAATGAGATCCAGAAACGGCAGGCCCCGCCCTGCATAGCGCTTTGCCACCGACACCACCAGCCGCAGGTTCGCTTCGCTGAGCTTCCGCCGGGCATCCTCGTCCCCGGCCTGCGCGGCACGGGCAAGCGCCACCTCCTGCTCTGCCGTCAGCAGCGGCACCCGGCCGATCTCCTTCAAATAGGCCTTTACCGGGTCGTCCAGCGCCACCCCCTCTGCCGAAAGCTCATGTTCCAGCCTGCCGATCTGCGTTTCATCCAACGCAGGCAGGTCCGCTTCCTCTTCGGTCAGGTGCACGCCGCGGTCCTCCAGTGCCGTATACAGCTCGTCCAGCTGCGCCACATCGTAATCCTGTTCGTCCATGGCACGGCTGATCTGCTCCGGTGTCAGGGCATGGTGGCGTGCCCGCGCGGCCAGTGTTCTGGCCAATTCCTCCGTTTGCGACAATTTCTGCATGGTTCCTGCTCCTTTCCTCTCCTGCTCCAGCCGGAGGGGAAAGCGGGGGATCATTCTTCTACAGGCACATTTCCCTGCTTCTTTTCGCGCATCGACTGGAGGTAATCACTCAGTTCCTCATTGGACATATGCGCCGCCTTGCCTGCCATGGGCATCCCCCGGGCAATGCGGTCCAGATACAGCCGGATATCATCCGGCGTACAATTCACATCGCTGTATTGTGCCGCAAGATGGCTCAGTTCATTCAGCGCTTCTTCGCTTACAAAAGCGCGCAGCGTGGTCAGGCTGATCTCAATGCCCTCCTGTCGGCAGCGCAGCATGGCTTCAAACAGCTCCTTCTGCTGCGGCAGCACGAACTGTTCTGCGGTCAGCTGCCCCTGCACCAGGTCGATATAGTGCGGCTCCCGCAGGATCGCCGCCAGCAGCCGCTGCTGTGCACTGGCAATGCCCAGTGCCTGACTGCCGCCCGCACTGTACGGCACGTTGATCTGATTCATCTCACCGGACTTGAGCGCCTGCTGCTTTTTCTCCCAGCGGTGCTTGCTGCCCGCCCTCTTCACGGCGGTCTCCAGCTGGGTCATGATAGCTGTTTTGGAGATGTTGGTCTCCTCAGCCAGACGCCCCGCATACACTTCCTGCTCGGTAGGGTTGGAGCGCTCTGCCAGCATATTCACAGCTTCCTTCACGTATTCCAGCCGCTGGGCATCCTGTGCCAGATCGTACTGGCTGCGCAGACGGCCCAGCCGGAAGTCCAGTGCATTGCCCACACCATCCAGCAGGGCTTTGAATCGCTCTGCGCCATACTTTTTGATGTACTCGTCCGGGTCCTTTGCACCGGGGATCTGCAGCACACCCACCTTTACCGGACTGTTGCGGAACAGTTCCAGCGAGCGCAGTGTGGCCTTCTGGCCTGCTTCGTCCGAATCGTAGCTCAGGATCACCTCGTCAGCATACTCGCTGATGAGCCGCACCTGCTCCGGGGTCAGGGCCGTGCCGCAGGCGCACACTGCTGTGTCGATGCCTGCCTGATGCATACTGATCACGTCCATGTAGCCCTCACACAGCACGAACCGGCGCACCGCGCTGCGCTTTGCGATCTGCAGCGCAAACACCGTCTCTGATTTGTGGTACACCAGCGTTTCCGGGCTGTTGACATATTTCGGTTTGGAATCGTCCAGCACGCGCCCACCAAACGCAATGATGTTGCCGCGCAGGTCAAAGATGGGGGTCATCACCCGCTTCCAGAACAGGCAGTAGATGCGGCCGGACGCACTGCGCTTGAACAGGCCGCTGGCATCCAGCTCCTGCTGATTGTAGCCCTTATCGCGCAGGAACTGATACAGCGCCTGTCCGTCGTTGGGCGCATAGCCCAGCCCGAACCGGACGATCGTCTTGTCGTCCAGACCGCGCCGCCGCCAGTAGGCACGGGCCTGCCGGGCTTCCTCCACGGTGGAGTTCAGGCAGGCGTGGAAAAACCGTGCCGCCTCCTTGTTCATGGAGAGGATGCGGCTGCGCATCCGGCCTGTTTTGTCGTCCTCCTGCGGCTCCGGCATACCGGCCCGCGCTGCCAGCAGCTTAACGGCCTCCGGGTAATCGATGCTGTTGATCTTTTTCGTAAAGGTAATGGCATCGCCGCCTGCGCCGCAGCCAAAGCAGTAAAAGCTCTGGGTGTCCGGGTAGACGTAGAATGAGGGCGTTTTTTCGCTGTGGAAGGGGCACAGGCCGCCATACAAACGTCCCTTGCGCTTGAGCTGCACATAGCTGCCCACCAGCTCCACAATGTCGGTGCGGCGGGTCAGTTCTTCAATGTATTCGTGTGGGATCATGGATCTTTCAAACGACCTTTCGGATTTATAGGACATGCCACTTCCGGGGCACAAACAATTCCTCAAAAGTGCGGATGGCAAATTCATCGCTCATGCCACTGATGTAATCGGTCACTGCGCGTTCTCCGCCCTCCTGATAAGCCAGCTGGATGTAGAAGTTGGACATCCGGTCCACATGGTTCAGGTAGTAATCGTACAGTTCCCCGATCACCTTGTCCACCTTCTGCTCTTCCTGCTTGGCGGTCTTGTCCACGTACACGGTGGCGTACATGAAATCCCGCAGCGCAAGGAAGGCTTCGTTTTCCTCTGCGCCCACCTTCACATCCCCATCGCTGTTGGCAAGGATACTGTTGATCATGGTGGTGATGCGGGCAGATTTTGTCTGGCCCAGCACGGCGGTGCATTCTTTCGGCAGGGTGGCTGGGTCCAGCACACCGGCGCGCACCGCGTCCTCAATGTCGTGGTTCACATAGGCGATCTGATCCGCCATGCGCACGATGCGCCCTTCCGGCGTTGCCGCCCAGGTGCCCTTTGTGTGGGTCACGATGCCGTTGCGCACCTCCCACGTCAGGTTCAGGCCCCGGCCGTCCTTTTCCAGCTTGTCCACCACACGCAGGCTCTGCATGTAGTGCTTGAAGCCGTCCGGGCACAGCTCATTCAGCGCGCGCTCCCCGGCATGGCCAAACGGCGTGTGGCCCAGATCATGGGCAAGGCTGATCGCTTCGGTCAGATCTTCGTTCAGCCGCAGGGCGCGGGCAATGGTCCGCGCGATCTGCGAGACCTCCAGCGTATGGGTCAGTCGGGTGCGGTACAGGTCTCCCTCCGGCGAGAGGAACACCTGCGTCTTTTGTTTGAGCCGTCGGAACGCCTTGCAGTGCAGCACCCGGTCACGGTCACGCTGGAACACCGGCCGGATCGGGTCCTGCTCTTCCGGCAGCATGCGGCCGCGGCTCTGGTCGCTGAAGGTAGCCCACGGCGCGAAGGTCATATGTTCGATCTCTTCTGTGCGCTGACGTACATCCATACAAAGTCGCCCTCCCTTTTTGTCGCCATTCCCCCTCTCTGTTTCGGCACAGCCGATCCCAATTGCTGCGTCTGCGGCAATTGTAGCACACCCGCTTTGTCGAAGGGGGAAAAAGCCTGTCGGTTCGCAAAATAATGCTTGCTTTTTTATTTTTGCCGCTGCCGGGTTCAGAACGGTGCGTAGAACGGGTCGGATACCGTCACCTGCGCGCTGCCGCGCGTCAGCTCCCGCAGCTGTTCCAGCAGCGGGCCTTCGGTGTGTTCCGGCATCTGCCAGCACAGGGTCACGCGATCCGTGAACTGCGGCGCGGCCTGTTTTGCTCCCGCCGCATCGATCAGCAGCGATGCACGCTCATAAAGGGAGTAATCCACCGTCACGCTCAGCTCCACCACGCTGCGCACCGTGACCACCTCGGCATTTTCCAGTGCACGGGCCGTAGCCGTGGTGTATGCACGCACCAAGCCGCCGGTGCCCAGCAGCACGCCGCCAAAGTAACGGGTCACCACCACGATCAGATCCGTCAGGCCGCTGTGCTGCAGCACCTCCAGCGCTGGTGTGCCCGCCGTCTTGGCCGGTTCACCATCATCTGAATAACGTTCCCGGTTGCCTTCCCGCAGGCGGTAGGCATACACATTGTGGCGGGCGGTGCGGTTGGCCGCACGCACCTGTTCCAGAAATGCAACGGCAGCTTCCTCGCTGTCCGCAAATGACAGCGCCGCAATGAAGCGGCTCTTCTTTTCTTCGTATTCTCCTGTGGCCGTGCCATGGATGGTGCGGTAATCCTCCACTGTGGTTCCTCCTGCATGTTATTCAAAACAAGTATAACATAAATCGTCCGTTGTGCAACCACTGCCGCATACGTTTTTGTATCAAGGCCAGCTCCCGGTACTGCTGCCCGCATGTCCTCTGCCAGAAAAAAGTGCAACAAAAAAATCGGCCAAGCCTTGCAGCTCAGCCGATCTTTTGTTAGAAGAAAGCAGATGATCACTTCGTAAAGAGCTGGATCCACTGATGGCCCCAAGTGCTGGAGCTGTTGTAGTAGTAGCCAACACCCATTGCACGAGCTTCGGGATCCAGAATGTTTGCGCGATGGCCTTCGGAGTTCATCCAGGCATTCACGACTTCTTCAGGAGAAACGCTGCCCCATGCGGCATTCTCGCCAGCAGCGGCATCCGTCACGCCGTACTCGCTGAGAACAGTGTACCACTTGGTACCATTGGGACGAACGTGAGAATTGACGGTTGCGATCTCTTCGGCGCGCTGCTGAGCAGCTGCAGTGAGCTTTGCATCGCCCATGACCAGGGGCTGCAGGCCGTACTTTGCACGCTCGGCATTGACCAGATTCAGAACTTCCTGACGGTAGTTGCTGGTGTAAGAGTTTTCGGGGCAAGAGAAGATCAGCACCCAGTAGTTGTTGTAAACGCCGCCTTCGTAGTGGCCCACGCTCATGGTGGTCGCGTCTGCGTTCAGGATGCGCTCACGGGTAAAATCAATGTTCATCCACTGATCCACCGCTGCATCGGGGGTGGAAACGCCCGCCATGTAGTCCTCGCCAATCGACACATCTTCGATGCCATTCTCTGCGAAGATGGTAAAATCGCGCTGGCCATTGGGACGAACGTAGGAATAAGAAGAGGCCAGTTCCTTAGCGCGCTCCTGAGCGGCACTATTGTGGCTGCTGTCGCCCAGCTGAACGGGCTTCAGGCCAGCCTTTGCGCGCTCGTTGTTTACGCGGCGCAGGAACTCGTTCTGATAAGCTTCGTCCTGAAAGCTGATGTAGGAATTTTCTTCTTCGATGGAGGCAGAACCCGAAGCCTCAGCTGCGTTTGCAGTAACGGGTTTGAGAGATGCAGCACCAAAAACCACAGCCAGAGTCATAGCTGCTGCTGCGATATTTTCAGGGTGCGCATCTCGAGTTTCATAAGACATCCTCCGTAAGCTTTTGTATATAAAAGCTTTTTTGCATTCATGTGAATGCGTACTGCAACACATTTGCAACTCTTCCGTTTCAAATGTGTTGCTTTTGTGCAACAAAAGTATCACAATAGCATCTCATCGTCAAGGGGTTTCTGTCGATTTTTTGAGAGAAAATGCAAAAAAATCAAAATTTCCCGTTCCGAAAACGTTTCACAAGCGCAACAGGTTCATCCAAGATACCGTAAATTTGTTACGTCTGTGTTGCACTTCACCGTTTTCAGGATTGTTTCGTCACACTTGACGTGTTGCATTTTATTTTTCTACACCTTTTCTGCAATGTTTTTCATGCATTTTTCTGTATGTTTATTTATTTATATGCATATTTCAAAGTGTAACAGACTTTTGTGTGCGCTTTTCCGTTCCACTCCCCTCCCGCAGCCCTTTTCTGGGCTGCAGCCGGCCTTTGGCTGTACTTTCTGCAACAAAAAACAGCACAGGCAGCCTTTTCAGGGCCATCTGTGCTGTGCCGTATTCCTTACATAAAAAGAAGAGCGGCTCCGAAGAGCCGCCCTCCCACAATTCAGGCTATGCTATAAAAAGATCTCGCGTCAGTCGATCACTGAGCAGCCTTTGCTGCCTCGATCTGCTTGATCAGTTCGGGCACGACCTTGAACAGGTCGCCCACGATGCCGTAGTCGGCAACACCGAAGATGGGTGCGCCCTCATTCTTGTTGACAGCGATGATGCACTCGGAGTCCTGCATACCAGCGGTGTGCTGGATAGCGCCGGAGATGCCCAGAGCAACATAGATCTTAGGGTGCACGGTCTTGCCGGTCTGACCAACCTGATGGTCAGCGGTCATCCAGCCTGCATCGGTGACGGCACGGGAAGCACCCACAACGCCGCCGCCCAGAGCAGCTGCCAGCTGCTCAGCCAGCTCAATGCCCTTCTGGACATCCTTGCTGATGCCGCGGCCGACAGAGACGATCACGTCTGCGCCGATCAGATCGACCAGCTTCTCAGCGGCCTTCTCAACGCTCAGGACCTCGGTCTTGATGTCCTCAGCAGCCAGAGCGAATGCGGGCTTCACGATCTGGCAGGCATCAGCCTTGGCCTGATCGAAGGGAGCCTTCTTCATAACGCCGGGGCGGACGGTGGACATCTGCGGACGGAAGCGGGGGCAGATGATGGTAGCCATCAGATGGCCGCCGAATGCGGGACGGGTCATCTTCAGGTTGCGGTCTTCCATATCGAACTTCTGCTTGGACAGGTCGATGGTGGAGCTCTCCTTCAGGAAATCGATGTACTTTGCAGTGTCGATGTCCAGATGGGTAGCATCAGCGGTCAGGCCGGTGTGCAGACGAGCTGCGCAGCGGGGGCCCAGATCGCGGCCGATGTTGGTTGCACCGATCAGCAGGACTTCGGGCTTGTACTCGTTGACCATGTCGCACACGACCTTAGCGTATGCATCGGTGGTGTAATCCTTCAGCAGGGGGCTGTCGCAGACCATGACCTTATCGGCACCATAGCCGCCCAGCTCCTTGGCAATGCCTTCCACGTTGTCGCCCAGCAGCAGACCGGTGACCTCGCAGCCCAGCTCATCAGCCAGCTTGCGGGCCTCGCTCACCAGCTCGAAATCAGTGGGCATCAATGCGCCCTGGCGCTGCTCGCAGAAGACCCATACGCCTTTGTATTCGTTAAAATCAGCCATTGTAATCCTATGCTCCTTTCATCAGATCAGGTGCTTCTTGGCCAGGATACCAGCCAGCTGTGCGGCAGTATCGTCGCCCTTGAGCATGGTGCCTGCGCCCTTCTGCGGAGGAGTGAAGGACTTAAAGACGTTCGTCGGAGAACCCTTCAGACCAATGGTATCGACCTCGATCAGCGGATCGTCCTTCAGTGCGTTGTAATCGAACACTTCCATCGGCTTGTCGTAGCAGGTGAAGATGCCGTTCACGCTCATGTAACGGGGCTGGTTCAGCTCCTTGATGCAGGTCAGCAGGCAGGGAGTCTGCACCTTGACCATCATGTAGCCGTCCTCCAGCATACGCTTCACGGTCAGGGTGTTGCCATCCTTCTGGATGTCAGCCACATAGGTGACCTGAGGCAGGTGCAGCTTCTCAGCGATCTGAGGACCGACCTGAGCGGTATCACCATCAATTGCCTGACGGCCGCAGAACACAACGTCCTCGGGGCCGACACCGATCTTGTTGACGGCAGCAGCCAGGATCTGGCTGGTTGCGAAGGTATCGGAACCGCCGAACTCACGGCCGGAGACCAGAACAGCCTTATCTGCACCGCGGGCCAGCAGCTCACGCAGCATGCCTTCTGCCGGCGGGGGACCCATGGTAACAACAACGACTTCGCAGCCGGTAGCGTCCTTGAGCTTCAGAGCAGCCTCCAGAGCGTTCAGGTCATCAGGGTTGGTGATGGTAGCCATCGAAGCACGGTCCAGAGTGCCATCGGGCTTGACGGACACCTTGCCGGAGGTATCAGGAACCTGCTTTACACAAACAATTGCTTTCATTGTAACTCTTGCCTCCCTTACTTCAGCAGCGCGCCGGAAATGACCATCATCTGCACTTCGCTGGTGCCCTCGTAGATCTCAGTGATCTTGGCATCACGCATCATGCGCTCGATGGGATAGTCACGGGTGTAGCCGTAACCGCCGAACAGCTGCAGGCAGCGGCGGGTCACATCGCTTGCGGTGCGGGCTGCGATCAGCTTTGCCTGAGCAGCCTCAACGCTGTAACGGACCTTCTTGCCATCCATTGCTTCCTGCTTCTTCAGAGCAGCAGCGTAGACCAGATACTTTGCAGCCTCAACGCGTGCCTTCATCTCAGCCAGCTCGAACTGGGTGTTCTGGAATGCGGAAATGCTGCGGCCGAACTGCTTGCGCTCCTTGACGTAAGCAACGGTCTCTTCCAGAGCGCCCTCGGCGATGCCCAAAGCCTGAGAAGCAATGCCGATACGGCCACCGTCCAGAGTAGCCATAGCCAGCTGGAAGCCGCGGCCACGCACACCCAGCATACGGTCAGCAGGGATGCGGCAGTCCTCAAAGATCAGCTCGCAGGTGGAAGAACCGCGGATGCCCATCTTGTCCTCAGCCTTACCGACGGAGAAGCCCGGGTCGGTGCGCTCCACGATAAAGGCGGAGCACTGCTTGGTGGGACGGCCCTTCTTGTCGGGCACGATATCGGTGACAGCAATAACGATAAAAACGTTTGCGTAGCCGGCGTTGGTGATGAAGATCTTGGAACCGTTCAGGATCCAATCACCGGTCTCGGGGTCCTGCTTTGCAAAGGTCTGCTGACCCTGTGCATCGGTGCCGGCACCCGGCTCAGTCAGGCCGAAAGCACCCAGCCACTCACCGCTGCACAGCTTGGGCAGATACTTTGCCTTCTGCTCGGGAGTACCATTTTCATAAATAGGAGCAGCACACAGGCTGGTGTGAGCAGAGACGATGACACCGGTGGTGCCGCAGACCTTGCTCAGCTCTTCCACTGCCATGACGTAGGACAGCACATCGCCGCCTGCACCGCCGACCTCAGTCGGGAAATAAATGCCCATCATGCCGAGCTTGCCCATCTTTTCGACGGTCTCTTTGGGGAAGTACTCTTCCGCATCAACCTTCTTTGCCAGGGGCTTGACTTCGTTCTCAGCAAACTCGCGGTACATTTTCTGTACCATCTGCTGCTGCTTGGACAGAGTAAAATCCATCGCTATATCCTCCTAACGGGTCTTTTTCATTTACCGGAATTGCCCGGTGCAAACAAATTCCTCCCGGCCGCGTTTCCGCGGTCGGGAGAAATGTTTATCAGAATTTACAGCTGGTCAACAGGGGTCTTGGTGCGGTCTGCGTTGTAAACGTAGAAGCCCTTGCCGCTCTTGCAGCCCAGGTTGCCGCCACGGACCATCTTACGGATCAGCGGGCAGGCACGATACTTGCTGTCGCCGGTCTCCTTGTACAGCACATCCATGATGGCCAGGCAGATATCCAGGCCGATGAAGTCGCCCAGCTCCAGGGGACCCATGGGGTGGTTGGCACCCAGCTTCATAGCGGTGTCGATGCCAGCGATATCGGAAACGCCTTCCATCTTGATGAAAGCAGCTTCGTTGATCATGGGGATCAGGATGCGGTTGACGACGAAGCCTGCAGCCTCATTGACCTGAACCGGCTGCTTGCCGATGGCAACAGAGATCTCCTTGATCTTCTCAACGGTCTCAGCGGGAGTGTTGCAGCCTGCGATGACCTCGATCAGCTTCATGCGGTCTGCGGGGTTAAAGAAGTGCATGCCGACCAGCGGACGGCTAACGCCCTTGCCGATCTCGGTGATGGACAGAGAAGAAGTGTTGGAAGCGAAGATGCACTCGGGCTTGCAGATCTTATCCAGCTCGCCGAAGGTGGTCTGCTTGACCTTCATATCCTCAAAAGCAGCCTCAACGACCAGATCGCAGTCAGCGCACAGGTCTTCCTTCAGGCCCGGGGTGATGGCAGCAACGATAGCGTCTGCCTTTTCCTGCGTCATCTTTCCCTTGGCAACCAGCTTCTCGTAGCCCTTCTTGATCTTTGCCAGACCATTCTCGGCCCACTCCTGCTTGATGTCGCACAGAGCAACGGTGTTGCCCTCAACCTGTGCAAATGCCTTTGCGATGCCCTGGCCCATGGTGCCAGCGCCGATAACACCGATCTTCATAGGAAACCTCTCCTTTAATATCAAAAATTATGTAGTAATGGATTAGTTGTTGGTGAACACTGCCTTGGGCTTCGGCTTCTCACGGCTCAGGAAGCAGGCCATGCCTTCCTTCTGGTCGTGGGTCTCGAAGCAGCTGCCGAACAGCTTTTCCTCGACCTCAACAGCCTTCTCGATGGGCAGGCTGATGCCGCCGTTGATTGCCTTCTTGCAGTTGCGTACAGCGATGGGTGCATTCTTTGCGATCTTGCCGGCCAGCTTCAGCACGTTCTCCATCAGTTCAGCCTGAGGATACACAGCGTTCACCAGACCAATGCGCAGAGCCTCGTCCGCCTTGATGTTCAGTGCAGAGTAGACCAGCTGCTTTGCCATGCCCATGCCGACCAGACGTGCCAGACGCTGGGTGCCGCCGAAGCCCGGGGTGATGCCCAGACCCACTTCCGGCTGGCCGAACACAGCGTTGTCAGAGCAGATGCGGATGTCGCAGCTCATAGCCAGCTCGTTGCCGCCGCCCAGTGCAAAGCCGTTGACGGCTGCAATGACGGGGATGGGGAAGCTCTCGATCATCAGGAACACATCATTGCCCAGCTTGCCGAAGGCCTCGCCCTCTGCCTTGGTCATGGTGCTCATGGAGCCGATATCTGCACCTGCCACGAAGCTCTTGTCGCCTTCGCCGGTCAGAACGATGCAGCGGATGGTCTCCTGATCCACAGCCTCAAAAGCTGCCTTCAGGTCTGCCAGAACTTCGGGGTTCAGGGCATTCAGTGCCTTGGGACGGTCGATGGTGATGATCTCAACTGCGCCCTGCACCTCGGTTTTTACAAATGCCATTGTGAAAACCTCCTATTCAATCTTATCAATTATCACAAAACAGCCCCCGGACGGAGGAAAGGCTCTCCGGTTCCCTTCCCCGTCCGGGTCTGTCATTCAGTCAGGATTCCAAAGAGGGAGCTTAGTCCATCTCAACGATGGTAGCGCAGCCCATGCCGCCGCCGATGCACAGGGTAGCCAGACCCTTGTGAGCACCACGGTGCTTCATAGCATACAGCAGGGTGACCAGGATACGAGCGCCGGAAGCGCCGACCGGGTGGCCCAGAGCGATTGCGCCGCCATTGACGTTCACCTTGCTCATATCGAAGTTCAGAGCCTGGCTGACAGCCACAGACTGAGCAGCGAATGCCTCGTTGGCCTCGACCAGATCCATGTCAGCAACAGTCAGGCCGGTCTTTGCCATGACCTTCTTGGTAGCGGCGATGGGGCCCAGGCCCATGACTTCGGGCTCAACGCCTGCCAGAGCACCGGCGACCCAGGTAGCCAGAGGCTTCACGCCCAGCTCCTTGGCCTTCTCCTCGCTCATGATGACCAGAGCAGCAGCGCCGTCGTTGATGGCGGAAGAGTTGCCGGCGGTCACGATGCCGTCCTTGGTGAAAGCGGGCTTCAGCTTTGCCAGCACTTCGGGAGCGCTCAGACGGGGGCCTTCATCGGTATCGAACACGGTGTCGCCCTTCTTGCCCTTGATGACAACGGGAACGATCTCGTCCTTGAAAGCGCCGTCCTTGATGGCCTTGTCAGCCTTCAGCTGGCTGTTGTATGAGAACTCGTCCAGCATCTCACGGGTGATGGGGCTGTAGCCGTACTTCTTCTGATAGGTCTCGTTGGTGCAGACATTCTCAGCGGTCATGCCCATGTGCTTGTTGAAGCCGCAGGCATCCCACAGAGCATCGTTGACCATGGTATCCACGATCTCGCTCTTGCCCATGGGTGCGCCCATGCGGTAGCCGTAACGAGCCTTCTGCAGTGCGAAGGGAGCCATGTCCATGTTCTCCATGCCGCCTGCGACCACGATGTCAGCATCGCCAGCCTCGATCATCTGAGCAGCCATGTTCACGCAGTTCAGACCGGAGCCGCACACCACGTTGACGGTGACAGCGGGGTCTCGATGGGCAGGCCAGCCTTCAGGGAAGCCTGACGAGCGACGTTCTGGCCCAGACCAGCCTGAATGACGCAGCCCATGTAAACATGATCGACCTGCTCGGGTTTCACGTTTGCACGGTTCAGGGCCTCCTTGATGACGATGGAGCCCAGCTCAGCTGCGGGAACGTTTGCCAGGGTGCCGCCGAACTTGCCAATAGCGGTACGGCATGCAGATGCGATAACGATCTTTTTCATGTGAATAGCCTCCTGAATTGTATATGTGTTACGTTTCGTAAACCTTTTTATCAAAACGCCCGTGGCATTTTTACAAAAGGATCAGAGTCTTGCCGTTCCGGCGCCGTTCATCGATACTTTTCGTTGACGGCCTTTTCCACATTGGGCGTCACGAACTTGCCGATGTCGCTGCCGTAGCGGGCTGCCTCCTTACGATGGTGGAAGAAAGGTAGCTCCACTTGATGCTGGTGGCCAGAAACATGGTCTCGATGCCGGGCATCAGTGCGTGATTCGTCTGCGCAAGCTGGATCTCGTTTTCAAAATCCGTCACCGCCCGCAGGCCCCGCACCATCACCGAAGCGTGCCGCTTTCTTGGCGAACTCCACGGTCAGGCCGTCGAAGCTCTCCACCGTGACATTCGGGATGCCCTTGCAGCACTCCTTTAGCAGCTGCCACCGTTCCTCCACGGTGAACAGCGGGTTCTTTGCGCTGTTGATGAGCACCGCCACGATCAGATGATCGTTGATCTTTGCGGCGCGCTTGATGATGTCGAGATGTCCTTTGTGACCGGATCGAACGAACCGGGATAAACTGCTGTTGCCATCGGCTGGTGTCCTCCTTGTGCGCTGTGAAAAGCGCGTTTTGGTTCTGCCATGATAGCACTTTCCAGTCTTGGTGCAGAGCCGCAGAACGATTTATCGTTAAATTTTAAACAATCAACTCTGCACTGCAGGGCAGCGCTTGCTACGTTATTAGTAAACCATATCGTCAAAATTTTATCAAGTCCTTTTTCAAAGATTTTGGTTTTGTCGTACCAAACAATTCTCCCAAAAAGCTAAGAATTTTAGTCAGATTGCCAGTGGCGTATTTTTTCGCCCGAAACTATTGATTCTGCACTTTGTTAATGTTATAACTAAGTTGTGCAGACGCATCTGCTCTGTGCCTTATTTATATAGGTAACAGACAGATGTGGCAAAGCTGTGTCAAACCCCCGCCGGGCGGTAAACTGTCCGCCAAAATTTACCCGTGCAGAATTGTAGAAATTTACAATTCTTTTATGTTTTTTAAGAGAGGATGGTTTATAATGGATTTTATGGAACTGTATGCTCAGAAACGCATGACGGCCGCACAGGCTGCTGCTCTGGTCAAAAGCGGTGACTGGGTGGATTACGGCTGGGCCGTGAACACCCCCGTGGCTGTGGATGCCGAGCTGGCCAAGCGCCTGCCGGAGCTGGAAGGGGTCAACTTCCGCGGCGGCATCCTGATGTGGGTCCCTGAGATCTTCCAGATCGACGACCCCGCTGCCCACATGACCTGGAACAGCTGGCATATGGGCGGCATTGAGCGCAAGGCCATTGCACAGGGCTTCTCCTTCTACTCCCCCATCCGTTATTCCGAGCTGCCCCGCTACTACCGCGAGAGCCCGGACCCCGTGGATGTGGCCGTGTTCCAGGTGACCCCCATGGACGAGCACGGCTACTTCAACTTCGGCCCCAGCGCTTCCCATCTGGGTGCCGTGTGCGAAAAGGCCAAAAAGATCATCGTGGAGGTCAACAAGAACATGCCCCGCTGCCTTGGGCGGCATGGAGAACTGCGTCCACATCTCGCAGGTCACCGGCATCGTGGAGGGCGACAACCCGCCCATCGGCCAGATGGCCGCTCCCGGTGCTGCCACCGAAGTGGACCTGAAGGTTGCCAACCTGATCGTTCCGCAGATCCCCAACGGTGCCTGCCTGCAGCTGGGCATCGGCGGTATGCCCAACGCCATCGGCAGCCTGATCGCCCAGAGCGATTTGAAGGACCTGGGCGTGCACACCGAAATGTATGTGGACGCCTTTGTGGACATCGCCAAGGCCGGCAAGATCACCGGTGCCCGCAAGCAGCTGGACAAGGGCCGTCAGGTCTACGCCTTCGGTGCCGGCACCCAGAAGATGTACGACTACCTGAACGACAACCCGGAGTGCATGTCTGCTCCCGTGGATTACACCAACGACATCCGCAGCATCTCCGCCCTGGATAACTTCATTTCCATCAACAATGCCGTGGACATCGACCTGTTCGGTCAGGTGAACGCCGAGAGCGCCGGTATCAAGCACATTTCCGGTGCAGGCGGCCAGCTGGACTTCGTGCTGGGCGCATACCTTTCCAAGGGCGGCAAGAGCTTTATCTGCCTGTCCTCTACCTTCTTTAATAAGAAGACCGGCCAGCTGGAGAGCCGCATCCGTCCCACCCTGGAAAACGGCAGCATTGTCACCGATACCCGTGCCAACGTGCACTACCTGTGCACCGAGTACGGCTGCGTGAACCTGAAGGGTCTGACCACCTGGGAAAAGGCCGAAGCTCTGATCAGCGTGGCACACCCGACTTCCGCGAGGAGTTGATCAAGTGAGGCCGACAAGCTGCACATCTGGCGCAGAAGCAACAAAATCTGATAAGCGCCGAAGGGCATCCTGCAGTCCCCGGCGGGAATGGAGTTTGCCATGATGGACAAAAAGCCGCACATCAAGCCCTATCTCTACGGGATGCTTGCCGGGTTTGGGGCGATCTCTCTCAGCATCATCTTCTTTTTCCTGATCTACCGCTTTGACGGCTTTGGCGACGCCATCTCCACCCTGACCGGCATCCTGATGCCCTTCATCTACGGTGCCGTCATCGCCTATCTGCTCAAGCCGGTGTGCAACACCATTGAGGCTTTCTGCGCCGGTTCATCCCGGAAAAGATGCAGGGCCTGATCAATGCCCTTTCGGTGACCACCATCCTGTTCGGTCTGCTGCTGGTCTACGCCCTGTTTATGATGATCGTGCCGCAGCTCATCACCAGCGTCACCACCCTGTACTACACTGCGCAGCGGAACTTTGCCAAGTTTGTTCAGTGGGCCAACCATGTGGAGTTCTTTGAGCAGAACACCCAAATCATGGATCTGCTGAACTCTGCCTACGACACCGTCAGCACCAGCATCGACACCCTGGTCAAGACCAAGCTGCTGCCCTCCATGCAGAACATCCTCAGCGGCGCAGCCCTGGGGGTGCTGAACGTGGTGGTGGTGCTGAAGAACCTGGTCATCGGCATCATCGTAGCCGTGTATATGCTGGCCAGCCGCAAGCGGTTTGTGCAGCAGGGCAAGATGGTGCTGTACAGCGTGGTAAAGCCCCGGTGGGCCAGCCTGATTACCGAGGAAGTGAAGTACGCTGACCGGATGTTCGGGGGCTTTATCAATGGCAAGATCCTAGATTCTGCCATCATCGGTCTGCTGTGCTATATTGGCTGCCTGATCTTCAAGTTCCCCAGTGCCCTGCTGGTGTCGGTGATCATTGGTGTCACCAACGTGATTCCCTTCTTCGGGCCATTCATCGGTGCCATCCCGGCCACACTGCTCATTCTGATCCAGAACCCCATCAAAGCGCTGTGGTTCGTCCTGTTCGTGCTGGTTTTGCAGCAGCTGGACGGCAACATCATCGGACCCAAGATCCTGGGCAACACCACCGGCCTTTCCAGCTTCTGGGTGCTGTTTGCCATCCTGTTGTTCGGCGGCCTGTGGGGCTTTGCCGGCATGATCGTGGGCGTGCCGCTGTTCGCCGTGATCTACGACGTGATCAAAAAGCTGGTCATTTACGGTCTGCGCCGCAACGAAGAGCTGGACATGCTCAACACCTATCACGACAACTTCGGCGACCCGGAGGATGATCCTCCCGCACCGGAAGCCCCGGCGCAGACCCCCTCCGCCGACAAAACGTAAGCATCTTCCCTGCCCCGTACCGGCTCCCCGGTGCGGGGCTTTTTGCTGTCGCAGGGTCGTTACGCAAACGATTTGAACTGGTCTCCGCTGCGCTCTGGCCGTTCTCCATCATTTCTCTCACCGGCAGAACAAAGCCCCTGCATCCGGTCGGGACGCAGGGGCTTTGTTTCGTTTTATGATGTCTGCCGCTGATTACTTTTCAATGGGCTGCGAGGGCTTCCAATCCTTATAGTTCTCGTAACGGCTCTCGCGGATCTTGGTATGGGACCAGATCTCGTCTGCCGTGGGCTGCCAGTTGGCAGCGTAGCTCTTGCACTTCTCACACAGGTGCTCGACGCTTTCCGGCGACTGCAGGTCGGTGCTGTGGGCACCGGTCTCGTGCACCATCTTCTGCAGCAGCTCGGGGTTCTCCAGCATCGGGCAGGGACGCAGGTGATTCTTGTTGAAAGGCTGGCCGTTGTGGTAAGCCATGAACAGCGGGCTGTGCAGGATCTCCAGGATGCTCTGGTCGTGGATGTTGGCGTTGGAATAGTGGATGAACACGCAGGGCTCTGCGTCGCCGGCCGAGTTGATGTGGAAGTAGTTGCGGCCGCCGGCAATGCAGCCGCCCACAAACTCACCGTCGTTCTGGAAGTCCATGGGGTAGAACGGGATGTCGCACTCCTCGGAACGCAGGTAGCGGATGCGCTTGATCATATACTGGCGCTGTTCCGGGGTGGGCATCAGCTCCGGAGCAGCCTCGTTGCCCACGGGCATGTAGTGGAAGTAGAAGCCGAAGTGTGCGCCCTTGTCGCACAGAAAACGCATGAAGGTGTCGTTGGTGACAGCCTCAATGTTCTGGCTGGTATAGCAGATGGAGGTGCCGAACACGATGCCGTGCTTCTTGAGCAGGTCCATGGCGTTCATGACAGCGGCATAGTGGCCCTCGCCGCGGCGGGCGTCGTTGGTCTCCGGGGTGCCCTCGATGGACAGCATAAAGGCAATGTTGCCCAGGCGCACCACTTCTTCGCAGAAGGGCTCGTCGATCAGGGTGGAGTTGGTGTAGATGGCAAACTGCACATCGTTGTGCTTTTCGGCCAGCTTCAGGATGTCCTTCTTGCGCACCAGCGGCTCGCCGCCGGTCAGCATGTACAGGTACACGCCCAGCTCCTTGCCCTGGGTGACGATCTTGTCCATGTCCTCAAAGCTCAGGTTGTTCTTGTTTCCGTACTCGCCGGCCCAGCAGCCCACGCAGTGCATATTACAGGCGGAGGTGGGATCAAACAGGATCAGCCAAGGGATGTTGCACTGGTACTTCACGCGGTTCTCGCGGATGGTCTTGGTGCCCCGGAAGAAAGCCTCATAGCCCAGGTTCAGGGCCATGGTGCGGGCAACATTGGGGTCGGTCTGGCCCAGCACACAGTTGATCAGCTTGGACCACTTGCTGTCCGGGTCGCTCAGGGTCTTTTTGGCGTGCTCGTAAGTCTCATCGCTGAAGGAGCTGCCGTAAAACTGCTTTGCCAGATCCACGATCTGGCCCATGGTCTTTTCAGGATCCTTATCTGCATGAGAAAGCACCACGTCCACCATCTTGCCAACGGCGGCGCGCTGCATCTTATGGGTCAAATTCTCAAGAGAAGTGTTCATAAGTCGTTTTCCTCCAAACAGATTCTGTTGAAATCATCCTTTATTTTATGGATGTATGGTACCACGTTCCGTCGAAAGGTGCCATAATCAGAAAATACGCCGTGATGGAAAACCCATCACGGCGCACTGTTTGATAAGATTTTGTACGTTTTCGGCCGGTTCCGGGGCTTAATCCTCGTCCCGTGCGGTGCCGCCCCGGTTGCTGGCCAGCCGGCACAGGGCACGCCGCAGGTCACCGTGGATCATCGTGCTCAGTCGTGCGACCATCACAGCCGGGTCGGCCTTCATATCCCGCCGGGTCCACTCCAGCGTCATGCCCACCAGTGCATACTTGTAAAAATCCACCACGAACTGCTTGTCGGCATCCTGGACCGTGATGTCCTGGCATTCACGGTTGGTGAATTCCTTCAGAACAGGATCCAGCAATCTATAAAGGTACTGCTCCACCTGTTCGCGGCCCACCGAACGGTACACATTCAGCACCAGGGTCTTGTTCTCCTGCAGCTGATGCAGGATGTCCAGATAGGCTTCATCCCAGGTGTCAAAGCTCTTGCGGCCTTCCATCACCTTGGCGGCATCCTCCACAAGGATCCAGTCCACCAGATCGTAGATGTCTTTGAAATGATAATAGAAGGTCATACGGTTCACACCGCAGTCCTCAGTGATGTCGTTGATCGTGATCTTGTTGAGGGGCTTCTGGAGCAGCAGCTTTTTGAGCGATGCCTCCAGCGCCCGCTTGGTCGTCTGTGACACAAAAACCATCCTTTCCAGGCAGAAATTTTCCTGCCCTGTGCGGCGAAATCCGTGAGAAGATTTTCCATGTCCTATTTTACCGCAGAATCCTGTCAAAAAGCAAGGACAATTTTTGTACACTTTTTGAATTTATTGTGCATTCACGCAAGTTTGTGTTTTGCATCGCGTACATTTTTGGGCATCCGGCCATATCAAATCGGAATGCCCCCTCCACCCTTCCGGCATGGCCGCCCGATTTTGCCGCGGCAAAAAAGAGGCGGTTCCTCTTGATTTTATCGTCCCGCGTGCTTACAATGGAGGCAGGCAGAAATCGTCTGCCGTAAGGGAGGGTATGAATTATGATGGAAACGATCGGTTTTCTGGGCTGCGGCAACATGGGCGGCGCAATTGCGCGGGCCGTGTGCAAGGCTGCAGACCCTAAAAAGGTCTATCTGGCAAACCGCACCACGGCCAAGGCACAGGCTCTGGCCAAGGAACTGGGCTGCAAAGTGGCGACCAACGCTGAGGTGGCCGCGGAATGCGACCTGATCTTTCTGGCGGTGAAGCCCCAGATGATGGAGGCCCTGCTGGCACCGCTGAAGTTCTCGCTGGACGAGCGCCCGGGCCGTTTCGTGCTGTGCAGCATGGCCGCCGGACTGTCCATTGCCCGCATTCAGGAGATGGCGGGCGAGGACTTCCCGGTGATCCGCATCATGCCCAACACCCCGGCTTCCGTGGGCGAAGGCATGATCCAGTACTGCTCCAGCAATGTGACTGCCGAGGAGGAAGAAGCTTTCCAGAAGATCATGGCCCCAGCCGGGCGGCTGGATGCCGTGCCGGAAAACCTGATCGACGCAGCCAGCTGCGTGTCCGGCTGCGGCCCGGCCTGGGTGTACCAGTTCATTGAGGCACTGGCAGACGGCGGCGTAGCCTGCGGCCTGCCCCGTGCCAAGGCACAGGAGTATGCCGCTCAGATGGTCCTGGGCAGCGCCAAGCTGGTGCTGGAAAGCGGCCAGCATCCCGGTGCCCTCAAGGACGCCGTGTGCAGCCCCGGCGGCAGCACCATTCAGGGCGTGCGCGTGCTGGAAGAGCACGGCCTGCGGGGCGCGGTGATGGACGCCGTGCTCGCCGCTTACGACAAGACAAAGGAAATGGGAAAGGGTTAATGGACTTATGCGCATCGTTGTGAAGGTAGGCACCTCTACTCTGGCATACGGCACCGGACGGCTGAACATCCGCCATACGGAGCAGCTGGTCAAGGTGCTGAGCGATTTGAAAAATGAGGGCCACGAGGTCATTCTGGTATCGTCCGGTGCCATTGGCATGGGCGTGGGCAAGCTGTCGCTGCCGCAGCGCCCAAAGGACACCGCCAGCAAGCAGGCCTGTGCCGCAGTGGGTCAGTGTGAGCTGATGTATACCTACGACCGGCTCTTCAATGCCTACAATCACACCGTTGCGCAGATCCTGCTCACCGGCGTGGACGTGGAGCATACTGACCGGCGGGTCAACTTTCAGACCACGCTGAACCGGCTGCTGGAGCTGGGGGCCCTGCCCATCATCAACGAAAACGACACTGTGGCCACCGACGAGATCACGTCCATCGGCGACAACGACACCCTGGCCGCCATCGTGGCCTGCTGCTGCAAAGCCGACCTGCTGGTATTGCTGAGCGACATCGACGGCCTGTACACGGCCAACCCCCACACCCATCCGGACGCTGCGCTCATCCCGCTGGTGGAAGAGATCACCCCCGAGGTAATGGCACTGGCCGATGGGGCCGGTTCGGCACTGGGCACCGGCGGCATGGCCACCAAGCTGCGGGCTGCCCGCATGGTCACCGGCAGCGGCGCCGATATGGTCATTGCCAACGGCGCACACCCGGAGGTGCTGTACGACATTGCCGACGGCAAGCCCGCCGGGACCCGTTTCAAAGGACGCAGACAGGAGGATCTGGCATGACGACACAGGAGATTCTGGAAGCCGCCCGCGCAGCAAAAACAGTCGTTGCACTGGCAAGCAGCGAGACCCGCACCCACGCTCTGTGGGCCATGTCCGACTGGCTGTGCCACCCGGAAAACATGGAGGCCATCCTGGCCGCAAACGCCGAGGATATGGCCGCCGCCAAGGGGCACATCAGCGACGTGATGCTGGACCGGCTGGCCCTGACCGAGGAGCGCATCGGAGCCATGGCCCGGGGCATTCTGGAGGTGGCCGCCCTGCCGGACCCGGTGGGCCGGGTGCTGAAACGGGTGGAGCGCCCCAACGGGCTGGTGATCGAAAAGACCGCCGTGCCCATGGGTGTGATCGCCATCATCTACGAGAGCCGCCCCAACGTGACCAGCGACGCCGCCGCCCTTGCCATCAAGAGCGGCAATGCCTGCATCCTGCGCTGCGGCAAAGAGGCCTGGCGCAGCGCCAATGCCATCGTGAAAGCGCTGCGGCAGGGTCTTGTGGAGAACGGCCTGCCGGAAGCCGCTGTCAGCCTGATCGAGGACACCTCCCACGCCTCGGCCAACGCCCTGATGACCGCCGTGGGCTATGTGGACCTGCTGATCCCCCGCGGCGGGGCCGGGCTGATCCGCGCCTGCGTGGAAAACGCCAAGGTCCCCTGCATCCAGACCGGCACCGGCATCTGCCACATTTTTGTGGATGACACCGCCGACCAGGATAAGGCACTGGACATCATTGAGAACGCCAAGGCCAGCCGCCCCAGCGTGTGCAACGCCGAGGAAGTATGTCTGGTGCATTCGGCCATTGCGGCAGAGTTTCTGCCCAAGCTGGCTCAGCGCCTCGGCCCGGACCGCACGGCAAAGGGCCTGCATCCGGTGGAACTGCGGCTGGACGAGCGCGCCGCGGCCATCATCCCCGGCATCCCGGCAGGCCCGCAGGACTTTGACACCGAGTTTCTGGATTACATTCTGGCCGTCAAGGTCGTGGACAGCGTGGACGAGGCCATTGCCCACATCGCTGCTCACTCCACTGGCCACAGCGAAGCCATCCTGACCCGGACACAGGCCCACGCCGACCGGTTCACGGCAGCTGTGGACAGTGCCGCCGTGTATGTGAACTGTTCCACCCGCTTTACCGATGGCGGAGAGTTCGGGCTGGGCTGCGAGATGGGCATCTCCACCCAGAAGCTGCACGCCCGCGGCCCGATGGGGCTGGAAGAGCTTTGCAGCTACAAGTACATCATCCACGGAGATGGGCAGATCCGCTGAGTTCCCCACCTCCCCAGTGTGAAAATAATTTTCTCGTGCAGGCCGACGTCCGACGTCCCGGCCTGCATTTTTGTTTTATCGACATGGAGTGTTTTTTCTTCAGCAACAATTTTTGAAGATTGTTTTCACTTTTGATGGTTTTTCCGTGCTTTGGGGCAGACTATTGTATCCAAATTTTTTCTGTTTCTCACAAATAAAAAGTGCTACTTTCTCCGTTTTTTCTTGCAAAATCTTCAAAAAAGCTCTTGACACCCCTGTTTTCGCGCGGTAAAACTATATTGGAAATTTTGATAACGATTTCAGTGTATTTCATCATTCCGTCTCAAAACTGTCCGCCACCCACAACACTATACTGAGAACAAAGGAGAGAACACTATGACGATTGCCATTCTTGCACACGATTCCCGCAAGGAACTCGCGCTTCAGTTCTGCACTGCCTACAGCGCGATCCTTTCCAAAAATGTAGTCATTGCCACCGGTACTACCGGACGGATGCTGGCGCAGACCACCGGTCTGCCTGTGCATTGTTATCTCTCCGGCAAGCTGGGCGGCGTACAGCAGATCACTTCCCGCGTTGCCTGCGACGAAGTGGATCTGGTGCTGTTCTTCCGCGACCCGCTCAAGGTGGATGCTTCCAGCCTGAACGAGCAGAACCTGCTGCGCCTGTGCGATATGCACGGCGTGCCCATTGCCACCAACATTGCCACTGCCGAGGTGCTGCTGCGCGGTCTGGATCAGGGCGATCTGGACTACCGCGAGGGCATGCACCCGCCGGTTGTGGAGCCCGTGCCCGTGCTGGAGCACCGCGCCGTGTGCTGAGACAGACTTTGTGTATAGAGGGAAACAGCGCCGCAGAAATGTTCTGCGGCGCTGTTGTTTTGTTTACTCCTGTTTGCCTTCCGGGCGGAACACATAGCCCTTGCCCCACACATTGCACAGGTACACCGGCTTTGCGGGGTCCGGCTCGATCTTGCTGCGCAGGTTGTGGATGTGCACCTGCACGGTGCGCACATCGCCAAGGCTGTCCTTGCCCCAGATCTTCTGGTAGAGCTCATTGGCCGTAAAAAAGGTGTTGGGGTTGCGCACGAACAGGCTGAGGATGCGGTATTCCATATCGGCCAGATGGATGTCCTCGCCCCGGCAGTGCACACTGCGGTTGTCGGCATCCAGCCGGAAAGCCGGGCAGGTGTAGCCCCGGAGACTGGGCTCGGCGGCATCCATCTGCACCCGGCGCACGTTGGCCAGAATGCGGGCCACCAGCACCTTGTTGTCGTAGGGCTTGGTGAGGAAATCGTCACCGCCCAATTCCAGCGCATGCACGATGGTGTCCACATCGTCCAGGCAGGAGGTAAAGATGATGGGGCAGTGATGCCCGCTGCGCAGGGTCTGACACAGCTGCATGCCGTTGGTGTCCGGCAACAGGATGTCCAGCAGGATCACGTCAAAGGGGTCTTTTGCGTGGGCCAGTGCTTCCTCGCCGGAGGCTGCACACACCACCTCAAACCGCTTCTGACTTTCCAGAAAGATCCGGGTCATTTCCCGGATCATTGCATCATCCTCCACCAACAGGACACGAATCATGCCGCCGCTCTCCCTTTTTTGCCAAAATTCTGGTATACTGAAACTACCTTACAGTTCAGTATACCTTATTTACGATACCCTGACAACCGCTTTTAGCGAGATTCATGCTTGTATTTCTGAGGAAGGTGTGTTTATGCGGCACAAAACATCCGGCTATTTTCTGCTCTCGGCCCTGCTGGTGAGCCTGATCCTGGGGCTGTGCATCCTGCTCAACCTGCGCTGTCCGCAGGCGGTCAGCGACGATGCTCTGACCCAGGAGCAGCTGACCCGAGGCGTCACCCTGACCGGCTGGCAGCAGACCGGCCCTAGGCACTGGCGTTTTGCCTTTGAAGCGCCTGCCGACGTCCCGGAACTGGTGCTCTGCCTTTCCACCCGGTCGCTGGACGCCGTGCCGGAAGGGCTGGAGCCCACCGACCAGCGTGGTGAGGCCTTCTGGGTGCGGCCGGTGCCCGGCCGGACGTCCGAGATCACTGTGACCAGCACCACGGTCCCACAGATGTGGTTGATGCTGCCCGACACCCTGTGGCACTGGCGCGAACTGCGCAGCAGCCTGCAGCTGATGGCGCTTGTGGCTTTTGCCAGCATGGGTGCGGGCATTCTGGCGCTGTTCTGCTTCAAGCCCCAGCATGAACTGGGAGTTTTCCTGCTGTATCTGGGCGTCATGTTCGGTTGGGGGTTGGCTGTGCTGCTCCCGGCCGGGCAGACCGGCGCACTGCTCGGGTTCCTGATGGGGCTGTATTTTCCCTTTGCCGTGCTCACGCCCCTCTGGCTGTGCTGTTCCCTGCTCCATGTGGCCCTTCCCCGGCGCGGCAGCCGACGCTTTGCGCTCTCGGTCCTGGGCGTCCTGCTGTTTCTGGTGCTGGGTACATCCACTCAGGCGGTGCTGCGTAACGTCACTCTGCTGGCCGGCATGGCGGCGGTACTGGTGGTGCTGGCCCGGGCACTGGCGAAAAAAGAGCGCCCGGCCTGGTATCTGCTGGCAGGCTACATCCTGACCTTTGGCCCGCGTCTGACGGTCGTACTGCCATCCTTCCGGTTCTGGTTTTACCGGGAAAGTTTCCCCTTCTACATGGTGCGCTGTGCCCGGCTGTACGACATTCCCTTTACGCTGGGGTGTCTGGTGTTTGTCAGCCGCCGCTACGCACTGCAATTTGACCGCACCGAGCAGCTGGCGCAGGAGCTGGAAGCCCGGGTGACACAGCGCACCCAGGCCCTGCAGAACGAGACGGACGCCCGCAAGAGCATGATGCTGAACATCTTCCACGACCTGCGCAGCCCGCTGTTCGTCATCGGCAGCGGGTTGGACACGCTGGCCGCCGCGCCGGACGCCCTGCCCACGCTGCTGCCGGTGCTGCAGGAGCGGGTGGGCTTTGTGCGCAGGCTGACCGAGGACCTGTTTCTGGCGGCTAAGCTGGAGCAGAAGCAGGTCCTGCTCAATGAGGACCGCGACCGGCTGGAAGCCCTGACTGCAGCGGTGTGCAGCGCCTGTCAGGCCGAAGCCGCCCACAAAGGAGTGGAGCTGCGGACCGATACCGGCACTCCCCTGCCCGTGTGGGGCGACGCTGTGCGGCTGGAGCAGATCTTGCAGAACCTTGTGACCAACGCCATCCACTACACCCCCTCCGGCGGACGGGTCACCGTGGTGTGTGCTGCCGAGAACGGGCAGGCCTGCGTAAAGGTCACGGACACCGGCTGCGGCATCGCGCCGGAGGATCAGCCCGCCGTGTTTGACCGCTACTTCCACACCACCGCCGACACCAAGCACGATTCCACCGGCCTCGGTCTGACCATTGCGCAGGAGCTGGCGCACCTGCACCGGGGCGAGATCCTGCTGCAGAGTGAGCCGGGCAAGGGCAGCTGTTTTACCCTCTGCCTGCCGCTGTTGGACGCTGAATGACACAAAAAGCCCTGTGGCTTCCCGTTTTGAGAAGCCACAGGGCTTTTCTGTCACAGTGCTCAGGCAAGCAGAGCGGACAATTTTTCCAGCCGACGGATGGCCTCGTCCAGCAGCTGCTTCGGCGGGTCAAAATCCGGGAAGCCCTGGGACAGATTGATGGAGTCATACTGGTTGTTGATGCGGGTCATGCGGCGGATGACGGAATCCGTAAACGTGCCCACGCGGTCGCTGAGCTGCGGCATATCTTCCTCTTTCTGAGCCCCTCTCCGTCACAACTGCGCTGTGCCAGCTCTCCCGAAGGACGAGCTTTTTTCTGTCGGCCAAAAAGGATCTCCTTTTTGACGTTATTTTTTCAATGACCCAATCAGTCCTTGAAATAAGCCTTCTGGATAGCCAGCAGCACACCGGCGCGGCTGGCGGCAAAGTTCAGGCCGCCCTGCAGGTAGCAGGTGTAGGGCTCGCGCAGCGGGCCGTCACAGGACAGCTCGATGGTGCTGCCCTGGGTAAAGCTGCCGCTTGCCATGACCACCTCATCGGTGTAGCCCGGTTCCGGGCTGGGTTCCGGGGCCGCATAGCTGTCCACCGGGCTGGCAGCCTGGATGCCCTGACAGAAACCGATCAGGGCATCGGCGGTGCCGGCATCAAAGCAGGTCACGATGTCGTTGTGGTCATCACAGTAGCGCGGCACCGGGTTCTTGCCCAGCAGCTCCAGCATGCACTGCGCATAAATGGCGGTCTTGATGGCCTCACACACCACGCCGGGGGCATAGTAGAAGCCCAGATACATGTCGCGGGGCGTTTCCAGTGTGCAGCCCAGTTCCTTGCCCAGGCCGGGCGCGTTCAGGCGGTAGGCGCACAGCTCCACCAGATCCTTCCGGCCGGCAATGTAGCCGCCGGTGGGCGCAATTCCGCCGCCGGGGTTCTTGATGAGACTGCCCACCACAAGGTCGGCACCCACCTGGCAGGGCTCCTGCGTCTGGGTGAACTCGCCGTAGCAGTTGTCCACAAAGATGATGATATCCGGGTTGGCGGCACGGGCGGTGTCGGCAACCTTTTTGATGGTGTCCAGATCAAAGGCGTTGCGCTGCAGGTAGCCGCGGCTGCGCTGGATATGGCACACCTTGGCCCCGGGGGCCTTCTGTGCAATCAGGTCGTAGTCCGGGGTGAAGTCAGCCTTGAGGGGAGCTTCGTCGTATTGGATGCCGTAGTCCATCAGGGTACCGGTGCCCTTGCCCTTGCCGTCCAGACCGATGACGCCCTCCAGCGTATCGTAGGGGCGGCCGGTGGCGGCCAGCAGGGTGTCCCCTGCCCGCAGCAGGCCGAACAGGGCCACCGCCAGCGTATGGGTGCCGCTCTGGAACTGGCTGCGCACCAGTGCATCCTCTGCGCCCATCACCTCGGCAAAGATCTGTTCCAGCTTTGCGCGGCCGGTGTCCCACAGGCCGTAGCCGGTGGTGCCCAGCATATCGGTGGAGGACATCTGGGTGTCGGCAAAGGCCTTGAGCATCTTGAGCTGGTTGAAATCGCGGATTTCCTCCATATGGCGGAAATAGGGCTGGCACAGCTCCATGGCCTTTTCGTCCAGTGCCAGCACTTCGGGTTTGTAATCAAAAAAGTGGTTGAGAATCGACATATCTGTTTCCTTAATTTAATGTTCTTGTATTTTCAGAAGCATGGACGCTCCGCTGGGCCAGAGGACAAACGCCAATATAAAATAGTTCTTCCTCTGAATATGCCCAGAGTGAAACGGAGGGCATTCAAATCGTCCGGCTCACGGCGCGGCAAAACGTACATACTCCCCCAGCTTTGCAAAGCCGAGGCGGGTGTAAAAATGCACCCGTTCCGGGGCGCAGAGGAACACCGGGTGCTTCCCTTCTGCTACAAGGGCGTTGGCCATCTGCACGATGAGCCGCCCGCCGATGCCTTTGCCGCGCAAGGGCTCTGCAGTCTGGCCGCAGGCCATGTAGGCCTGTCCGTTTGCGACCGCATAGGCGCCCACAGTGCACAGCGTCTGCCCGCCCTGCTGCAGCGCCCAGACCATGGCCCGGCCCCGGCTGCGCTTGGAGCACAGCTCTGAATAGGCATCGTCCCGCCGGGCGGGGTCCGTTGGATAAAGCGCCTGCGCCACCGTCATGGCGGGCGGCTGGGCGTCAAGAGTCAGGCTGCTCCAAAGAGCATCCTCCACAGCAGGCAGGGGCAGCACTTTGCCGGGAGCAAGGCCGAACACGGTCAGCGTTTCGGCCCGATGCCAGCCTGTGGGCGGCGGGCAGACGCCCTCGTCCAGAATGACGCTCCCACAGCCGCAGAAGGCCAGAAAGCTTGCCAGCTCCTCCGGGTTTGCATGCCCGGCTGCCCATGCCGTGCGGCCGCTGAGTTCCAGCGCCAGTGTGGGACCAGCATAGAACCGGCCGGGCTGGCTTTTGCCGAAGATCTGCTGATCCAGCGGCAGCAGGGCGTCCAGCACCCAGCGACTCCGGCAAGCGTTCCGGAAGCGGGCACGGCGCGCCGGGGTGTTGACCCGTGCGATCACTTGAGCGCGTTGACGATCTTCTTGAACTCACGGCCGCGCACCTCAAAGTTGGGGTACAGGTCGAACGAAGCACTGGCCGGAGACAGGATGATGATGTCGCCGGGCTTTGCGGCGGCGCGGGCCAGCTCCACAGCGTGCTGCATGTTGTCGGCGTGCTGGATGGGCAGAGCTGCTTCGTCAAAGCCTTCGCATTCGCGCACAGCCTTCTCGATACGGGGGCCGGTGGCACCCATCAGCACCAGGTTCTTGACGTGGGCAATGACTTCCGGTGCCAGCGGCTCATACGGGATGTGCTTGTCGTAGCCGCCTGCAATGAGGATGACCTTCTGGTTGAAGCTGCGCAGGCCCGCAATGGTGCGGGTGGGGCTGGTACCGATGGAGTCGTTGTAGTACAGCACGCCGTCCAGGGTGCGCACCGGCTCAATGCGGTGCTCTACACCGGTAAAGGTGCTGCCCACCTGCTGGATGGCTTCCACCGGCACGAGGCCCCACACGGCAGCCGCAGCGGCCAGCAGGTTCTCGATGTTGTGCAGGCCGCGCAGCTTCACGTCCTTCTGAGCCAGGAACGGGGTCACCACACCGTCCTCGGCCATGCAGAGCATGCCGTCCTTGCGCAGGAAGGCACCGTTGTCGGTGTCGTGCAGGCGGGTGAACCACACCTGCTTGCCCTTGCAGTCCTTCTGCATGGAGCGGCTGATCTCGTTCTCATAGCCCAGCACGGCACGGCAGGGCGGGGTCTGGTACAGCAGGATGTTGCGCTTGGCGTCGATGTACTCCTGCATATCCTTGTGGTGGTCCAGATGGTTGGGGGTGACGTTGGTCACCACGGCCACATTGGGGCTGGAATGCATGCTGATGAGCTGGAAGCTGGACAGCTCTACCACGGCCACATCGTCGGGGCTCACCTCGGGCAGCATGGGCAGCAGCGCTGCGCCGATGTTGCCGCCCAGATGTACCTTGCGGCCAGCGGCCTCGAAGAACTTGGCGATCAGGGTCGTGGTGGTGGTCTTGCCGTCGGAGCCGGTCACAGCCACGATGGGGCAGGGGCAGAAATCAAAGAACAGTTCCACCTCGCTGGTGACCATGGTACCGGCCGCCATGGCATCCTGCAGGGGTTTCTCAAAGTAGCCCACAAAGCCGGGGGTGCGCATAATGATATCCTGGCCCTTGAAGCCGTCCAGATAGTTCTCGCCCAGGCTCAGGTCGATGCCCAGCTCCCGGATGGTGGCGGCGTAATCTCCGAAATCCTCCACGCTCTTTTTCTGGTCGCACAGGGTAACGTGTGCCCCCAGCTCCACAAATTCTTTGATCAGGGTCTTGTGGCTGACGCCCGCGCCGATAAAGGCCACCTTTTTGCCCTTGATGAGCTGTTCGAGCTTCTGTTGATCCTTCTGCATAAAAACAGATCCTCCTTCGTACAGTATCGTATTCTGAACACGCCGGAACTGCCCGGCATTTGTGAGTTTCGCTGTACTATTATAGTCCATTTGGCCGCGCTTGGCAACGGAAAACCGTGCACTCGGCACCAAAAAGCGCGGTAAATTCACAAAAAGGCAATTGTTTTTTGTCTGTGTTTCTGCTACACTTGTCGTTGCAGAGCCGTTTTTGAGGGTTTCTGCACCATGATGAACGGAATGAGGGTTTCTTTTTTGAATCGTTTTTTGCGCATGACCGCAGTGGTGCTTGCCGCTGCGTTTGCTTTTCTGCTTACGGGCTGCGGCGGCAGCTCCGCCAGCACCAGCTTTACCTGGTTTGTGGACAATATCCCCGCAAACCTTGACCCGCAGGTAGCCACCAAGGCCGAGGATGTGATCGCCTGCGAGAACCTGTACGGCGGACTCGTGCGCCGCAATGCCAGCGGCGAGCTGGTGCCGGACCTGTGTGAGCGGTGGGAGATTTCCTCCGACGGGCTCACCTATACCTTTTATTTAAAGAGCGGCCTGACCTACACCGGCACAAAAGGTGCCGCCACGGACTACGCCATCACCGCTGAAGATTTCGTGTATGCATTTCGCCGGGTGTTCGACCCCCAGACAGCCTCGCCCTATGCGGTGGAGTTTTCTGCCATCCAGAACAGTGCCGCCGTGCTGGACGGCACTGCCGACTCCGGCACGCTGGGCGTGTCGGCCATCGGAGAACTGACGCTGGTGTTCCGCCTGAGCGAGCGGGACGACACCTTCCTTTCCAAACTCACCCTGCCGGGTGCCATGCCCTGTGACGAAGCCTTTTTTGAGAGCACCCGCGGCACCTACGGTCTGAGCAGTACATCCACTCTGTCCAGCGGCAGCTTTTACATCTACAACTGGACGGCCAGCGGCCTGTTCCTGCACCGCAGTGCCGCGTCCCCGCTGGTAAACAACCTGCGCCTTGTGCAGAACACCAGCAACACCGACAAGAGTGCCGCCCAGCTCATTGCAGACGAAAAGTGCTCGGCCGCCCTGGATGACACCGCCGAAGCCACTTCCCTGCAGAGCGTGGAATACTCCGACACCACCTGGGCCCTGCTGTTCAACGCATCGGAAGGCTCGGTGTTCGCGGTTGCATCCCTGCGGCAGGCGCTGGCCGGCATCGCCTTGCAGAACCTGTCGGTGCCCTCCTCGGGGCTGTTCACGGAGGTAACCGGCCTTGTTCCGGACGGCCTGACCGTGGACGGCATCGACTACCGCGATGCTGCCGGGGACCTGCTGCCCACCATCCCGGATGCAAAGGCACTGTACATGCAGGCCCGGCAGGGCATGGCCAGCTCCGACTTCAACGGGGTGACCATTCTGCTGCCCCAGGGCTCCGGCCTGACCGAGACGGTGGAGCAGATCAACGGTGCCTGGCAGAAAGACTGTTCCCTCTTCTTCTCAGTGGAAGAGGTGCCGCAGGAGGAGTTCGACGCCCGCCTTGCCAGCGGCAAATACACCATCGCACTGGCTCCCATCCGGGCCGAGGGCGGCAGCGTATACCAGATGCTGCAGCAATTTGTCGGAGACAACAGTCTGACCGGTCTCACCGACCCGCTCTATGCCGGGGCCCTGTCTGAAAGCATCCAGCGCACCGGCTCCGCACGCTGCCAGCTGCTGCGTGAATGTGAACGCCAGCTGCTGGAGGGCTGCACCGTGGTGCCGCTGGCCGCCCAGCAGAAGCGTCTGCTGGTGGCCGACGGCGTGGAAGGACTGGTGTTCGACCCCTTCACCCCGGTGCTGGACCTGACCTACACCACGAAAAACTGACCCGACCGTTTTCGGCGCGATCCGCTCTTGACATTTGTTCCCTGCTTTGCTACAATGATAAAGCAGTGTGCAGGGTTAGCTCATCCGGTAGAGCGACTGCTTCCCAAGCAGTAGGCGGCGGGTTCGAGTCCCGTATCCTGCTCCAGCACAACAAGCCCCCGGTCTTGCATGAATTTCGTGTAGGGTCGGGGGCTTGTTTTATGCCGCTCTTGCGTTTTTTCCGGTACTGTGCTATACTTCTCTGCGAACTGAACAAAAACAGCAGGTGCGTTCCGCCGCAGGCGCTTTGCCGCGGCAGGAACGTTAAAAGGGAAGCGGGTGCAAATCCCGCACGATCTCGTCACTGTGATAAGGGAGCCCGCGGCCCGGGTGCTTCTGGCACCGGCCACTGAAGCGTTGCTTTGGGAAGGCGGCGGCGGGCGCAGATCTTTCAGCCAGGAAACCTGCCTGCTGTTGGTACAGGAGCGCACCGCTCCGGACCACGAGGAATTGGTCGTGCCGAAAAGCCTATGGATCATGGGTCTTTTTGTGTTGCCATTCCGCAAGCAGAAAGGCCTTTTTTGTTTGCGGAAAACGCCCTTTCAGCGCCTTGTTCAGGGGTATGCAAACTGTTCTGTACGAACAAAAAGGAAAGGAATTTATCATGAGAAAACGCAACATCCGCAAGGCTGCTGCCGCCCTGACTGCCCTGGCTCTGTGCGCCGGTGTGCTCAGCGGCTGCGGCGGCGCCGCATCCAGCACCGCTTCCAGCGCAGCAAGTTCTTCTGCCGCTGCCAGCAGCGAAGCATCCGGCGAAGACGCCGACGAGGCTGCCGCAAAGAACGTGGCAGACCTGATCGATGCCATCTATGTCCAGGAGCGCAACGACAACACCGACGAGCAGTGTGCTGCTGCCAAGGCTGCCTGGGACGCCTTGACCGACGCTCAGAAGGAGCTGGTGGAAGGCGAAAATGCTGACCCTGATTACTTTGGCCGTGACACCGGCGATGCTTCCAAGGATGCCGCCCGCAATGAGGACAACATCGGCGAGAACGAGCTGCTGGTGGTCTCCTTTGGCACCTCCTTCAACGACAGCCGTGTGAAGGACATCAAGGGCATCGAGGACGCCCTGCAGGCCGCCTACCCCGACTGGAGCGTGCGCCGCGCCTTTACCGCACAGATCATCATCAACCATGTGCAGGCCCGCGACGGTGAGAAGATCGACAACATGCAGCAGGCCATGGACCGCGCTGTGGCCAACGGCGTGAAGAACCTGATCGTGCAGCCCACCCATCTGATGCACGGTGCCGAGTACGACGAGATGATGGAGATGATCGACTCCTACCGCGACAAGTTCGAGAGCGTTGCCGTGGCTGAGCCCCTGCTGGGCGAGGTCGGCTCTGACGCCACCGTGATCAACTCCGACAAGGAAGTGGTTGCCAAGGCCGTGACCGAGGCCGCCGTGAAGGATGCCGGTTACGAGAGCCTGGACGCCGCCGCTGCCGAGAAGGTCGCCTTCGTGTTCATGGGCCACGGCACTTCCCACACTGCAAAGGTGAGCTACAGCCAGATGCAGACCACCATGCAGACCCTGGGCTATGACAATGTGTTCATCGGCACCGTGGAGGGTGAGCCCGAGGAGACTGCCTGCGAGAACGTGATCGAGGCTGTGAAGGCTGCCGGTTACACCAAGGTCGTCCTGCGTCCCCTGATGGTGGTTGCAGGCGACCACGCCAACAACGACATGGCCGGTTCCGACGAGGATTCCTGGCTGAGCCAGTTCAACGCTTCCGGCGCATTTGAGTCTGTGGACTGCCAGATCGCCGGTCTGGGCGAAGTGCCCTCCATTCAGGAGCTGTACGTTGCCCACACCAAGGCTGCCATTGATTCTCTGAACGGCTGAAAATAACTGCCAAATTGCCCGGAGGGAGTGATCTTTTCGGGCAATTTTTCTTTTTGACAGGATTGTGGTATACTGAGACCTGCAGGGAGTTTCTCCCTTTCTGATTCTGAAACATTGAGGTATTTTTCTATGCGCTGCAAACAGATGCTTTCCCTTTCCGTTGTCACCGTGCTGCTGGCCGCTTCTCTGGCAGGCTGCGGCACTTCTTCCACCGCTCCGTCGGCCGTCTCTTCCGAGGCCCCTTCCAGCGCGGCAAGTTCCGCCGCATCCGAAGTCACGGAGACCGCCGCTCTGCCGGACGGCGTATACACTGCCGAGTTTGATACCGACAGCGGCATGTTCCATGCCAACGAGGCCTGCGACGGCAAAGGCACCCTGACCGTCAAGGACGGCAAGATGACCTTCCATGTCAGCCTGGTGTCCAAAAAGATTGTGAACCTGTACCCCGGCCTGGCCGCTGATGCCGAGGCCCACAAAACGGACTGGCTGCTGCCCACCACCGACACTGTGACCTACTCCGACGGCACCAGCGAAGAGGTGTACGGCTATGACATCCCGGTCACTGCGCTGGATACCGACTTCCCGCTGGCCATTCTGGGTTCCAAGGGTACCTGGTACGATCACACCGTGAGCGTGCGCAATGCCCAGCCCAAGACCGAGGAAGTCTCCGAGACCCCCTCAGACGGCGAATACACCGTATCTGTGGCACTGGAGGGCGGCTCCGGCCGTGCCACCGTGGACAGCCCCGCCACTCTGACCGTGGCCGACGGCAAGATGACCGCCACCATCGCATGGAGCAGCCCCAACTATGACTATATGGTCGTGGACGGCGAGAAGTACCTGCCCACCAACACCGAGGGCAACTCCACCTTTGAGATCCCGGTCGCTGCCCTGGGCACCCCGCTGGCCGTGACCGCCGACACGGTGGCCATGAGCACCCCGCACGAGATCGAATACACCCTGACCTTTACTTTGGAGTAACCTTCCATGAAGCTGACCCGCGCTCAATTTTTAAAGGCACTGCCCGCCGCGGTGCTGGCGCTTGCAGGCTGCACTGCCGCGCCTACTGCACCGGCCGATACGGACGAGCTGGTGTTTGACCACGCCTACCCGCTGGACTACGCCACCCAGTTTACCGCCGACTGCTATGCGGACGGCTCTACCCTGCTGACCATCCCGGACGCACAGGCAAAGTTCCTTGTCCGGCCGGAAGGCGCTGCCACCCTGCGCACTGTGCCCGAGGGCGTGACCGTTTTGCAGCAGCCGGTGCAGAACCTCTATCTGGTGTCCACCTCGGTGATGGACCTGTTCCTTGCACTGGACGCACTGGACTGCATCGCTCTGAGCGGCACCCGCGCCGAGGGCTGGTATCTGGACGAGGCCCGGCAGGCCATGCTGGACGGGCGCATTGCCTATGCGGGCAAATACAGCGCCCCGGACTACGAGCAGATCCTTGCCGCGAATTGCGGCCTTGCCATCGAGAACACCATGATCTACCACACCCCGGAGGTCAAGGAGCAGCTGGAGCGCTTCGGCATCCCGGTGCTGGTGGAGCGTTCCAGCTACGAGAGCGGCCCGCTGGCCCGCATGGAGTGGATCAAATTCTACGGCATCCTGCTGGGCAAGGAGGAACTGGCACAGCAGGTGTTTGACCGACAGGCGGAGCGCATCGCTCCCCTGCTGGACCAGCAGTCTACCGGAAAGAGCTGCGCGTTCTTCTCTATCTCGGCCAACAATCTGGCCAACGTGCGCAAGGGCGGCGACTATGTGGCCCGCATGATCGAGATGGCCGGGGCCGACTATGTGTTTGCCGATCTGACCGACAGCGGCAACAGCCTTTCCACCATGAACCTGCCGCTGGAAGACTTCTACGCCGGTGCACGGGACGCCGACTTCCTGATCTACAACAGTACCATTGAGGGCGTTGTCTCCACCACCGACGAGCTGGTGGCCAAGTGCTCCCTGCTGGCGGACTTCAAGGCTGTGCAGAATGGGCATGTCTGGTGCGTTGCCCAGAGCTTTTTCCAGCAGAGCATGGATTTGGCCGATTTTATCCTGGAGCTGCACCGTCTGTTCACCGAGGATGCGCCGGACGGATTGCAGTATTTCATTCATGTTGAGTAAGGAACCGCTTATGACCCGCAAAAAACGCTATCTGTTTTCTTATCTCCTGCTGGCGCTGGCGCTGGTGGTTCTGTTTGCCGCCAACCTGTTCTGGGGCAGTGTTGCCCTGACCCCCGGTGCCGTGCTGGCGGCCCTGACCGGCCGCGGGCAGGACGCACTGTCGGTGGGCATCATCACCCAGCTGCGCCTGCCCCGGGCCGTGATGGTGGTGTTGCTGGGCGCGGCACTCTCTGCGGCAGGCTATCTGCTGCAGACCTTTTTTGCCAACCCCATCGCCGGGCCTTTTGTCATGGGCATTTCCAGCGGAGCCAAACTGGCCGTAGCACTGGTGATGGTGATGTTCCTGAACCACGGCCTGCTCACCAGCTCCCTCACCCTGATCCTGGCCGCATTTGCGGGGGCTATGGCCGCCATGGCCTTTGTGCTGGCGGTGGCCCGTCGGGTGCAACGCATGAGCATTCTGGTCATCTGCGGCGTCATGATCGGTTACATCTGTTCCGCTGTCACCGAGTTCGTGGTGGCATTTGCACAGGACTCCAACATCGTCAACCTGCACAACTGGTCACAGGGCAGCTTTTCCGGCATGACCTGGGGCAATGTACAGGCGGCGGCACTGGTGGTGCTGCCTGCGCTGGCAGCAGCTTTCTGCCTCTCCAAACCCATGAGCGCCTACCAGATGGGCGAAGCCTATGCCCAGAGCGTGGGCGTAAACGTGAAGCGTTTTTCCCGGCTGCTGGTACTGCTTTCCAGTCTGCTGGCGGCCTGTGTCACGGCCTTTGCGGGGCCCATCTCCTTTGTGGGCATCGCAGTGCCGCATCTGGTCAAGCAGCTGCTGGGCAGCGCAAAGCCGCTGGTGGTGCTGCCGGGCTGCTGCCTGGGCGGGGCCGCCTTTTGTTTGCTGTGCGACCTGATCGCCCGCAGCCTGTTTGCTCCCACGGAGCTTTCCATCAGCGCGGTCACTGCCGTGTTTGGTGCGCCGGTGGTCATCGGGCTGCTCATCCGCCGGAACCGGGAGGGTGCACAATGAAGGAATTTCTCTGTGAAACGCAGGAGCTTGCCATCGGTTACGGCAAAACGCCGCTGGCCTCCGGCATTGCACTAAGGGCAAAGCCGGGGCAGATCCTTGTCCTTGTCGGCCCCAACGGTGCGGGCAAATCCACCCTGCTCAAAACACTGGCCGGACAGCTGGCCCCGCTGGGCGGCACTGTGCTGCTGGACGGGCAGGACCTGACCGCCTACACCGGCACGGCCCGGGCGCAGAAGCTGGCCCTGATGCTGCCCCACACCCGCCGCACCGAGCTGACCACCTGCTTTGAGTTTGCCGCCGCCGGGCGCATCCCTTACACCGGGCGGCTGGGCATTCTGTCCGACGCCGACCGGCAGGCCGTGCAGGATGCACTGGAAATTGCCGGAGCTGCGCATCTCGCGGACCGGGACTTCAACTGCATCAGTGACGGCCAGCGTCAGCGTGTTTTGCTGGCCCGTGCCATCTGCCAGCAGCCTAAAGTGCTGCTGCTGGACGAGCCCACCTCCTTTCTGGACATCAAGGGCAAGATCGAGCTGCTGACCATCCTGCAGAAGCTGGCCCATGAACAGGGCCTTGCGGTCATCGTGAGCCTGCATGAGCTGGACATGGCACAGAAGATTGCGGACGCAGTGGTGTGCGTGTTCCCGGACCATGTTTCCGGCGTGCTGACCCCGGATGCCGCCTTTGCCCCGGACAACATCCGTGCGCTTTATGCGCTGAGCGAAGCGCAGTACACGGCCCTGTTCGGGCAGACAAAACCTCAAAAGCCCACGTTCGAGCACTACGTCCGCAGCGGGCAGAAGCTGCTGCGCTGCGGCTATACCACCGGCACCTGTGCGGCGCTGGGGGCAGCGGGCGCGGCCCGGCTGCTGCTCACCGGCCATGCGCCGGAGACGGTGGCGCTGCGCACCCCAAAGGGCATCGTGGTGGAGGTAGCACCCCTGTTCTGCCGCCGCACCGACACTGGGGCCGAATGCGCCATTGAAAAGGACGGCGGCGACGACGTGGATGTGACCACCGGCCTGCCGGTGATCGCCACAGTGGAACTGCTGCCGGGCTGCACGGACATCCGCATCGACGGCGGCAGAGGTGTGGGCCGGGTGACCAAACCCGGCCTCGACCAACCCGTTGGTGCCGCCGCCATCAACCATGTGCCCCGGCAGATGATCGCCGAGGCCCTGCGCCGGGAGGCTGAAGCCGCCTGTTATACCGGCGGCTTTGCGGTGACCATTTCCATCCAGAACGGCGAGGAAGTGGCCCGGCGCACCTTCAACCCGCACATCGGGGTGGAGGGCGGCCTTTCGGTGCTGGGCACCAGCGGCATCGTGGAGCCCATGAGCCAGCAGGCCATCCTGGACACCATCCAGCTGGAAATGAACCAGGCTGTTTTGCGGGCCGGTACCCCAAAGCGGCTCATCCTTGCCCCGGGCAACTACGGGCTGGACTACCTGCACGACACCTACCCGGCCTTTGCGGCCATCCCGGTGGTCAAGACCTCCAACTTCATCGGAGATACGCTGGATATGGCAGCCTCTGCCGGGTTTGAACAGGTGCTGCTGGTGGGCCATGTGGGCAAGCTGGTCAAGGTGGCCGGCGGCATCATGAACACCCACTCCCACACGGCCGACTGCCGCACCGAGCTGTTCTGTGCCCATGCCGCCCTCTGTGGGGCAAGCCGGGAGCTGTGCGCGGCTTTGTACGCCGCCGCCACCACCGACGCCTGTCTGGAGCTGCTGGACGCCGCCGGACTGCGCGCCCCGGTGCTGGAAAGCCTGCTGGATGCCATCCAACTGCACCTCGACCGCCGGGCGGGCGAAGCCTTCCGGGTGGGTGCAGTGCTGTTTTCCAACCAGCACGGGCCGCTTGGCGCAACACAAACTGCAAAGGAGCTGCTTGAACAATGGAACAACGCATGACCGGCACCTTTTACGGGGTCAGCGTCGGCCCCGGCAATCCGGAGCTGCTGACTTTGCAGGCCGTGCGTCTGCTGCGGCAGTGTCCGGTGCTGGCTGCGCCGCAGACCGCTTCCGGGCAGATGCTGGCGCTGGACATCGCCCGCCGGGCGCTGGGCAGCGAGCTGGACGGCAAGACCATTCTGCCCCTGCAGTTTGCCATGAGCCGGGACGCCGCCGTGCTGCGCGCCTCTCACGAGACCGCTGCCAGCGCAGTGCGGCCTTTTCTGGATGCCGGGCAGGATGTGGCCATGCTGAACCTGGGTGACGTGTCCATTTATGCCACCTTTGGCTATCTGCAGGAGATCCTGCAGGCGCAGGGCTATGCCACCGCGATGGCAGCGGGTGTGCCCAGCTTCTGCGCGGCAGCAGCCCGGCTGAATCAGCCCCTTACCGGCGGCATGGACGCTCCGCTGACCATCGCCCCCGGCAGCTGGGCCGACAAGGTATTGGACACCCCCGGCACGAAAGTCCTGATGAAAACCGGGCGTCAGCTGCCCGCCCTGCTGAACACCCTGGACGCCCACGGTGCGTTGAGCCGCAGTGCCCTCGTGTGCAGCTGCGGCCTGCCGGATGAAACGATCTTCCCCGACCTTTCGACTGCGCGCCCGCCGCAGGATGGCAGCAAGGCCGGATATTTTGCAACGGTACTGGTAAAGGAGTAACTGCTATGATACACTTTGTAGGCGCGGGGCCCGGTGCCCCGGACCTGATCACTCGGCGGGGCGCAGCCCTGCTGCAGGAGGCTGATTGCATCATTTATGCGGGCAGTCTGGTCAACCCGGCCCTGCTGGGACTGGCAAAACCCGGCTGCGCCATTTACAACAGCGCCGAGATGACGTTGGAACAGGTGCTGGATGTGATGCGCACCATGGAGGCAGACGGCAAAATCACCGTGCGCCTGCACACCGGCGATCCCTGCCTGTACGGGGCCATCCGGGAGCAGATGGATGCACTGGACGCCGACGGCATCGCCTACGATGACACGCCCGGCGTGTCCAGCTTCTGCGGCGCGGCGGCGGCACTGAATGCCGAATACACCCTGCCCACCGTGAGCCAGACCGTGATCATCACCCGCATGGAAGGCCGCACCCCGGTGCCCGAGCGGGAAAAGCTGGCCAGTCTTGCCGCCCACGGGGCCACTATGGTGATTTTCCTGTCCATCGGTCTGGTGGACAAGGTGCAGGATGCTCTGCTGCAGGGCGGTGCCTACACGCCGGACACCCCCGCCGCCGTGGTATACAAGGCCACCTGGCCGGAGCAGAAAACCGTGCACTGTACCGTGGGTTCTCTGGCGCAGAGCGTGCACGACGCCGGCATCACCAAAACAGCGCTCATCGTGGCAGGCGATTTCCTTGGCACCCGGTACGAGCGCAGCAAGCTGTACGACCCCGGTTTTACCACCGAGTTCCGCAAGGGGTCCGACCAATGACCCGGGCCTATCTGGCCTTTACCAACACCGGTCTGGCACTGGCCCGGCGGCTGGCAGACGCCCTGCCCGGCAGTGTGGACCGCTGCGGCAGCGGCGGCGTCTCCCTTGCCGGGTGGACCGCCCTGCAGTTTGCGCAGAGCGACGCCCTTGTTTTTGTGGGAGCCGTGGGCATTGCGGTGCGGGCCATTGCGCCGCACTGCCGCAGCAAGGCATCGGACCCTGCCGTGGTGGTGTTGGACGAATGCGGCCGCTTTGCGGTGCCGGTGCTGTCCGGTCATCTGGGCGGTGCCAATGACCTGGCCCGTGCACTGGCCGCCGTGTGCGGAGCCGTTCCGGTGATCACCACGGCCACCGACGCCCACGGCATTTTTGCGGTGGACGAGTGGGCAAAGCACCAGAACTGCACGGTGCTGGAAGCGGAGCGCATCAAGCATGTCAGCAGCAAGCTGCTGGCCGGGCAGTCGGTGCGGTTTGCCGCTGAGTTTCCCGTGCAGGGCACCCCGCCCGCCGGGGTGGATCCTGCACGGACCCCTGCCGAAGCCGATTTTGCCCTTACCCTCTCTCCTGCCGGGGACGCTTTGCATCTGGTGCCCCGCATCGGGGTGCTGGGCATCGGCTGCCGCAGGGGGACATGTGCCGAGCAGTTGGAAGCCGCCTTTGCTGACTTCTGTGCCCGGCACAGCCTTGCCCCGGCGTGCATCGCGGCGGCGGCCAGCATCGACCTGAAGGCTGACGAGGCCGGGCTGCTGGCGTTCTGCTGGGCCCACGGCTGGCCCATCACATTTTATTCTGCGGAGCAGCTGCGGGCACTGTCCGGGCCGTTCACACCATCTCCCTTCGTGCAAAGCGTCACCGGGGTGGACAACGTGTGTGAGCGGGCCGCTGTGCTGGCGTCCGGCGGCTGCATCCGCATCCCGAAACAGGCGGGCGGCGGTGTGACCTTTGCGCTGGCGCTGTGCCCCTATGCCCCGGACTGGAGGTGGCAGAATGGCTGATATCGTATATGTGGTCGGGCTTGGCCCCGGCGACCCGCAGTTTTTGACCGCACAGGCGCAGAGCGCCCTGGAAGAAGCCGAGGTGCTGTGCGGCTATCCGGTCTATCTGGATCTGGTACGCCCCTATTACCCGGAAAAAGAATATTACGCCACCGGCATGACCAAAGAACTGGACCGCTGCCGCTGGGCACTGGAAACTGCCCACAGCGGCCGGACCGTGGCGCTGGTGTGCAGCGGTGACGCCGGAGTGTACGGCATGGCCAGCCCCCTGCTGGAGCTGGCTGAAGGCTGCCCGGACGTGACCGTGGAGGTGGTGCCCGGCCTGACTGCCGCCCTGAGCGGCGGCGCGGTGCTGGGTGCCCCGCTGGCCCATGATTTCTGTGTGCTCTCTCTTTCCGACCGGCTCACCCCGTGGGAGGTCATCGAAAAGCGGCTGGCCGCAGCGGCCATGGGCGATTTCTGCATGGCGGTGTACAACCCTTCTTCCAAGGGGCGGCCGGACTATCTGGCCCGGGCCGTGCGCATCCTGCTGCAAAACGGCAAGGCCCCGGACACCGTCTGTGGGCTGGTGCGCAACATCGGCCGGGAGGGCCAGAGCGCTCAGGTGCTGACGCTGGCCCAGCTGGAGCAAACGCCCGTGGATATGTTCACCACCGTGTACATCGGCAACCGCAACACCCGGGTGCTGCAGGGCCGCATGGTCACGCCGCGGGGGTACCGTGTATGAGGGCAGTGGTGTTCAGCGGCACCACCGAGGGCCGCATTTTTTCCCGGCAGCTGGCCCAGTTTGGAGCGGACGTTCTGGTGAGCGTGGCCACCCCGCTGGGCAGCGAGGAACAGGGCAGCTTTGCCGGCATCACGGTGCACTGCGGCCGGTTGACCCCGGACGAGATGGCCGCCCTTGTGCAGGGAGCCGACCTGTGCGTAGACGCCACCCACCCCTATGCGGTGGACGCCACCCGCAACATCCGCACGGCCTGCCGCACCGCCGGGGTGGAATATCACCGGCTGCTGCGTGCGCAAAGCCCCCTGCCTGCCGGGAGCATGGTGTTCCAGTCGGCGGCACATGTGGCGGATTTTCTGGTCCAAACGCAGGGCAATGTCCTGCTGGCCACCGGGGCCAAGGAGCTGCCTGCCTTTGCGCAGCTGGCCCCGGAACGGCTGTACCCCCGTGTGCTGCCTACACTGGACGGCATTGCCGCCTGCGAGGCCGCGCACATCCCCCACAAGAATATCCTTGCTTTACAGGGGCCGTTCTCCTACGCGCTGAACCGGGCCCTGCTGGAGCAGTTCTCCATTCGCTTTCTCGTGACCAAGGACGGCGGGGCCGCCGGTGGCTTTGCCGAGAAAGCGCAGGCTGCTGCCGACACCGGCGTCCAGCTCATTGTGATCCGCCGCCCGGCCGAGACCGGTGAGACGGCAGACCAGATCCTGATCCGCTGCAGGGAGGTGCTGAAAGGATGATCACACTCATTGGTATGGGCTCCGGCACCCCCGGCAGCCTGACCGCACAGGGTCTTGCCGCCCTGCAGGGTGCCGACCGCATTCTGGGCGCAAAGCGGCTGCTGGCCACACTGCCGGAGGGCTGCACCGGAAACCGGCAGGCCCTGTACAAACCGGACGAAATTCTGGCCTGTCTGGCCGCGCACCCGGACGAGGAAATTGCGCTGGTGTACAGCGGCGATACCGGGTTCTACTCCGGCGCATCCCAGCTGCTGCCCATGCTGCGGGCCTTTGGCATCTCCTGCCGGGTTCTGCCCGGCCTTTCCAGCGTACAGCTGCTGGCCGCCGCCGTAGGCCGCCCCTGGCAGGACTGGACTCTTGTTTCTGCCCACGGCTGTGCCTGCGACCCGGTGTCCGCCTGCATGAACCATAAAACCGTATTCTTTCTCACCGGCGGGGCCGAGACCCCGGCCACCCTGTGTGCCGCGCTGACCGCCGCCGGGCTGGGCGATGCCCACGCCCTTGTGGGCGAAAACCTTGGCACTCCCGACGAAAAGATCCACTTTGGCACCGCGCAGGAACTGGCCGGGCAGACTTTTGCTTCCCTGAGCGTCCTGCTGGTGGAACATGCCGTGCACCCGGAACGCCGCACCCCCGGCCTGCCGGATGAGGCCTTCATCCGGGGCGAGGTGCCCATGACCAAGCAGGAAGTGCGGGCCGCCGCGCTGGCCAAACTGGCCGTGCGCCCCGCCGATACCCTGTGGGACGTGGGGGCCGGTACCGGCAGCGTGAGCGTGGAGCTGGCACTGGCCGCCCCGCAGGGGCATGTGTATGCGGTGGAGTGTGAGCCGGACGCCTGCGCCCTCATCCGCCGGAACCGCGAAAAATTTGCGGCGTGGAACCTCTCCCTCATTGAGGGCCGTGCCCCTGCCGCACTGGAAGCCCTGCCTGCCCCGGATGCCGTGTTCATTGGCGGCACCAAGGGCAGCATGGCCGCGGTGGTGGACACGGTTCTGGCCAAAAACGCCAATGCGTGCATCTGCATTGCCGCCATTGCGCTGGAATCCCTGAGCGCCGCCATTGCAGCCCTTACGGCTCATGGCCTTTCCGCTGAGGTGACCCAGCTTGCTGTGAGCCGTACCAGACCGGCAGGCAGGCTCCACCTGCTGACCGCCAACAACCCCATTTTTCTGATCACGGGAGAACGCAAATGATGCAGTTCGTCATCGCCGCACCGCGTTCCGGCAGCGGCAAGACCACCGTCACCTGCGCCCTGCTGGCCGCGTTGAAAAAGCGGGGCATGGACCCCTGCGCCTTCAAGAGCGGGCCGGACTACATCGACCCCATGTTTCACCGGTCGGTGCTGGGGGTGGAGAGCCACAATCTGGATCTTTATCTTTCTGCCAAAAATACGGTACGGGAACTGTACGCCCACTATGCTGCCGGGCACGGGGCTGTGGTGTGCGAAGGGGCCATGGGTTTTTACGATGGGCAGGGCCTGACCACCCGCGCCAGTGCCTGGGAGCTGGCCGATGCGCTGGACCTGCCGGTACTGTTGGTGGTACAGCCCAAGGGGGCCAGTGTGACGCTGGCCGCAGAGATCCAGGGCCTTGTGCATTTCAAACCGGAGAGCCACATTGCAGGCATCCTGCTGAATGACTGCTCCGAAAAGCTCTTCCGGATGCTCAAGCCCCTGCTGGAAACCGAGACCGGCCTGCCGGTGCTGGGGTATCTGCCCCGCCTGCCGCAGGCGGTGGTGGAGAGCCGCCATCTGGGCCTGAAAACCGCCGGAGAGATCACCGATCTTGCCCAGAAGATCGGCCTGTTGGCCGATGCGCTGGAAGCAAATCTGGACTGGGCAACGCTGGAAGCGCTGACCGAACGACCGGCTCCTGCCCCGGTGCCGCCGCCTGCTCTGCAAACGGCGGGCGTCCGCATTGCTGTGGCACAGGATAAGGCATTCTGCTTTGCCTACGCCGAAACGCTGGACTGCCTGCGCACTGCCGGGGCAGAGCTGGTGTTCTTCAGTCCGGTGCACGACACCGCCTTGCCGGAGGACATCTGCGGGCTGTATCTGCCCGGCGGCTACCCGGAACTGTATGCCCGGCCGCTGAGCGAAAACAAAACCATGCGCGATGCCATCCGGGATGCCGTAAATGGCGGCCTGCCCACGGTGGCAGAGTGCGGCGGCTATCTGTATCTGGGGCAGACGCTGGAAGATGCCAGCGGTACCGCCTGGCCCATGGCAGGCGTTCTGCCCGGCAAAGGCGTCAAGGTGGGGCGGCTGGTGCGGTTCGGCTATGCCGACATGACCGCCAAAGCCGACAGCCTGCTGTTCCATGCAGGAGAGCATTTGTATATTCACGAATTCCACCACTGGGATTCCACCGACAATGGTTCGGGCTTTTCCGTTTGGAAAAGCGAAAAAGTACAGTGGGAATGCGGATTTGCAAGCATGAGTTTGTACGCCGGTTTCCCGCATCTTTACTGGGCAGGCACTCCCCTGCCCCGCCGCTTTGTGAGCGGTGCAAAGTTCTATCAACGACAAAAGAGAAACACACATGACTGAAACGGAACTGAAAACTTTACTTTCCGGCATCACCCCGCCGGATGAAGCTGCCCGCGCCGCCGCCCACACCCACTGGGCCGGGTTGGCCAAACCTCTGGGCGGGCTGGGCGCACTGGAAACTTTGCTGGAAGATGCCGCCGCCCTCACCGGCAGTGCGGCGCTGGATGTTTCCCACCGGGCTGTGCTGGTGCTCTGCTCCGACAACGGCGTGGTGGCTCAGGGCGTGAGCCAGACCGACCAGAGCGTGACCCGCGCAGTGGCGGAGAATCTGGCTGCCCGGCGTACCAGCGTGTGCCAGATGGCCCGTACTGCCCA